>Ga0224507_10000466_pt1 | contig 15844 bp, 22 predicted proteins | sample SF_Jan12_sed_USG_3_FD_170159 | JGI IMG/M metagenome (GOLD analysis project Ga0224507, IMG submission 170159) | Sediment microbial communities from San Francisco Bay, California, United States - SF_Jan12_sed_USGS_13 | ecosystem: Environmental > Aquatic > Marine > Sediment | place: USA... | reverse complement strand
ACCGAAAACTAAATTTTCATTTATTTTAAAATCTTAAGATTAATAACAACTCTGGGCATACCCATTTTGGTGGGTCTATGGCGCAGCCAGGTAGCGCACCGGACTCTTAATCCGGTTGTCAAGGGTCCGAATCCCTTTAGACCCGCTCAATTTTCAAATTCCTTGTGACAACATTTACAAATTTTTCAATACTGAATAGTAAACCTGATAAAGATACGAATTAGAATTTACAATCGTGAATATTGGAATAATTAGTGCAGTACTATGCATTACAGTTTTTACAACTACTTTCTCTTATGCTGAAGAAACAACTACCTTCTTCATTCATCCTCATCTTGTTGATTGTGTAGGAGTTGGACCACAGAAATGTATGCAAATTCGAGAAAACCAACATTCTGAATGGCTAAGTTTTTATGATAACATTGAAGGATTTTCATTTTCTCAAGGAAATTCTTATCAGATTTCTGTTAGGATAACCGATATTGAAAATCCACCAGCTGATGCTTCAAGCAAAAAATATGAATTAATTGAAATTATTAAACAAGAATTGACAACAGACCATATTCCATACAAAAATACATGTGCCCCTGGATTTGTTCCATTAGGCAAGATCTGTGTACTAAATGATAGATGTGGTCCTGGAATATATCCTGGAAAAGTATATGTCATGGATGGCATAGAACAACCATACCTCAAACCATTACAGCAAAGTAATGCAGGAATTTCAGCAACACATGTTGTTTGTGCCGAAGGTTTGAAACAAATGTTCAAGTCTCATGATGGTTCTCCTGCATGCATCAAACCACAATCAGTAAATTCACTAAAAGAGCGAGGATGGCAGACATTTATGCCGATCTTTGCATGTACACTAGAATATGCACCAGTATGTGGAATGGATGGAAAGACTTATGGAAATAACTGCATGATTAGTTCGGAACATATAACAATAAAACATTAAGGAGAATGTTCTGAATAAGATAATCCTAATTGGACTTGGCATAGGAATCGTAGTTATAGTTGCAGTAATTGTTGGAAATAATCTTGTTCAGAATCAGATAGAATTTATCGGAACAGGTTCAGAGACTGTGATTCCACTAACAAGAGTCAAAGTTCATGATGTGCCTGAAGGTCTAGCCTATGTAACAGTAAGCGGAAAGATAAAATCCTATGATCCACCATCAGGAGCCCCACAAAGTGATGTGGAGCCAGAATTTGTGTTAGTTACCGACAAAGATTATCCAGAATTACCCGGGTAATTAGTGTTGAATTATACAATGTAATACAATTACCAGAAAATCTTGAACATGTTCAGGTTACTGGATTCTTTAATCCAAAAAATCCTGATTGGTATTATCCTGAACAAAAACAAAGAACTCAACAAGTAATATTTGTTGAAGAGATAATTCAACTAGAACTAATTGATCTTGGAAATGAGTATACTACACAAGAATTACGAGACAAATATGACGTTATACAAAATACATACCAGTCTCTAAAAGAACAATATTCTGCAAATGAAATCTCCATAGAAGAATATTTGGCAGATCTTGAGAAACTCGCTGAATCCGAATTAGAACTATACGAGGATGTCAAAGAACATACTTTTGACCGTGATGAGATGACGGAGTATAACTTTTGGTACAGAGGAGTAATGAAATTCCCTACTGCAATAGAGCAAGAAATTTCAAATATTGACAAACAATAATCCTAAATTTTTTAGAACAAGTTAAACTTCCGAAACTCACATGCAATTTTGGGGATTAAAATTGATGCAGATAAAGCGCAATATCTAATTTTAGTCCGCCGCCGAATACTTCACTGAGTTCAATATCATATACACTAGAATCTTTGATGTAAACAGATCTTGATTTTTCAAATTTAATAGGTCCACCATAAAGAACTTCAACATTCAATTCTTTGCATCTATCCATAATTTGATCGAAGTTTGCAATATGAAAACCAAAATGAACTATTCCACCACCAATAGACATCTGAGGATCTTCATACAAACAAAATATGATTGAATGCAATTATCATGTCTTGTCACTGATAATTATGACGCAATGTTTAATTCAATAAAATGGAGTCATGAATATGGAAAAATCAAACTTGGGAAATAAAAAACTGGGATTGTTTTTAGTTACAGTCTTGTCAATATCACTATTTTCTACAACTGCATCAGGAGATATGCAAGAAAATCCATCTAAAATTATTGATTATGAGTCTCCTAAACTTTTCATTCCTAACGATATCTACATCTTATCCAAAAATCCTATCCAAGTTGATTTCAAAGTGGAAGCAATAGACAATGTAGATGGAAAAGTTCAGGTTCAATGTGATAAAATTTCAGGCGCTATTTTCAAATTAGGTAAGACAATTGTCAGATGTGAAACAAAAGATTCTGCTGGCAATACTAATAGAGCATCTTTTATTGTAACTATTGGGTATAACATTGTTCAAATACCATCTTGGATAAAACAACCCACAAAACTGTGGATTGAAGATTCAATAGATGATAAAACATATGCAAAAACAATGGGATTTCTAATCAAAGAACAACTGGTTCAGATTCCTTTTCCAAAAAGCCCAAATTATTCTGAATCTAAAATTCCAATATGGATTAAGACTAATGCTAAATCATGGGTTGACAATGAAATCTCTGATGATGAATACTCTATAATATTACAATGGTTGCTTAATCGAAATATCATTCAACTCTAAAATAACAAATTCCTAATTCAGTCTTTTTAAATTCTATTACTTAGAGGCTTGAACCTTTTTTGTCATTCAAATGATCTTTGCAAATTAGTTGATTTCTAAATTTTTGTATGAACTTAAGCATATTGATGATTTTCATCAGTTCTACAATCTTCACAAGGACAATGCCAATGACACTGAAGATTCTCTCGTTTTTTCAATTCCTTTTTCTTTTGTGCCATGTCGACTAACCGAAACAAATCAAATCAAGTATAATAATCAATTTCACTTTTACACATCTGAAATTGTGAGAATTATCAATGATTTTATTTTCTACAATTCACCAAAATTAAATTCCAAGCTATGTTGAATAATTTCATGGTACTTTATGATCCCGTGTTCAGAATGAGCAATATTGGTTCCTAAAGTCCTGATTTAGAAATAGAATTACTTCATCAAATGATATTTCCATATTATAGGCACGAGTGCGTCTATTTGAGTCCGAATATAGGGTATGGGCCCCACGTGGATTCACCTACCATTTTGGGGATGAAAGTGGACGCAGATAGGTGTGAGAAATAACTTTCATCTGTGCAAATCATAACCAGGGTTTTATTGGAAAATTATAGAAAATATTCAATAAATGGTATCAGAGTTTGATGTAGTTCCTACAATAATTGGGGTTTTGTTTCTAGTCTTACCTGCATTACTTTTAGGAAGACTCTGTTCTCATTTTAAGATCTCAGAAGTCGTTGGATTTGTATTTGCAGGAATTATTCTTGGACCTACTGCACTGGGTGGAGTAATTCCCATTTTTGAAAGACCGATTGTTGAGTTAAATGAAGTAATGTTGGCATTATGGCAAATTTCTGGAATCATTATCTTGTTTTCAGCAGGATTACACTTTACATTTCATGATCTAATCAAGGCAGGACCAAAGGCTGCAATTATTGGAGTCTTTGGTGTCATTGTTCCTCTTATGGCAGGATACTTTGTTGTGCTTTGGATGGGATTTGACTGGACTGTTGCTGTATTAATTGGTGCAACACTTAGTGCAACAAGTATTGCGGTATCGGTTGTAATTTTAGAAGAACTTGGAAAGGAAAAATCAAAAGAAGGAAACATTTTGGTAAATGCGGCAGTATTAGATGATGTGCTAGGTCTTGCAATTCTTTCAGCAGTGATTTCTATTGTAGCTTTGAAAACAGTTCCAACAATAGAATCAGTTGCAATAACTACTATAACTGAGATAGGATTTTGGATTTTGATTTTACTTGGTGCAGTGTATCTGTTACCAAAAATAGTTCATGTTGTTTCAAAAACTCATCCTACAACACTAGAATCTAGAGGAACAAGACAAGGAATTGCATTGGGTTCAGCATTTGGTTTGGCTGCCATTGCAGCTAGTGTAGGATTGAATCCTATTGTTGGGGCATTTGCAGCAGGTATGGGATTAGCTGGTTCTAAACTAGCAGTTCAAGTGCGTGAGTTTGTTGGAAGATTAAAGGTTATTGTTGCTCCGTTGTTTTTTGCTATAATTGGAGCTCATGTGGATATTACACAAATCTCTTCAATAAATTGGGTTTTGTTTGCAGTAATTTTGGTAGTTGCAGTATTTTCCAAAGTTCTTGGATGTGGTATTCCAGCATCCTTCTTGCTAAAAAGCAAGAAAAGTGGTTTTCTAATTGGATATGGAATGGTTGCTAGAGGCGAAGTAGCTTTTATTATTGCAGGAATTGGATTAGCATTCTCAGTACTTTCAGATGAGATTTATTCTACAATTATTTTTGTGATTTTAGCTACAATATTCATTGCCCCTATTTTACTTAGAAATTCATTCAAAGCATAATTTTTTTACAAAAATCATATTATAAGAAGTTCATATGGGCCCACGGGGATTTGAACCCCGGATCTTCGCCGTGTAAGGGCGACGTCATAACCGACCTGGACTATGAGCCCAGAAACCTACCTTGTTAAAATCCATTTAAACTTTCAGACATGGGATAATCTAGAAATTTGATAAAAAAAGTTAGAATTACATGAATACTTGTAATTTTTTTTCTAGTCCTATTGGATTAGGACATGTAACTAGAGATATTGCAATTGTAAATAATTTTGAAAATATTTCAACAGACTTTGTAACTGGAAGTGGAGCTGCAAAAATTCTCAAAAATTTACATTTTACAGTTCAAGACGTATATAATCCTCCTTCATTTATTATTGAAAATGGCACTCTAAAGAATCCTACAAAATGGCTTTGGAATTATTATAATTATTACAAAAAATGTAAAAGTATCTCAGAGAAGATCCTGCTAACTAATAATCCAAATTTAGTAATCAGTGATGAAGATTTTGCATCATTGACTGTTGCACAGCTAATGGAAATTCCAACAATATTGATTACAGATATCTTAGAAACTCGTTTTACAAAAGGGCTAGCATCATTAATTGAGAAAAAAATGAACAAGTCTATGCAAGAAATTTGTAAAAAATGTGATCTAGTGATTCTTCCTGAATATGGCGATGATAATGATAATATAAAAAGAGTAGGACCAATTGTTAGAACTACAAATTATTCAAGAGATGAATTACGAGAAAAATTCTCATTTAAAGGAAAAATAATTATTGTTTCCATAGGTGGAACAAATGCAGGACTATTTCTAATTGAAAAGGCATTAGAATCTATTTCAAAAATTAATCAAGACATCAAAGTTATACTAGTATCTGGTCCAGCAGTTACTAGAAAATTTGAAAATGTTACAAATTTGGGGTTTGTTGATAATTTACACGAGCTGATTTTTGCATCAGATTTGTTAATTTCACTTGCTGGAAAATCAACAATAGACGAAGCAAATGCATATGGCACACCGGCAATATTCATTCCTATAAAAGGTCATTTTGAACAAGAAGACAATGCACGAGAACAAGGATTTGTTTTTGATGATATTCACAGATTAGATGCTCTAATTTTAGAAAAACTCGAAGAAAAGAGAAATCAAATAAATACAGATGGTGCAAAGATTGCATCTGATATTATTGAAAAATTAATCTAACAATCAAATGCTTAATAGAAGGCCACTTAGTTTTGGTAAGGTACTATGACTAGACTAGTAGTTGCCAAATTTGGTGGAAGTGCAATAGGCCCTGATGGTGCATTAATCCCAAAAATCATTCAACGTATCAATAATTTAAAAAAAGATTCCAAGGTTATTGCAGTTTTTTCTGCGCCTCTTACTATATCAAATGGAAAAAAACGTTCACTAACTGATGTTATTTTAGAACAAGGAAGAAACGCAGAGAATGAAAAAAACCCATCTTTAGATATTGTAAAATCCACTTATCAGAAAATTCTTGAAATGGTAAATTCTGAAAACAAGGAAAATTGTAAAAGTACTATTAATTCTAATCTAGAAAAGGCCCAAAAAGCACTTGATGAAGCATTTAATTCAAAAGAATTTGTTGATGAAGTTCGCTCAAAGGCTTTGGCATTTTCTGGCGAGATTTTAATGTCTCACGTAATGAACTATATTCTAAAAAGCAATGGCATAAAATCTAATTCTGTACAATTCGATGATTGGCCAATAATTACAGATAATAATATAGAATCCACTAATTTTATCGCCTCTAAATCTAGAGAAAATATGGCTAAAATCACACAATTAGTAGATCAAAATGAAGTAGTTGCTATAGGGGGATTTATTGGGAAAACCGTTGATAATGTTACAACCACGTATGAGCGTGGGGGATCAGACAGAACGGCAGCAGATCTTGGAATATTATTTCACAAAAAATATGAAACAAGTATAGATTTTGAAAAAGATAGTGCAGTAGTATCTGCAGACCCAAAAATTGTAGAATCTGATCTAAGAGAAGTCTCACAATTATCATACAATGAAGCAAGATTGGCAGGAATGTTTGGAATGAAAATTTTAGATCCGGTTGCAATAAAAGAAATTGTAGAAAATGGCGTAGACCTACCAATAATTATCACAAACATGAATAGTCCTGAAAAAATTACTACCATAAAGAGAACGTTGGATGAACAAAAAGGGCATCCAATCAAAATTGTCACAGGAAAAGAAAATTGCGCAATCTTTAGAATTGAAACTAACTCCGTTCAAAAATTATTAACATCATTAGAAAAAGACAAGCGTTACAGTGAGTTTGTAATACTTTCACCATTCACAAAAGATGGAATTGAGTTTTCTAGAATTTTATTTCTGGATGGCGATTATGTTAAAAGAAATGAAAAATATTTACTGGGATTTGATTCTCTTGCAACAATAACATACAACAGAGGTGTAATTACACTAATCGGAGATGAGATGTGGAGAGTTCAGCAAGTTGCATCCAGGACAAGTGCAAAAATTGGTAATGTTGGATTAAATATATTGAATATGGATGCACAAGAAGAAACCTCTCGAATTATTATTGTTGTAGAAGATGCAGATGATAACATAAAAACCGCCATCAAAGCAATTCATCAAGAAATCTCACAAATCAATTTTATTTAATGAAAGTGTGGCGTACGGGCTTTTACACCTGTAAGCGCCATCGAGGGTTTGTTCTTGGACCATTATCTAGATTCAGTCCGGGCGTTACCCTAAACACGCGATACTATATGTTGTAATTTCTAGTATATAGAGCTGATCTATATAGATAATCTACATACGCTCAGATACGTACCATAATACAATTCCTACTCCCAATATAGCGTACCACTTTAGATTTTTCTTATTCATGAAAATATTTGCTGAGCCTAAATCCTCATCTTTGTATGTAGTTAAACGAATTTTTCTCATCTCAAAAGCCTGACCTACTAATCCCACTACTAAAAGAATTATTGATACAAAACCCAGTGTCCACTCCATAATATCATTAATTATTTATCTGATATTTACTTTCCAATTGGGTAAATACGCAAAAAAAGATAATTCTTTAAATTAGCAGTGTTTTTTTCGACTCCTATGAATGAAGTTGGTAAAATATGGATGAATGGAAAACTTGTACCATTCAAAGATGCCAAAGTCCATGTACTAACTCATGCATTACATTACTCAACATCAATCTTTGAGGGGATTCGATGTTATGATACCTCTAGTGGTTCAGCAATATTTCGATTACCAGAACACATTGACAGATTCTTTAAATCTGCAAAATTATATTCAATGAAAATGCAATTTACAAAAAAAGAAATTACAGATGCAATAATCAAAACTGTCAAAGCTAGCGGACTTAAAGAATCATACATTAGACCACTGGCATATTATGGCTATGGAACTATGGGATTAACTCCTACTGCAAATAAGGTAGATGTTTCCATTGCATGCTGGGAGTGGAAGATGGGCGAATCAAAAGCAGGTAAATTCTCTGGAGCAAAATGTAAAATGTCAAGCTGGATAAAAATTGATTCAAGGTCTCAACCTATGCAAGCAAAAGCTGCATCAAATTATGCAAATGCTGCACTTGCAAGAATGGAAGCATTAGATAATGGTTATGATGAAGCCATCATGCTAAATTCTAATGGTAAAGTTGCAGAAGGAAGTGCTGAAAACATATTTGTTGTAAAAGATGACATTATTCAAACACCTCCACTTTCAGCAGGTGGGTTAGAAGGAATTACAAGAGATAGCGTTATACAAATCATTGAAGAGAATAGCGGGTTTGTAATTGAGAGAGATCTTGAAAGAGATGATCTTTATGCTGCTGATGAAATTTTTATGACTGGAACTGCAGCTGAAGTAAAATCGGTAACTCAGATAGATCAAGTGAAAATAGGAAATGGAAAGATGGGCAACATCACCAAAGCACTTCAAAAATCATTTTCTGATGTGGTAATGGGAAAAGATGAAAGATTCTTACCTTGGTTAACATTTATCTGATTTTCCACGAAGTTTTTTACCCACAAAATTGATTAAAAGTTATGGATTCCTGTACTCCTGGTGAAACTCGTGAAATTTGTTGGTTCTGCAGAAAGGGACGTCACGAAGATTGCATGAAAGAAATCCCAACACAAGGCAAGTCAGACGGTCCACATGATTGTACTTTTGATACACAACTTATTCCATGCAAATGTCGGCATTGAACAATTAGTATCAAATACTACTTTTGTTTGAATAATTATGTGAATTACAACAAGGAATTTTGGGACAATTATACTAATGAAAATGAAGTAAGATATAATGAAGAATTTTCAAAATACACCCTAGATTTAGCTACTTCTTTACATTGCACAAGCGTATTAGAGATAGGATGCGGTACTGGAATCGATTTAAGACTTTTTCCTGACACTTTTCAAATTCATGGAGTTGATCTTAATGATAATGCATTAGATATTGCAAAAGGAAAGATGCCCTTTGCAAATTTTAAGAATGCAAATATTATTGATTTGCCCTTTGAGGATTCTTCAATTGATTTTGTCTTCACACATCAATTATTGAATTATTTAGATGATGATACGTTAGACAAAGGAATTACGGAAATGTATAGAGTTGCTAGAAAATATATTATGAATTGTGAAAAATTTGAAGAAACAGAAAAAAAGATAGATGAAAATCATAAATTTCGAAATGTCTACAAAAGATGGTTAAACTACAATGTACGAATTGTAAGCAATGTGGATATGCATGAAGATATAGACCCTGATAAATCTAGATTTACTCTATTAAAGAAATTATAAATTAAAACATAATTTCTTCAAATTAAAACAACGAGAAATACTTGGAAAACATAAGAATTTAGAAACGATTACCATAACATGAATTGTTTTCCAAATCTATCATTCTACTACGCAGAAGAAAAGCTCCTCGTTACAATCAATACGTCAAAATAATATTTAACCTTGATCTAGCTTTTTGCCTGATGCCAACAAACAGAACTATTTTCTAAAAAGAATCCAAATTCTATACCCCACAAAAATCCCAACGGCTGCAATGATTAGTGCTGGCATAACTATTTGTCCTATATTCTCTTCCATGTTCTTCAAAGTAATTTGTATCACGCAGTTCTTAAAGTATAATTAAACAATCTATACATGAAAAACATAGATGTTAGGGAGGCTTCAAGTAATGATATTTCTATTATTCTTGAATTGCTTTATGAACTTGGACGTCCAAAACCACAAAAAGATTCTGATGTTGAATCCTTTAGGAAATTAGTAAAAAAATACATTGCTGATTTTGATAAAAAAATTATTCTTGCACAACTTGATGCTGAAATAATTGCAATGATAAGCATAATTTTTCTGCCAAGACTTAATCAAAATTATTTGGAATTGTACATTCCAGAATTAATTGTTCGTGAAGAATTCCAGAATCAAGGAGTGGGAAAAAAGATAATCCATTCTTGTATATCCATTGCAAAAGAGAAAAAATGTCATAGAATTAGGCTTGAATCTGGTAATCAACGAAAGGAATCTCACATATTCTATAAGAAATTAGGATTTGAGCAATCTGGTCTTTCTTTTACAATGAATCTGAATTAAAATTATTGGCTTTTTCAATAATTGAATATTGGTTATTTTTATTAAACAAATTTTATCGCTCCATATCCTACAACAGAATCTGTATCTCCTGATACATCTCCGCTAGTTGCATAACTAAGAAGTACTCCTTTTGTTGCACCTAAATTCTTACACGCAATCATTGTAGATGCGATTGCACCAAATCCACATGCTGTAACTCTTTTTTCTCTTAATACTTGATAAAATTGTTTAACATCCATATCCAAAATAGGTTCAATCAATGCTTTGTCTTGAAGATGGGCAAAAGAATTTTCTTCATAATGTGTAAAATCTGATGAGGCAACAATAATCGAATCTTTCTTTTTTGCAATTTCAGACATTGCATTTCCTACATTATTTGCAGTTTCCAAATCTTGTGTAAGTAAAATAATTGGAAGTATTTTAAATTCATTTGAAAGCAATGCTTGCAACATTGGAATTTGTACTTCTAAACTATGATCTTGTGAATGCGAATAATTGTCAATTTCAATGACATTGGATTTTTCTGCAATCTCTTGAGCAGAATCTGAATCTACCTCAACTAGCCCTAATGGCGTCTTCCAATTTGTATCAATCATGGTTGCGGCATTTTTTCCAACTCCAAAATGATTTGGTCCTATAATAATCACAAGTTCAGGGTTTTGTAATGATATGGCATTGTAAGAATGACATGCAGTAGGCCCAGAGTATACATATCCTGCATGTGGACATATAATTCCGTAGATCTGCTCAGATGATTCTTTGATTTGCTTTCCTGGACCATATTTATGATCAAAACAATATTTTATCATGTTTTTTAGCTCTTCTTTTCTATCTGGATAAAACTGTCCTGCAACAACTGGTTCTCTAATCAACATTTCCTATTGCCCATTATTTTATAAAAAATCATTAGATGATTCTCGAACGATTTTACCATTTGGAGTCTCTTCTTTAAATATGACCCCTTCAAATCTAGACACTTTGGTTGTTTTGTCTTTCCATGCGTCTTTACCCAGTCCAGCTTTTTTACACGTAAATTCAAGAAATTCTTTGACATTCCAACCATACTCTGTTGGAACTTGTGGTAAAAGCAAGCCTGATGTGTAAGCATTTTCTACAATTAACCCGTCTCTGCCAACTTTAATTATTGAAAGATACTCATTTGGATGATCAGCAATAATCTCAATAGGTGAGGTAAGTACAGTTACCTCAAAAATAACCTGATCTAATTCATCGATATCCACTGGTGTGAATCGAGGATCTTGTGTAGCAGCAGAAATTGCAGCATCAATTAACCCATCAGCCAATTTTCTAATTGGAATTGGATACCCTATACATCCTCTCAATGTATTTCTTTTGTTAATTGTAACAAAAACTCCTGACTCAAAATTAAATTTTGAATTAAATTCCAAGTCATTAATTTTTAAATTATTTTTTAGATATCTTTCAACTGCCTGTCTTGCCATCTTGACTAATTCTTTTCCATTATCATTAGAAATTTGATTGATTTTCTTCACACTTGTTAAATATGTAAAAACACAATAAAAAACATTGACAAGCATTCTTGGAAAAGAAGCCGAATTATATGAAAAACTTCCAAATGACAAAGTAAAGTGTACTGCTTGTGCACGATATTGTGAGATTGGTAAGGGACAAATTGGTTTATGTGGAATTCGTGGAAATGAGGATGGTAAGCTACAGCTATATGCATATGGAAAAGTAATTTCAGGTCACGTTGATCCAATTGAAAAAAAACCTTTGATACATTACTGGCCAGGAAGTAAAGTATACTCTATTGCAACAACTGGGTGCAATTGGCTCTGCAAATATTGTCAAAACTCCGATATTAGTCAAAGACGTAAAGTTGAAGGGATCGATATGACTCCTGATGATGTTGCAAATACTGCTGTCAAGTATGGTGCACATGGAATCGCATATACCTACAACGAACCATCTATTTTCATAGAGTTTGCACGTGATTGTGGTTTTGCTGCAAGAAAAAAAGGACTGTTTAACGTTTTTGTCTCAAATGGATATGACACTCCTGAATCAGTTTCAATGATGAATGAATTTCTTGATGGGATTACCGTGGATTTCAAAGGAAGTGCAGAGAAAGAATTCACAAGAAAATTCATTGGCGTGCCTGATCCTCAACCAATTTTTGATACATTGTTAGAAATTCGAGACAAAACAAAAATTCACATTGAAATCACTGATCTGATTGTACCCAAAGTGGGAGATGACATAGAACATGCCAAAAAACTCTCAAAATTCATCTATGATGAATTTGGACCAGAAATGCCCATTCACTTTTTGAGATTTCATCCTGACTATAAAATGATGGAATATCCTAGTACTCCTATTGAGACTTTAGAAAAACATTATCATATTGCAAAAGATCAAGGATTGAAATACGTGTATTTAGGAAATGTTCCTGGACACAAATGGGAGCATACGTATTGTTCTGAATGTAATGAAATAGTTGTAAATCGTTATGGATTCAGTATTCGTAAATGGCATCTTGATGAAAAAAACTGTTGTAAATTTTGTGGAAATAAAATTCCTATAGAGGGAAAATTACAAGAAGGATACAAAGAAGATCGTTTCCAGTTTGTTTCTTGATTTTATAATTAAATAATTTTCAAGTGAGATTGTTAGAACTATCATTTTACAGTAACTGAAGCATTGGCCCATGGATGAATCATACAAAAGTAGGCATACTCTCCTGCCTCATTGAATGTATGTGAAAAAGTTTCATTAGACATTATCAATCCACTATCAAACAATCCATCTGGACCATCAACAATATTTCCACTAGTCACTGTATGTGCGGATGAATCGTTATTTTTCCAAATTAATTCAGCACCTGTAAAAATTATCAATGATGGTGGATCATAACAAATACCATCTTTTTCACAACCTGGAACAGATGTACCTGATGGTATGCTGACTAATCTTGCAGGTAGTTTTGATGAAGATAATTCTTTAGCTGCTTGACCAATTTCTTTTACCTGTTCCGATACTTGTTTAGTTTTCTCAGACGTCTTCTCTACTATTTCTTTGCCTGATTCTGATACTTCTTTAAGTTTTTCTGTTGTTTCTTTAATTGATGTAGTTGTTTTTTCAATCGTTGGTGAAATATCTAAAGAAATTCCTGTCCCGCCAGTTAATAAAAATCCTAAAGCAACAGCTACCACTACAGATGTAACTACCATGCCCATTTTATCCATAGATGTCAATAGAATTTTGATACAATCTAGCTAGAAAAAACAATAATTCAATTACCATTAGTGAGAATTAACAAAAATCAGTAACCATGATTTTGTTTAATTAAATATTAGCGACTATTTACCTCCACCAAAGAACTGAAAGATCTGCCTTCTCTCATAAATTGCTACTAAAATTAAAATTATTAATCCTACAATCAAACTAATATCTTCAGAAAAGAATTTTGCAGACATTTCCCAAATGCCTCTCCAAAACAAAACTAATCCTATACCAGTAAGTAAAAGAAGAAGTGTACGTTTTGTAAAAATATTCTCTTTCAAGTTGGTTGATTCTCTTAATTTGGTATTTAGATATTTTTGGATTAAAATTACAGTTAATTTTCAAATGTGAGAACTTTGAATTGGTTTAACTATCAAGATTGAGATATATCATTATGAGAGATGATGTATTTTGTCATTGTGGCTTGTGTGGGCATGAAAAAATTGATGAATGTTATACAAAACAATGCTCTTGTTGTTTGAGTGATCATCAAGGTGCTTTTGGTAAAAATAAATGATTAAGAAAAAAATTAACAAAATATTGGTTGCACTTGATGGATCTAAAAATTCTCAACGTGCACTAGATATGGGGATTTTTTTGGCAAGAAAATCTAATACTAAACTAATGGGCATCACAATCATCTCCAATATTCCAAAAAAATATCATTATTTGAGTTATCCTGAAAAGCCTGTCTTGTTAGCTGCAGATAAAATGATGGGATCTGCTAAGAAAAAATGTGCCCAGAACGGAATTTTATTTGAAAGAAAAATTGACTTTGGTGAACCTGGACCCAAAATTACAAAATTTGCAGAATCATTGAATTTTGACATTATAATAATTGGAACAAGGGGAATGAGTGGAATTAAGGAAACACTTCTTGGGAGTGTATCTAATCATATTGTGCACAAATCATCTGTTCCAGTAATGATTGTAAAATAATATTACAAAAATTGATCATTTTACAATAAGGATAGAACAGGGTGAATTATTTACCATTTTATTTGAAACACTTCCAAGAAAGAATCTTGCAGCTTTGCCTAAACCTTTGCTACCCATAATTATCATGTTGCATTGTTCTTTTTTTGCAAGTTTTATAATTTCTGCTGAAACATTACCTTCTTTCATGACTATTTTTGAATCAACTCCTCGCTTTGTGGTTATGTCTTTTCCTTTAGTTAAAACTTTATTTCCGAACTTTTTTAAAATTTCAAGATATTCTTTTCTGTCTAATAGGTTGATTGGAATTGTTTTTTCAACTACGTACAAAAGTATCAAACGAGATTGGTAATTTCTAGCCATTTCACATGCATGTATGAGAGCTTTTTCTGAATATTTTGAACCATCAAGTGGAACCAAAATACTCATGTAAAGTGATTTTTTCATGCTGGAACAAACATTGGTCCATATTTAACTAAACTCTTTTTACTAAACTAATCTAGTAGCAATTTATCAAAAACTCTCATTCGAGTTTCTTAATCTCTATGCGAACTTCTTTGAGCTCTTTCTCCATTTTTTCTTTTTCAGTTTGTGAAATTGAACTATCACATAATTGCTGAAGAATTAAAAATTCTTTGTTCTTCAATGATGCAAAATAACTGGATTCCTTCATCCTATTTTACAACAACTTTTACTTTGAAGGCCTCTTGCAATCCAGTAAATGGAAAAAATCAAAACCCCTACCGAAATAAATTTCAGTTCTAATCCTTGCATCGGAAATAATGATAATCCTCCTACTGCCCCTAAAATTACTGCTAGTGGAGCCGTACATGCAGGACATCCTGGAGTAAATGCTGCAAACACACCTCCCAAAACAGTTGATGAATTACCCTTGATGGAATTCATCATTCTCATTCTTTTTATTTTAAATGCCATCATTGCAAAATTGATCCCTGCCAAAACTGAAACAATAATTGTTAATTCCACTGATGCAATGATATGATATGGCATTAACTCCATTGTAGTATCCAAATGAGATGTAAACATTGACATTGTCAAAAAATAATAGATTATTCCTAATCCTAGACTGCTAATTATGGCAATCGTGGCATATCTTCTAGTTGTAAGTACATTTGAAATTAGCTGTAATTTGCTTACCAAGTAAGACAATTTACTATTCATCATATTTTAACTATTTATCAACCAAAGATTCTTAGCCCCAAAAGAATTGGTAAAGATATGACTGAATTCTCTTTTGAAGAAAAAACCATCCTTGTTCAATATGCTATTAAAAAATTCGAAAATGAAGAAATAGTCCTTGAAAAATTAAAAAATATCTTACTTGAAAAAGACATTCAGAGAAATATTGACACTCTTATAGGAACTCAAAGAGTAAGACGAATTGGTCCTGAAAATATTCAAAACAACGAAAGTCACACTGAACTGCCTGAACTTCCAGAAAAC
>Ga0224507_10000465_pt1 | contig 15855 bp, 13 predicted proteins | sample SF_Jan12_sed_USG_3_FD_170159 | JGI IMG/M metagenome (GOLD analysis project Ga0224507, IMG submission 170159) | Sediment microbial communities from San Francisco Bay, California, United States - SF_Jan12_sed_USGS_13 | ecosystem: Environmental > Aquatic > Marine > Sediment | place: USA... | reverse complement strand
TTCTTCATTATTTTCAGAAAAAAATTTTAAATCAGTCACATTACGTTTTATAGAGCTTAAGTGCTTTCATAAAGCTCATCAATTTCCCAGATAGACTTCCATATCGTAAATATCAACTCGATTTGCCATCTCATTCGATGGTGGTAAAATATTTTGATGAGTGTAGCTTAAAAAATACTCAGATCGGTCTTGACATTGGGTCCACTTTAGTCGGACCAAGCCATATGCATGATATTAAAAGGGGACAGTATCGAGCAACACTGACAAGTAATTGATTTTACATAGGCGGGAATGCCATTTTAGGGTCAAAATGGACGGATTAAGAGTGCGTTAGATGAAAAAAACCACCCTCAGCTGGAGTTCACACTCCTCTGCTCGTCGGTTCTTTTAATTCCGAAGAAGTGCTCGTAAACGGTTGCGGAACCACTCCACATTGCCATCGAGACAATGTGGGCCAATAGTCCTGGGTTAAACCACGACAATACGATAACTTTACAATGGCAGTTGAAGCATTTAGCCCTTAAAATAATTTGCCTCTAAATGAAACTCAGTAAACCGGGATTGGAAGGACCGTGGATGGCAGCACTTTCGTTGCTATTTAAAAATTGTCCTTGGACGCTCCTCCAGCCGACAATTACCGAATTTTCAACTGAGTTTCGTTTAAAGCCAAATAAAATCAGGGAAAATACCTTTTCTAGATAATTCCGAAGCTGCCCAACGGGCACTTTCCTTCGACACTTGGATATCCAAACTATATGGTACTTGCATTCCCGTCTTGTGTGACTTAAACTGCTTGCGTTGTTCATTGAAGCCTCCTTCTTGTGACTTTGAGCGGTCCACGAGTCTGGAGGCTTCTTCATTTTGTAGGAACTGTCTAACTTCTATTGTCCCTTGGCAAGGCCGGTGGGTTACTGAGAAGAAATTATAATATTCTTATTTTTTGCACGATGGTTCTCACAACGAAAACAAGGGTTCGATTCCCCTTGAGGATACCAAGAAATTCCGGGAAACCTCAACCAACCTATTAATTATCTATAAAAACATGAATTCTTCTGCAACCACCTTAGTTGATATATTTTCGAACCAAGATGAGCAAGGCCATGTCGGATCCGACTTACTTTTTCAATCACCTTCTGAGCAGTTATCCTATCGCGAGGCCTGGAGTTCCATTATAACCCTTGCCGCCTTTTTTCAAGAGCTAGGTTTGCTGAAGCGAGACAATGTGTATTTAGCCCTGGAAAACGGTCCGCAATTCATAATCTCCTTTTTTGCCATCTTAAAAGCTGGAGCCACGGTTGTTTTACTAGATGATGCCACGAGTTTACAAAAAACTGGAAATACAGACGATCCCGACCTGGTTTGGTCAGTGAGCAGATCAACATCAAAGGCTAGACAAAACGCCATTGTCACACTTGATCCATGGGACAAGTCGGTTTTTATCAAAAAAAGCAAAGATGGCTTGGAACAAGAGAATATTTCCTTTGAAAACGTTCGCTATTTTGTCCCAAATAACACCTGGTCGCCACTTCCAGAAGTTAGCCCAAAAGATCTGGCGGTTACCTGGAAATATTTTAACGAAACATCAGAAGAGGATATAAAAACCCACCAAGATTTCATTGCGAAATTAAGAATATTAAGCAAGACAGCCCATTCTAGGCACGACCAATTTCTCTCCAATTACCCTCTTAACCATAACAATGATCTCATCCAGCATATTCTTTTACCTATTTTTCTCGGGGCAACCATTTGTCAGCCTGTTAACTAATAGACCTATTAGTTTAGGAACTTAAACAAATATACAGACCCTAAAGTCTTTCACAACTTAATCAAGGTCACAACTGCCATCATCCAAAGGACAATGGGCCAGAATACTACCTTGGCAATGAAGTTATCTTTGTAGGTAATAAGTTTTGTTGTTCTTGAACCTTCAAGAGAAAAGTAATATGCGTTTAGCGCTGTTCCTAGAATGACAATGTACATAATAAGATAAAAGTACTCAATATACACCAGACCTGATCCCGCAAACTGTATCCTGACCTGAACATGGGCCAAGAGAACGACAAAAAAGAGAGCGGCACAAGTGGCTATTACACCGTTTGTGTTAAACCAAACCGGCTAGCTCGCCCCTCTTCGCCGGATACCGTTATAACCCGGGAGAAGAGAAGCAAGGCTACAACCCACAGAGGCACAAGATTGACAACAAAGGCATTCAGGAACTTACGCTGGATACCGACATTAAAAAACAGCTCTTTATAAGTCTGATGTTTGACCTCGCTGAAAAAACCAAAATCTGTATCATAAGGTATATTATTGTAGCTAAACGACACCTCATCAACTTCCCATTCACCGTGGACTATTTCACGATCAAGGCCAAAAGTTGAACCTATCGGAATGGCGTAAGCCTTAAAGTCCGGCACAATCAGAATACGATCGGCGTTGAGAAAGTCCGCCGACCAGAGGCGTAGCCAGACTGTAAGGTAGTTTAATGGATAAAATGAATAATCGAAGGACTGCCGCACGGTAACATCAAAGTACCAACCGATCGTCTCGTATCGTTTCCCGTTTTCTTCTCCTGCACATCGATAAATCTCACGCAGTGTAGTATCAGAGCTGTTTACCTCTTCCGGAAAAATAATACCTTTTTTGAAGTTTTTGGGAAAATTTTCTGGATATTTCTGCCAGATATAGCCGGTGATATTAACATCGCTCGGGGTCCCAAAGGCCAGTGACTGAACAAAAAGACCTGTAGGAATAAGAAATGGATCATTACCTGCCTTGAATTCAATGGTGTCTCCATTGGCTATCACCTGCTCCAACTGAGCACTATTCTTTACAAAAATAGTATGCGCTGCATGGGTTCGCTGGACGTTATCCCATTTGTAACCGATAACAAAAAGAGCAAACAAGGACAGGGATAGGGAAATAATCCAGGCTACAACCTTCCCTGAGTTACTTTTTGACTTTTCATTAACAGAATCTTGATCCATTACCCCTAAAGTTATTCAATACTTAAAGCATTTTCAATGCTTAAACAGACCTATAATTTCATCACTAATATGACAACAACCGTGCTGTTACTCGCGCTGTAACACCGGAACCCAACGACTAGTAAGTGGTCACAGGCACCTCATCTTAATGCGATTAGTTCTACCCGCATAGATAGATGGGCTAGAGCAAGCAACGGCAACGGCATAAACTTGAACCAACTGTAACCACTTACAAATTCGCATTGTATCAAATCAGCTAGTTACGAACCCTGTGACCAGGTACAACAACTACTCGCCTATAATACAGCCCGAGATGCTGGTCCAATTTAGCGTTAGCGCATTGGACGCAATATTTGCTTAACCTTAAATCCTAAATTACCAAGTTTATTAACCGCCATTTCAGCATCAGACTCCGAACTTAAAGTAATTATAGCTGTACCTTTATTGGATACTAAACTGACCAGTTCCTTGGACTCTCTAAGGCCAATTCCCAATACCGATTTCAATTCTAAAATAGCCTTTTTCTTATCAATATCTTTATCTATGTTTTGAATTTTTATATTTTCGCTAGGTCGTCCATAAACATCTCCGCATTCTCGATATGCTCTTACATATAATTCTGCCGAACGACCAGAGCCTGTTTCTATAATTTCCCCAGTTGACTTGATGTATATGATTGGGCCAGCACCCACCTCCATATCTTCAATTCTTTTTGATTCATAATATAAATTATTTACGAAATGTATCGCAAATATATCTCCATAATCTTCTATACCTGTAATCGTACAACCCTCGATTACTGGTTGTATAAGAACTTTCAATTCTTCTTCATTCATTTTTCAAATGATTCCTTTTTCACTAACAAGCGAGAAACTTGAGAAATTACATTGAGAAAAACCGAAATCGGTACAAACTAGATCCTTAAATTTGCACCTCGCCACAGAGCTTATAACTGACAGGTTTAATAAACCATTTACTTAAATATATTTACTCCGCACTCCTAAGCCCAAAACCAAGCATGCTCAGGCCCTCACTCATGCCGACGTACTATTTTCTCAAACATAATGACCAAGCCGACGCACAAGGTGTGAATGGATTCAACCGATAAATTTTTATCCGTCGACGCATCGAGGTAGATCGAAAGTTTAGATTCAAGCTCCTCCTCCGGTCGCCAATAGCAAATAAGCAGAGGAATTTTGGGGAGAGGTCGAAGAACCAATGAGATATCGGCATCAAATTCACTTGAAGTACGCGCACCACTAAAGAGACCAACAAGATCTTCAAAAAGCTCAGGGTGCTCATCAGCAAGCCGACCAAGGGGTTGCTCGCAACGCCTATGAAACAGAGGATACCATGTTTGCCCCTCAGTAAGCTCACGCAATGAAACCCATTTCCCAATGGGTTCTTTACCTGATCCATATAAAATATACTCAAGCAACGGCACAGTAACCCATGGAATAATGTGACATTGGGAAACCATTTTTCCCTTTTGATCAACAATGAAACTCTTGCCCAAACATTTCAACTCAAGACCTTCACCCCCCCAAACAGCACCAAGTTTTTCAGCCCGCTGAGATAGGTCTATTGCAGCTACCTCTTTACCCATTTTCTCGTAAGCTTCCATGCCCATTTGTTCATAGAGCATCTCCTTGGGAGGCGCATCACCAAGAGCTGCAGCCGTTTCATGATCCACTTCTGGACAGTCCTCAAGCTTTCGTTCTCCACTCACCACAGCAGCAGCAAAAGCCAAACAACTAGGCAGGCGACAGCAACGACAATTATTCTTTGGCAAAACTTTATATATATCTAGGGGTGTTAATGACGACATGGCACATCTTCTTATGGTTTAAAATCTTATTAATTTGAGACAAATAAATGGATGACCAACCAACCTCTATTGTTGTTTGGCTATAGGCTATTAAATCCCTATAGTGTTAATGCAACTGAGATCTTTTACAATCGCTCTTCTCAATCTTTTTCCACTTTCGATAATTTGTAACATCGTTAACCTCAAAATATGTTGCGCGAACAATGCTGGCCTGATGACAAATCTTATACGGATCCCCTTGCTCTTTTACCATTTCATACTGATGTAATACGTACTGAACCACTTGATTGTCAATTTTTCTTATTTCATCGTTAGTTTGCCGCACCCATTCAATCCGTGAAATGAGCAAGAAAACTGCAATAGGCATCAGAACAAACAACAATACCCGCCCAGCAGAAGGAAAAGATATTTTTTCAATTCGCTCTCCGCAATATCGACATGCTGTCGCCTTTCTTATTATAATATTATTACATTTTTTACATCTGGCAGCCGCCATAATATAAACCCTAGCTCATTCAATCTTGTTGTAAATGAAAATCAACTACGATGTAAGCTTTCACCAGTACCACGCCTGCGAACACGATCAGGTCGGTGAACGGTATAGTATCAACATCATGTTTTGCACAATATCCGTCAACACCGTTTTCCATATTTTAAGTTAAAAATAAGGCCTATAAAAACAAAAAAAGCACCAAACGTAAAACGTTTGGTGCTTTTTTTTATATACTTGGTGGGCCGTGAAGGATTCGAACCTTCGACCAATTGATTAAGAGTCAACTGCTCTACCAGCTGAGCTAACGGCCCGTATCTTTTTTCAAGAGGCTTTTATTTATCATATGTTAACAGCCACGTCAAGAGTGCTGATTCCAAATTAACAAATAACTATCAATAACCACTCATCGATAGCATAACCACAAAAAGACAGCTAGATTCCCTAATGATTACATCAAATAACCAACCTACCCGTTTTGCACACTTACTATATCGCAATATATCCAATCAACAAATTATAAACCCGATGACCATACCTGGTCACAGGGTTCGTAACCAACTGATTTGATAAAGTACTCATTTGTAAGTGGTCAAGGGCTCCCTATTTAAACATCACCGGCTCACCGATAGTAAAGATTTGGGCTACCCATAGTAAGTAATGCTTTATACAAGTTACGCCGAAAATCGCGCCTATCCCAAATTCCTTGGATATGCCCACGCTTTAGAGCATTTTTTGCATCATGATAATCAGGTGGAATATCATTACCTGTTGTTTCCCTGATAACCCTAGCCCCGGCAAACCCGATCCGACTGGAACGAATAGCGAATTGATAGGGCGAACAACCCAAAAATGAAGCAACCGGCCCAGCATAGGAGTTATTATCATAAACCACTATATACAAACCACCAGAGTCAATATATTCACGCACTGCCATGGTACACTTAGGCATCTGTACCACTCCGAGAGTTCCCTCCTGGATTCGGATCCCGCCAGTGGTATGCACATATGCGAGAAAGGGCCGCTTTTTACGTTTAGCGATTTCACAAGCCTGCACGAACTTCTCACCTTCAGCGGAACCCACAGTGCCGTTTCTAAAGTTAGAATAGAGTGTGCTGACCATGATATTAATATCCATGACTTTAGCATGGAACGTAAGATTACCGCTGCCTTGCCCGGTCTTGCTCCTGGCCATTTGAAGACGCTCGTCAAAACCCTCATACTGCAATGGATTTCGAGAATAAATATCGGAATTAAATACCCTAATCGAATCACGATCAAAGATATTTTTCAAGTACCATTGATATTCCAAGGGAAAATGATAACCGCAATTCTCGCATACCCCACAATACTCACCATAAAGATCAGGGAGCCACAAGTCGCGGCAACCTGATTTCTCAGCATTGGGACAGGTAACAGTCCTATCTTCATTAGCTAATGGACTAGTATAAGTATCAGTAAGCTCGAGAGGATCCGTTGTAGGAGCTGTACTGGTAATCATCGGACGGACTGATTTCTTCTCAGCGCCACGATTGAAGAAATCATACATGGCGGTAAGAGGCGAGGACACTCTCTTAAGAAGTACCGACCCTTCCCCAGAAACCTCTTTGAATACCTTTTGCACCTGTTTTTGACGGTTCTTCAACACGTCATAACGGAAAACATAATAGGCCTGTTCAATAGAGTGCTGCATGGTCTTCAGAGCTTTCTCACCTGGCACCTGTTGACTACCAAATCCATGCAATGCCATTTCGCGATATTTTTTGGAACGTAGAACCAACAGTCGATCAAGCTCTCCCTTGTTCAAAGACCAAGGTATATCTATTTGAGGAGCTTCGTCAGGATTTTCAGCCTTACGTTTTTTAACCTCATAGGCTCGAAAGGCCCGTAAGCTTTTAGTCCGCAACACCACCTCGTCAGTGGCCCGTATAATTTCTGAACGTACCCGGGCAAAGAAAGCAAAATCATCGCTTTTCGCCCCCAAAGGCTGCTCTTTAATAACTCTATCTATGGTTTTTAAGCGATAATTATCAGCAGCTGTAATATTGAGCTGCTTGGCACACTGTTCTATCAACTCAAAGGGCACCTTAGTACCTTCCTTGACCTTACCCTCAATAGCCGCTGCTCCTTCCGGAGAAATGACCGAGTAATAGCCATGGGAAAACATAAGCCGAAAATCGCTCAAACCAACAGCTTCCGCTCCACCGGATCCACCCTCAGAGATAGCCGAGATCATCGGAACCCGTAATTTGGTCATGGCATAAAGGTTTCTAGCGATCTGCTGGGCCGCACCCGGATATTCTTCCACCGGATAGGAACCGGGAGTAAAAATATAAAAATGAATAGGAATACCTTCCGTTTCAGCAACCTTCATATAGCGCAGGGCTTTTTCATTACCCCACGGTTTACAAGAACCACCGTTACGAAATTCCTCGCCATGTCCGGTTTCCTGACCAATAACCATAACCGAAGAGGTATAAGGTTTATTTTTAATCCGCCTAACGATATTTGCCTTAGCCACCATCATGGCCGGATCAATATTGGTCTCCCCCTCCCCTCCCAGCTCTGTATATTCCTCATACACATTTTCCAGGATATCCTTTAAGGTAAACCGCAGGGGACTACGAACAATACGCACCCTTTCCGCCGAACTAAGGCTCTCCTCACAACGATCTTCCAAAAAAGAGATGCCACTATCAATCTTTTTAATCTCTACACTTAATTGTTCCTTATCCAAATCAAATATAGATTTTTTCAACCGTTCGATATCATCTCGGAATCCGGACAAATTGCCCCAACTCTCCGAGTCTTTGATATGAATGAGATAGCCTATACGTTGCTCTATACTGGTGAGCTGTTTTACAAGATTATTCATAAATATATCTTCAGAAGGTTAAAAGTCGATCAAGATTAGCCTTGAGATAAGGGAGATTAGTTACGATCTCAGAACCGGAACTATTCTTCCCTTCTATGGCTATTTGATCAATGAATTCAACAGCCCGTTGTTTGGCCTGATCCATTGTGTCCCCCCAAACCAGCGCGAGCGCCAAGTTAGGATCATATTCGCTGGGAATGGGGTAAGAACGATCCGACGGCACATGGGTATAGACAGCTGACCACTCATATTGTGGGAAATCAAAACGACTAATCGTACCGATCCAAGGCGCAAAATCCCGCTGGGTATTTTCAGCTACTATACGCAGTTCAATACTGGCTCCCCGAAATTCAATATCTTCCTGGGAGTAACCCATCTTTTCTCCAAGAGCCAAACGAATCTGCTCCCGAATCAAATTAGGATGCTGATCGTTAAGGTAACTAATTCGAGCAGAAACATCATTTTCCACCTGAATACGGGTATTAACCTCCAACAAATAAGGTTGTCCCGATCGACTGACGATCCACTCCCAGGTCCCCACATTGTCATACTTAACGTGGTTTGCCAATTTCAAGGAATAATCGACAACTTTCCGTAACACTTCCTCAGCATCAAAGTCATAAGCAAAACAAGTGTTATCAAATCCTGGCGCGGCCTCGACTCTTTTTTGTCGCCCAGTGGACTGAATGGTACAGTTACGGGAGCTAAAATGAACCCGCTCTCCGTGCCTGGAACAAACTAATTGCACTTCAAGATGGTTAAAATCTCGAAGTTGTTGTTCAATAAGGACTCCACCATCTCCAAACTGACGTTTAGCGTAGGTTTGAATTTGACGATAGACCCTACGAAACTGCTCAATACGATTGACTTCCTCAATACCCATACCGCCACCGCCAGCAGCAGCTTTCACAAGTACGGAGGGCTCCTTTATCTCTTGTTCTTCTTGAACATCAAAAAGATTCTGAGCTATTTCCTCAGCCTCCATCTCGTTATAGATAGGGCTATCGGTACCGGGAATAGTTGGAATACCGAGCTGATTAGCTACCCGCTTGGTGTTAATTTTATCACCCAGGTCCTTTATTACTTCCCAACCCGGCCCAATAAAAATCAGCGGCCTATCTCTAATAGTAACTCGGCGAGCAAATCTATAATCTTCAGAAAAAAATCCATATCCCGGATGAATAGCCGTACACAGCGTATGATCCGCCACTGCTAAAATATCATTGGGATCTGTATATCTGGTTATACGCCAGGCATTTTGCTTTTTCCCCGACGTACGGTTTCGTTGAACATGTTCCGAATCGCGATCCGCATCGGTATAAACCACCACATAATCAAGCCCGAGATCTATACAAGCCTCCATTATCCGGATGGCTATTTCTCCGCGATTGGCTATCAATACTTTGCCCTGCACGCGAAACCCCTTTTTAATTGAATTTATACGCAAGTATTTTCAGAGACGATTTTATTCGCTGCCGAATTTACCTACCCTTGCATGGCATTATGCCTACACCATATACCTCGACAATTCAAATTCTGCCCGGCCGGTGCAATGTAATAATTATTCCTACTAACAAATTCCAATGTTATGCCATTTGCTACCCACTCTACATCACCTTTGGTTTCAAGGAAAGACGGAAAGTAAAAAGAGTGAGATCAAAAGAGGATATGTTACTCTTTTTAAAAAAATCACACCCTAGCAATAATCACATGAAAAGATCTTTATAGTTGTTTTCGAATAAGAGGTCAATTTTTTCTTGACTTTAGCCGCTTGATCCCTATTTTTTCAACCATAACTTTAACGTTCGGACCCTTAAATATATCTTGTATTTTTTTCACAAATCTTTTCAAGCTTACCAAGAAGTTTTATATAATAATGCTATTCAATTTTATCTCATAAACACTATAGGTATTTAATAGAAATGGACTTCCCCCCCCCTGAGCAAACAAGTGACACTCATGAACGAAACATTTGGCAAAAATTATGCTCATTCTTGCGCATCAGTCGCCAAATGGACACCACCAAAGAGCTAGAGCAGGAAATCCAGGATCTCCTTGAAGAAGGTGAGGAACAAGGACTTATAGGGGATCTCGAAGAGCGTCTCATCAACAGTATCTTTGATTTTCGCGATACAGTGGCCTCTGAAATAATGACCCCGTCAGCTGAAATGATATGCGCAAAAGAATCGTCCACTACGGCTGAACTCATCCGATTGATAACCGACGAAGGCTACACACGTATCCCTATCTATCGCGACAATAAAGATAATATCATTGGAATTCTACACGCTAAAGACCTTCTTCGCATTTGCGCCATAGACCCCGACAAACCCGCCGCTCTCAACGACGTTATCAAGCCTCCCTACTTCATCAACGAGTCCAAGCCAATCACCAAGTTACTTCTAGAATTTCAGGCCAATAAACCCCACATGGCCATGGTTACCGATGAATTCGGCGGGGTACGAGGCCTCGTCACCCTTGAAGACGTTATTGAAGAAATAGTAGGTGATATTGATGATGAACATGATCAGGACGAAACCGAACTCCAGGTCATTGATGAGAAAACAATTTTTGTTAATGCCAAAATCGATATTGAAGAGGTAGAAAATCATTTTCAATGTTCCCTTCCAGAAGGCCCCTATGAATCAGTGGGCGGGCTCATTATTCGACACCTCAGCAGAGTCCCACAGAACGGAGCATCCATTACCATTAAACCACTTACCTTTAAGGTCATTGCTGCGGACCGTCGTCGCATCATAAACGTCAGAATCAGGAAAGGTTAATGTTAAGCGACAAAATATCAGATTGTATCAATCACCCTGTAAGTTTAGCATTACTTTCCGCACTCCTACTCGCAGTGGCCATGCCCTTTCATTTCGGCTATTGGCCCCTACTAGCTGTTGCCATCACCCCATTACTCCATCTCACTGCTTGCCATACTCCAGGCAAAGCACTACTCGGCGGATTCCTGGCAGGCGTTATCCACTACATCATTCTACTATACTGGGTAGTTATAGCCATGGGTCACTATGGCGGGTTACCTTGGTGGATATCGGTTCCCGCACTACTTATACTCTCCTGCTACATGGCCCTCTACACCGCACTATTCTGTTATTTACTCTGCGTTATAAAAAAACGTTCCACTACTTGCTCCGAGGCATCTATATCTTTTTTATGGTCAGCCCCGTTTCTATGGATCGCCCTGGATTATCTCCGGGGAAAACTACTTACCGGCCTTCCCTGGATGGATCTAGGGTATGGGCTATTTGAACATCCGCTACTTATTCAAGCAGCTGACTTAGGTGGCCATCACCTTATAACCTTTATTATAATCGTCATAAATCTACTCATCCATCAACTAATTTGGACCAACAAAGAACCGTCTGCTCCCAGATGTCCGAACAAATTACTCATCACGACATCTTTTTTCTGCTTTCTAATTTTCATCGGCGGCTACTCACAACTGCGCTATAATTCCATCACAAAGTTAAACCAAGATGCCCTTCATATTCATAGTGCAGTTATCCAAGGAAATATCAGCCAAGACGAAAAATGGACCCCTCAGAAAAAAGAATCAACCGTCAGCACATATCGTGACCTAACCCACCAAGCCCTCGAAGATGGCAACACGGAACTGGTTATATGGCCGGAAACTGCTATTCCTTTTTTTCCACAAATAGACCCTCTTTTTTATGAAATCAAGCGACTGGCAAAAACTTCCAATATTGACCTGCTTGCCGGCGCACCGTTTTTCACCAAAAATACCGAAACTACTCCACCATCCTACCAATACTTTAACAGCGCCCTACTCATAAACTCCGAAGGAAATATCACCGAACATTACAACAAACAACACCTAGTTCCATTTGGAGAATACGTTCCCTTACGTCGTTTTTTTCCCTTTCTAGAGCCATTGGTAGAAAATGTCGGCGATTTTCAACCAGGCACATCCTTAAGTCCACTCTCTTCCAAGGTGTGTAAACTAGGGGTTCTGGTCTGTTTTGAATCCATCTTCCCCGATCTGGCAAGAAAAATGACCCAAAACGGGGCAGATCTTTTAGTCAACCTAACCAATGACGCCTGGTATGGTATATCAAGTGCGCCTTATCATACCTTGGCCATGGCAGTTTTTCGAGCGGTGGAAAATCGCCGCAGCCTAGTGAGAGCAGCAAACACAGGTATCAGCTGCTTAATCGAGCCTACCGGGAATATCCAGGGCCAAACCCAGCTTTTCCAACCCGCCATTGTCTCCATAACAGCACCTCTTTTAACGGAAAAATCTTTTTTCACCCGAGCTGGTTTCTTATTCGGACCGTTGTGCTTATTTATTGCCGGGATTCGCCTCCTATTACTTTTCAAAAAAAAGGAGGAATCAACTTAACTAGTTCCGTCATTGGATAAAACATTAACGCTATCCCTCATTTAAACTGTTGAACCAATGCCACAAAAAAGAAAAAATATTTCCCTTCGAACCATAAAAAAAATCCTATTAATCATAGGTATTATTTTTGGTTCGCTATTACTAATTTATTGGCTCAAAAGCATGCTCGGTTGGGACCTTTCGAGATCCCATCGACTTAGCGACTCCTTTCCATTCAATTTATTCCAACGCAGCAGATTACTCGTTCCGCAACAAGAAGGGATTATTATTGATGAAGATTTTGATTCATTACAGCTAGAAAATATCTGGTTCTTATGGACAAGGCAACCAGACACTGTTCATTTTAAACGAGATATTGACAAGGGGGACAAAACAAAATCACTCGTTTTTTTTAGTGACACCAACGATGAATGGAGCTATGTTTTTACTAAATATATCAAGGTGAAACAAAACGATATTTTTCGCTACCGAGGCTGGACCAAAAAATTCAAAGCAGAAAACCTCATTTCACTACGAGTCGCCGCATTTGACATAACCAAAGAACCACTTAACTGGAAGTACAAAGAAAATAAGGCCGAAAAGGCTGGGGAATGGATTCCCCTTTCAGAAGAATTTGTTATAAAACAACCTGAAATAGCATATATTAAATTTCAACTGGTTGGCAAAGGAAAGGGAATGTTTCGCTTTGATAATATATTCTTCGCCCTTGAACTAAGAGGACAATAATTTTTTATTCAACAACCTACCAGGCATCAAAAAAACCTCACTCCCTATAAATCATAAAATTAACTCTATATGTTTCTATTATACCTGATCACTAACTAAAGTTTTCTACGTTGTTTCAAACCTATGGTAACCAGGCAAAATACTCAGGGGCAATTCTTTTGATCCACTAATATTTACTGCTCGGTAATATTTATTTTAAAACGATAACAAGCAAAGACTTTCACCTGTATTTTATTAACTCTTAAAATTTTACTAGAGAGCACGTTAATGGCGCGTATAATTCGACCAAACTCTAAAAAAAGTGGCATTAACCGTTGTATATCCCGAACTCGTCTTGCCAGCCATTATCCAGAAAATTTAGAGAAAAACCACTTACAGCTCAACCCCAATTACTTTCTCTTTTTCCTGATCATCATTGTTCTTATCGGCTGCTATAATATTATACACCCCTATCTCCACACCATCGTCCTCGCCTTTATCTTAGCAACAATCTTCAATCCGTTACACCGCAAGGTTGAACGCTTCTTTAAGGGAAAAAAAAATCGTGCTGCTCTCATCTCTTGTATTTTTATCACCCTAGTGGTGGTCATGCCCCTTTTCTTCATGCTCCTGGCCCTGATCCAACAGGGAGTGGAATCATTTAATGCCATTTATCACTGGGTGGATAGCGGAGCCTACCAAAATGTTATCAACCATCCCTTAGTTGATAACATTTCATCACGACTCGGTGAGTACCTGCCTGATTTACGAAAAAATTTCCCAAACATAGATATAAAAAGTATCAACTTTGAAAAAGTCGCCCTCAACACCTCTGAAGCTATCGGTAAATTATTACTGGATCAAGGCGGCAACCTCGCGAGCAACCTCACAGCTTTTGTAGGAAAATTTTTCCTCATGTTATTCGCATTTTTCTTTTTCGTACGTGATGAAGAAAAAATCATCGATGCCGTCCTTCACCTGATTCCTTTAAGCTCCAGCCAGGAATATAAAATAATTTTTAAAATAAATGCGGTGGCCAAATCTGCCCTGCTCGGCACAGTGGTGACTGCTCTAGCCCAAGGACTTGCAGGAGGGATAGCTTTTTACATCTGCGGGCTCCCCGGATTTTTCTGGGGGATGGCCATGGCCTTTGCCTCCCTAATCCCCCTCATCGGAACCAGCCTTATTTGGGCACCTGCGGCTCTCTACCTATTAGCTGCCGGACATTGGGGATATGCTATCTTCATGGTACTTTGGTGCGTAATCGTGGTGGGCATGATTGACAACTTCCTCCGACCATATTTCATGCAGGACGCAGCCGACATGTCGACTTTTCTCATATTCTTCGCTATCCTCGGCGGCATCAACTATTTCGGCCTTATCGGTTTACTCTACGGACCGCTTATTTTCGGCTTACTCATGGTCCTACTCTATATTTACAAAATTGAATTTGATGATTTTCTAACTAAACAAGATCAATGCTAACAATATGACTGAGATAAACAGTTCTTTTAAAAAAGGAAGAAACCCGCACTGGAGATTACTTACCCCTTTAATCTTCTTCCTTTTTATTTGTTGGGTCATTTATCTGGCTGATAGCGGCCAACAATCGATCATTTTCGACATCATTCACAACATACCCAACGGCGACAAAATAGGTCATATTTTTATTTTCGGTACCTTAACCCTGTTGCTCAACCATGCCCTCGGATACTCTTATATAAAATTCAAACAATTCCATCTCCAAAAGGGAGCATTACTGGTCCTACTTTTTGCACTGACAGAGGAATTCTCACAACTCTATATTCCCAACAGAAGTGCATCAATAATAGATATTATTTCTGACCTGATAGGCATAACAGGCTTCACCCTCTGGGTACTCTGGTGGAGACAATACAAAAAATAATGTAAGTGTCACAGGTACAAAACAACAAACCTACGTTGATCTTAATAGATCAAGCACATGCATGAACATATTAATTTATAACCCTTGGAATTAGAAATAAGACATGCTTAAACTTTGGGATTCCATAGGTAATCCTCCATCATAACATACAGGATATATAGCTGATATTTTGATATAACATAGAAACAGGTACAAAAGACAATCTATCAAGGAACTCACTTAACGCTTTCACACCTGTCTACAGGCCTTATAATTTGACTATTTTATAAGCCTCAAAAGGGCAAGTGACCACAGATTGATTAGATTTAAACAGTTTCACCATAGCCCATCTATGCGAACAGTGACAACCGCATGCGGATGAGATATTTTTGACCACGTACTAAATGGTTACTATTTTCATATCTACCTCACAATGTTCCTCCAGAGACAAAACAAAAAATATTTTGATATTTTCACGATTCATTATCAGGTCATTTTAGCGACCAAATTTTAACTATCCTATCTCGTGCACCAACTTTTATAATATATCTGTTATTTTTTTTATTGACACTCATCCCCGAAACATATATAAAGAGTGCGCCTGATGCACGGCGGGTCGTTAACTCAGTCGGTAGAGTATCTGCCTTTTAAGCAGAGAGTCGTTGGTTCGAGTCCAACACGACCCACCAAAAAATGCACATATG
>Ga0224507_10000464_pt1 | contig 15855 bp, 15 predicted proteins | sample SF_Jan12_sed_USG_3_FD_170159 | JGI IMG/M metagenome (GOLD analysis project Ga0224507, IMG submission 170159) | Sediment microbial communities from San Francisco Bay, California, United States - SF_Jan12_sed_USGS_13 | ecosystem: Environmental > Aquatic > Marine > Sediment | place: USA... | reverse complement strand
ATTGCTGAACACGTAAAATGTTTCAAAACAGTAACAGCGGTCCAACGCAATCAACATATAATAAAAGTTATACGTGTCGTAATCGTGCTTTCGAGGTCTCACTTTGTTCCCTATCTAAAATTCCGACAATATTATGAAGGGTGATGTTTGCCTTTGGTGCACTAATAATTTCAGAGGGTGCTTTTTTATTCTTCCGAGATTTTTTTGAGTTCATAGAGCAGGTTCAAGGCCTCAATAGGTGAGAGTCCATCCGGTTTAATCGATTCCAGTTTTTCACGGACCGGGTCCGGGCTGCCTGCAAAAAGGCTTAACTGGTTAGGGTGTTTTGCAGATACACCGGCACGGTTTTTGTTTTTCGCGTTTTTGTCTGCTGCAATTCGGGGTTTGCCGAAATGGTCAAACTCCCCCTGCTCAATATTTTTCAGGATCTCATGGGCTCTTTCCACCACTTTGGGGGGGACCCCTGCCAGGGCTGCCACCTGGATCCCGTAACTTCTATTGGTGCCGCCCTTCATGATTTTATGGAGAAAAATGATGGTATCATTCCATTCCCGGACCCCGATATTGTAATTCTTGACCCTGTTTCTGGTGAGTGCCAGTTCTGTGAGTTCGTGGTAGTGGGTGGCAAACAGGGTTTTGACGCCCTTGTTGTTTTTGTTTACCAGGTCTTCAGCAACGGCCCAGGCAATGGCAAGACCGTCAAAGGTGCTTGTGCCCCGTCCTATTTCGTCAAGAATAACCAGACTTTTTTCCGTGGCGTTATTTAAGATGTTGGCCGTTTCATTCATCTCCACCATAAAAGTTGACTGGCCCCGGCGCAGGTCATCCATGGCTCCCACCCGTGTAAAAATACGGTCAACCAGGCCAATTTCTGCCTTTTCAGCAGGCACAAAACTCCCCATCTGGGCCATGAGCACTATCAGGGCAGTCTGGCGCAAAACGGTTGATTTGCCAGCCATGTTCGGCCCGGTAATGATGAGCACCTCTTCGTTTTCCTGGTCCAGGTGAATATCGTTGGGCACAAAACGTCCAGCCGGAAGGGTCCGTTCAATAACCGGATGCCTGCCCTCTATGATGGTAATTTCCTCACTGTCATTGACATCGGGTTTCACATACCTGTGGCGTCGTGCCGCTTCCGCCAGGCAGGCAAAATAATCAAGGCGGGCTAAATTTGCTGCTGTTTCCAGCAGGGCGCGGCTCTGGGAGGCTACCTGATTCCTGGTATCTGTAAAGATCTGGTATTCCAGGTCAAGTCTTTTTTCTTCTGCACCCATCACCTTGCTCTCAAACTCTTTCAAGTCAGGGGTGATGAAGCGTTCGGCGTTAACAAGGGTTTGTTTGCGGATAAAATAATCCGGTACATTTGCCAGTTGGCCGCGGCTTACCTCAAGGAAGTATCCAAAAACCTTGTTAAAGCCGATTTTCAGTTTTGCTATACCGGTGCGTTCACGCTCCTTGGCCTCAAGGGCCAGGATCATTCCTCTGCCGTCGCGCTGGATTGCCATGAGTTCATCCAGCTCAGGATGAAACCCATCCTTGACAATTTTGCCTTCACGCAGGGTTATTGGGGCATCCTCCCGAATACATTTCTCCAGCAGGGTCCTTATTTCCGGCAGCTCATTGAGCTCAGAGACAATTTGGTGCAATATCCCGTTTTTGACTTCAGAAAAAAGATTTTTTATTTCCGGTAATTGGGCCAGTGTATTACGTATGGCTAAGAGGTCCCTCGGGTTGGCGTTGCCAAGGACTACCCTGCTGTTCAGCCGTTCAAGGTCATATACGTCGGTTAAAAGACCGAGAAGGCTTTCCCGTAACCTGCTGTCTGTATACAGCACCTCGACTCCTTCAAGTCTGGCACGGATTTGGTCTGCATTCCGCAAGGGAAAGAGCAGTCTGCGTTTGAGAAGACGAGCTCCCATGGGGGTTGAGGTATAGTCAAGGGTGTCAAGCAGTGATCCTTTTCTGCTGCCACCAACAATGGTCTGGGCCAGTTCAAGGTTCCGTCGAGAAGGTTCATCAACAATTAAGACATCCTCAAGGATAACCGGGATGAGTTTTTCAATGTGTGAGCATGCTGTTTTCTGGGTTTCCAGAACATAGTGCAAAAGGGCTCCGGCAGCAGATATGCCGGCTCTCATATGTTCGCAGCCAAATCCGGCCAGGTTCAATGTTTCAAAATGTTCAAGCAGGGTTTCACGGGCTGTTTCCAGATAAAATGTGTGTTCGGGCCGCCTGGTTAAACAAAGATTTGGAAGAAAGGCCATGATGGTGGCAATAACCTTCTGGCCATTTTCCTCCTCTGAGTCTTCAACAAGGAGTTCAGCAGGCGCCATGCGTGTGAGTTCGTCAAGCAGTCCATCCAGGTCGTCATGCTCGCTCACCAGAAATTCGCCTGTGGATATGTCAAGGTGGGCAACCCCGTATGTCACGTTTGATTTATCTGAAGAAAGAAAGATTGTCGACAGATAGCGGTTGCTCTTGTCATCAAGAAGCTGTTCGTCTGTGGTTACCCCGGGGGTGACAACCCGCACCACTTCCCGTTTGACGATCTTGCCGGCTTTTACCGTGCGAGGGTCTTCAACCTGCTCGCAGACCGCCACCCTGTGACCAGCCTTTACCAGCTTGGCCAGATAGGATGAGGCCGCATGATAGGGAATCCCGCACATGGGAATTTTATTCTCGGCATTTTTGCTGCTGCGGGAGGTAAGGGTTATGCCGAGTATTTTTGCGGCAAGCACAGCATCATCAAAGAACATCTCGTAAAAGTCACCCATGCGGTAAAAGAGGATGGCATCCTCATGGGAGGATTTGATCTCCATGTATTGCTGGAGCATGGGAGTTATTTTTGGACTTGTTGTCATGGTTTGTTATAAATTAAGCACAGTTAGTTGAGATAGTTGGCAACTTTTTAAGATTTCTCGTCGCATGCTCCTCGAAATGACGCCTTTCAAAGAGTTTGTAAAAACGATTAACATTATAGATATAAAATTCACCTCATAGCGTTATCTGAGGTCGAACATGCGATCGTTACTTTGAATACAATTCCTGAAAATCGGGCAGCATTTGATCAAAGGTGCTCTCAATATGTTCCGGGATAGTTCGCACCTCTGCCAGAACAGTCATGAAGTTGTGATCTCCCTCCCAGCGGGGTACTACATGAAAATGGAGGTGCTCCGGGTGTCCGGCCCCGGCAACTGTACCAAGGTTGAGCCCAATATTAAATCCATCCGGGTTTTTATGTTTTCTTAAAATTGCTACTGACTCCTGGATCATATCAAACAAGGCAGTGTTTTCTTCTCTGTGCAGATCAATAATATCGCTTACGTGACGGCTTGGCGCAATTAACAGGTGGCCGTTAGCATAGGGAAAACGGTTCAAGAGAACGACGATCAAGAAATCACGGTACAGCAGCAAGCTTTCTTTTTCAAAACTTTTCCCGCTGCCAGCTTCAAAAATACACCCTTTTCCCCGGGAGACTTTTTCCTGGATATAGGTCATGCGCCAAGGGGTCCAGAGGTTTTTCATGGTTCGCTCCCCACATCGTAAATTTTGCCTTCCATGCTGTTGTCTGTGACTGTAATAATGGCATAGGTTCCTGATGAACCGTATGTGCCTGTTGCGGTGAAGCTGCCAGGGTTCACCATAAGGGTTGGGCCATAGCGAAGGCAGACAGGTTTGTGTGTATGGCCATAGACTATGCAGTCAATCGGCCCAAATGCATCAAACAGCCTCTCTTCTGTATTATGCCGGATACCGGCACCATGGATAAGTGCTATTTGAAAATTACCGACCTCAATTATCTTGCTGGTCGGAAGCGTTGCCAGGGTTTGGGAGCCACACATGTTGCCGTGTACCGCATGAACGGTTTTTTCGGCAAAAACATCAAGCACCGAGAGATCTGTCAGGTCTCCTGCATGCAAAATTATATCAGCATCAGCAAAACAGCGGTTCGCTTTTTCCTGGAACCTCTTGTCAGGCTCCAGGAGATGCGTATCAGAAAGAACGCCAATGGTGATCATGGATTTGCAACTCAATAAAATGCTAAAATTTTACTTTGGCCCTGTAGAGAAGTTCTGACGATCCCTTGGCTGGAACCCTGACCAGCCATTCTGCCTCAGAAGAGCTTATCTTTTTGTGGGGCAGAATTTCTGATAAAATGTCCCAATCGCCTGGCATCGGCTCTACAACCCTGACTGTTATATCTTCGTCTTTGCCATTTTTCAGTTCAATGCGATAGCTGCTTTCATAGATATAGTTATAGGAGCTGGAGCCGGCAAGTTTTTTGAAATCAGTCTGTTTCTTGTCTGCTGTAATATCAAAGGCATTTCCGAGCTTAAGCCTGACAGTCTCATTTTCAGGGGTATGGTCTATGCGGTCTTCACCAACAAATTGAACAGACCTGGAACTGTCCTGCTTGTAAACCCGGACAATACCTTTTGGCAGTGGCATACCAAGGTTTTCTGCTTTTGAGTTTTCATAGGACAGATAGACTGCCACCTTGATCCTGGAGCCAAGATCGCCCGCCTTGCTCCGGTAGTAATAATCCTGGCCCTTGAGAAGATATTCTTTGCTGCTTGAAATGTTTTCTGCCTGCAGAAGGGCAACCTGCTTTGTCTGGTTCTCCAGGATATTGGTTGGCCTGTCAAGGGTATAGAGGTGATATTCAAAGAGAGACTCCTGTGCCATTTGGGGTGCCTGGGCTGCATACATTACGTCGGCCATTTCTCCCCGTGTTCTTTTTTCAAATATTGGCTGCACCTGGTTTACATCACCGGCAACAAGCTGCAACCGGGCATTATTATACGATGTGCCGCTGGTATTGGTAAGGGTTACCCAGCCAAGGAGGTTGAGCTTGCTTTCATCGCTGTTCAGCTCGGCAACGTAATCAGCCTGCCAGCCTAGCCCACCGGTAAGATAACTCAGTTCAAGATCCTGTGGTCTGTCTGTTTTGCTTACCAGCTGCATGACGAGCGTTGGTTTGTCCCGCAGGTTATCAGGGACATCTGGAAAAATAAGCCGCCCCCCTGAAACCCCTGTCTCAATTCTGTCGCCAACCCGAAGCACAACGCCGTTATTGGAGCTCAGCACCGCAGCCTCTTCCACTGTTTCCTCGCCGGTTGTCGGATGGGTTTTAACGATACCGATGGTTCTGCCCACATACTTTTCAAGAAGTTTCTGCGGAGTCAGCAGATCAAAATCAAAGTTCTGCTCGATAACCACGATGTCTTCCTGTTGGGAGCTGCTTTGCAGCAGGGCTGTTTCCGGCCGCATTCTGCCGCTGACCTCCCGGAAGGCAAGGGTGTTTTCTCCTTCTGGCAGGGTAAGTGTTCTTTTGTCCTTCACCAGGGCAAGGTTTTCGTTGTATATTGTTACCGCAACCTCTTTCTGGTCTGCCAGAGTGCTGATCTTTTCAGCGGAACCGGCTATTGCCTGGGTTGTAAATAATAGAAGTGGTAGCAGGGCCAGGCCTGTAAAGTATCTATTATACATATTCCCTCCAGTCTTTCAGGTTAGCAGTCAGGTTGTCTCGTTAAATCATCCGGTACAATTTCTCTCAGCCTTTTTTCTTTTCCTGAGGCACACAGATGATTTATTCCAGTTGCACAAAAAAATCAAAAGGTCATTTGGCCTGTTGTGTAATCTTAAGCACATCCTCGATACAGAACCATAATCTTATCGTTGCATAAAAGTACCTAAAAACGTATAGTAGGCCGCCTATTTATGGATGTAAATTCAATTTTTGAACTTCGATATAAATTTTTCAGGAGCAATAATAATGTACTCTGCGTCAGATTTACGGAAAGGACTGAAAATACAAATAGATGGTGAGCCCTATGTGGTAGTTGATTTTCAGTTCTCCAAGCCGGGCAAAGGCCAAGCCCTTTACCGGACCAAGCTTAAAAATATGGTGAACGGCAACCAGTTTGACCGTACATTCAGGTCTGCCGACAAGTTTGAAAAGGCCCCGCTTGAAGAAAGAACCATGGAGTTTCTCTATTCCCAGGGTGACGAGTTTCACTTCATGGACTCAAAAAACTATGAGCAGATTGTTATCGCGCGGGAGCAAATGGGAGACGATATTAATTTTCTCATCGATAATATGGAGGTCCAGATCCTGCTTTTTAATAATAACCCCATCGGGGTTACCCTGCCCAACTCAGTGAATCTGACAGTAACAAGGGCAGATCCATGGGCAAAAGGGGATACCTCGGGCAGTGATTCAAAGCCGGTTACAGTGGAAACAGGATATGAGCTGCAGGTTCCTCCTTTTGTTGAAGAGGGGGACAGGATCCAGATAGATACCCGTACCGGAGCCTATATGACCAGAGTCAAAGAATAAGGTTTGATGGCGTCGCGAAAAGCACCCTAAAGGGCATAAATCCGATCTACCGCGTCGCAGCCCATTTTTGTTCGCTCGGCATACCATATGTATGGCCTCGCTCACAAAAAAAAACACTGCTCCTCGGAGTCTGACGCTTACCTGTATCTCAAAATTTTCGCTTATCCATCCCATTGCTTTTGCAGTGCTTTTCGGCTGCATGAAATGGCCCCTAAAACAATAAAGATTAATTGATTTAAGTTTAATAGACACATTTCAGTAGTATAATTTTTTTAGAAAACAGGTAACTAGCAAGAATGCTTAAAGAATCAGGCCTGCGGAAACGGGCCGCACTTATCCAGGCTATTCGTCGTTTTTTTGTTGATCGGGACTATCTTGAAGTAGATACCCCTGCCAGATTGCCGGTCCTTATACCCGAAGCCTATAACGAACCAGTGGAGTCCTGCGGACATTTTCTGCAGACGTCTCCGGAAATCTGTATGAAGAGGTTGCTGGCGGAAGCAGGGTGTCAGAAAATATTCCAGATATGTAAATGTTATCGTAAAGACGAACGGGGAGACAACCACCTTCCAGAGTTTACCATGCTTGAGTGGTATCGCACAGGGAGCGATTATCATTCCCTTATGGATGAATGCGAGGACCTGATTTTTGATTTAGCCCAGGCATTGGGACAGAGTGGTTCGATTACTTTGAAAGGCGTGGAGATTAGTCTGGAAAAGGGCTGGGAGCGGCTCAGTGTTGCTGATGCTTTCAACCAATATGGGCCGATCTCGGCAGAGCAGGCCCTTGAGCAAAATATGTTTGATGAAGTCCTTTGCCGGTATATTGAACCGCAGCTCGGCATAAAAAAACCAGTTTTTCTCTATGACTATCCCGCCGTATTGGGTGCTTTGGCCCGGAAGAAGAAAGAGAATCCTGCTGTGGCTGAGCGATTTGAGATCTATATAGGAGGTTTGGAACTTGCCAACGGCTTTTCCGAATTAACAGATGCCGATGAGCAGCGGCAGAGATTTGAGCAGGAACGTATGCTTATCAAAAAACAGGGACGGTCCGTTGGAAGTATGCCGGAAAAATTTCTGCAGGCTCTTCAGGATATGCCTGAAGCAGCGGGAATAGCCCTTGGCTTGGACCGGTTGGCCATGGTTTTATTGAAAGCAGAAACAATCGACCAGGTTGTAACGTTTGTTCCAGAAGATCTGTAGTCTGGGGTTTTGATATATTACTTACATTATTAACAGGTAGAGACTGCTCAGTATTGCCCAGAGAAGAACAAGGGCTGTAATGACTACACAGCAGAGCGCTGCAATTTTATGGCTTTGCCTTTCCCGGCTTCGTTCCTTGTAGCCCAGTAAAAAACCCAATGCCACTCCGGCAAGCATGCCTCCGCCGTGGGCCCAGTTGTTGATAGAGGGAATAAAGAAACCGAACAGGAAGATACTGATGGCCCATCCTCCTATCTGGCGGAAAATGGTTTGTCCGTAGATGCCCCCCCTGCTCTTGCCAAAATATAAAGCTGACCCGATAAGGCCGCAGACAGCAGCAGAAGCGCCAATGGTAAATGGGATGCCTGCCAGGTAAGACACGAAAAACCCAAATACGCCGCTGAGGGTATAAATAATAAACATTCGGTAATTGCCATATTCCTGGAGAACCAGGGGGCCCAGCTGTTTAAGGGCAATCATATTGAAAAAAATATGCAGGATGGAGCCATGGAGATAATTTGCCGAGATCAGTGACCACCAGCGATGCAAACGATCTATGGGAATGTCTCCTGAAGCGCCCAGCAAAAGGAGGCTGCGACTGTCTGGTGAAAGAAAAAACAGGGGATTAAGGGAAAATCCGGTGGAGCCGGCACTGATCAGCAGAGAAAGGACATACATTACAATATTAATGCCGATAAGAAATTTCAGCAGCTGGTCACCATCGTATATGCCCTTGCCTAATAAACGTTGCCAGGATGAGGTTGGGTTCTTGAGGTTGCAATATGGGCAGACAGATTCGTCCCCACTGATAAGTCTCCGGCATTTTGGGCAGAGAATGGACCGGCGCTGGCTTGAAGTCATTAGTTTACCTGGTGGAATTTTTAAAGTAGGGGATAGTTTCCATAAAAAAAAATTATTTACCACCTTTATTTTGTCCTGATGAGTTTAAACATCCTGAATCCATAAAGGGTTACAAAAAAAGGATGCGCCAGCCTGTGGCACATCCTTTTTCGTATGTTCCGTTGATTATTCTATGGGGCCTTACAAATCTTAGACTCTGTTTTTGCCGGGTTTTTTTGTAGGTGCTTGTGACGATTGGAGGCAGCATCAGCAATTCTTTTTACAATATTAGAAAGATCGGAATTTTGCCAAACAGCTGCAAATTCAGGATCCCCCAGGATGTTGTCACTTATAATGAAGCCACTTTGCTCCAAAGGCATAAGCTGTATGTCTTCATAGTGAAAAGGGTCTTTCCCCTCCAGTACTCTGTCAAAAAGTTTCTGAATCGTATAAACAAAGAATTTTTTTACATCCTCTGTGGATTCTGCAATATTCAGATTCTGCCGCAACTCCGGACGCAGCTCTTGCTCGTACTTGGAAAAAGAAAGTTGTCTTGCCATAGCAGTGCTCCTTATAGCCTGATTATCTGTTTTTTGACCATTGCCGACTTATTAACAAAGATATCCTGGGGCTTTCACGCCATACACGCTCCTCCATTATGCTGAACTGGTTTTTTAAAAACTGTTTATTCCATAGAAAGACTATAATCTTTTTTTTACCTCTGGCCAGTGCTGAACACAAGGAAGTTTTTTTCCTGGCAGCTCGTTTTAAATCCTGATAATTTAAAACAAGCTGGAATCATTACAATTCAGCAAAATACTCAATTTGTTGAGTGATACTTTAAAATGCTCAATTTTATTGAGTCATACTTTTAAATTATTGCACAACATCTGCCGAGAGGGAAAAGCCATGAAAAGAAAAATAACCTCTATGCTAGTTTTCCTGACTTGCCTCCTGCCTGGTTTGTCTCTTGGTGCTGAAGGAAAGTGCACTAAGGGAGACTGCGATACCGGGAAGGGAGTGAAGGAATACCCGAACGGGGAACAATATTCCGGAGAGTTTCAAGAAGGAATAATGCAGGGGAAAGGAACACATATATTCTCTAATGGTGAGATATATACAGGAGAGTTCAATAAGGGTGAGCCGAATGGCCGTGGGGAGCATACCTATCCCACCGGAGAAAAATACGAAGGGGAGTTTAAGGACAGTCTTTATCACGGAAAGGGGACCCAGACATTTCCCGACGGTAGAAAATATGTGGGGGAATTCAGCAATGGTAAGGCCGAAGGTGTGGGCATCTTAATTCTTGCCAACGGAGAAAAATATGTCGGCGAGTTTGCTGGCGGCATGGGGAACGGCAAAGGTAAGTACACCTTCCCCAATGGAATAATATATGATGGAGAGTGGAAAGATTTTAAGTACCACGGAAATGGAAGGATAATTTTTTCTAATGGAGAATATGTTGGGGAATTCAAGAATGGTAAAAGAGACGGCAAGGGCAAAATTACCTTTGCCGATGGGGAGGTGTACGAGGGAGACTGGAAGGATGACATGAAACATGGGGTCGGGGTCCTGAAAACTGTTGCTGGCGAAAAATATGAAGGTGAATGGCAGGAAGATAAATATATTGAAGATGAAAAATAATATACTCTTGTTGTGTTTATTTATTCTTGTAAGCTCAATGCCGGCCTGCAATTCGAATGATTCATCACAAAATAAAGGTAATGGCATTATGCAAGTTAAGGTTGTTTCTTTGGAAAAATGCAGTGCAACTGACCGGACAATTGCGTTGATTAATGAAGTGGTCAGGGAAACGGGTGTGGAAATTGATTTTGAGCATGTAATTGTTAAAACCCGTGAAGATGCAATTGCGCGCCGGCATATAGGCAGCCCGACTGTCCAGGTCAATGGCCTTGATATAATTCGAGGGGCAAGAGAGATAAATCAATTTGGGGTAACATGACGGCGCTATGGGACATCGTCGATGCCCTCAAAAGACTTGATCAGGGAAGCCTTTTTAGAAGCTTTGGAGAAAAGTAGTTAGACTGAAAAGGTTTAATGAGAAGAGCTCTTTAGGCTAACAGGGTTGCCATGTCCACTGGACACCTTGACTCTGTCTGAGAGATTTAAAAGTCAACATTTTGGCAAGCATCTTGACTTTCAGGTTTTAGCTAAACTGTCACATTTAATTTCCTCCCAATAGTCCTTAATGTTTAAAAGACTTACAACTTATTATTACCCGTCGCTTTGCTTTTCCATTAAAATTGCTTAGAATTGAGGATTGATTAAGAATAGTATGCAAGGCTTAAATTGATTAATGACTAAAATGTTATCTAAAAAATTGTTCAACCGTGTGATCTGTTTGTTTTTGACAGCGGTTTTTTTGTTTTCGTTCCCAGCAGGTGCGATAGCTGTGGTAGTATGTCTGGATGAGGATGAAAATCATATAGTTGCCCCAAATTTCTATCTTGCCGATTGCCACTTTTCTGTTGATGCAGGTCTGCTTTTCTTTGATGAATATTGTTCTGCTCTTGCAGAAAAAGAAAACAATGACTGTGTTGATGTTTCCTTAACAAACGCCAATACATTAAACCGACCTTCAAGAGTAATGCTGCCTGGCATTGCCAAGACTGTTGTTTTTTATACGTTACCAAGCAGACTTGTAGGGTTCCAGCAACAAGTAGCGGGAAAAAACTCCTCCGCACTTTTTCAACATCTGTTCACTTTAACTCAAGCTAATCCACTCCGGACAATCGTTCTCTTGATTTGATAGCGCGTCTTTTTTTTGCACCTTAATTCACACTTTTTTACATATTTACTGAAATAGGTTGACGGCCTGTTTTAGCAGGCAGTAATTAATATAATTCTTGCTCTCAATTTTGGAGAATTACAGATATGACCCATTTAAATAAAAAATCTTCGAGCTGGAATATTCTTTTTCTCTGCTGGCTCATAGTCAGTGTGTCAGCCATGGGAAGTTTATTTTTCAGTTATGTGATGGAGTTTGCTCCCTGTGTATTGTGTTGGTATCAGAGAATATTTTTATTCCCTTTAGTCATAATTCTGGCAGTAGGGCTTTTTCCTTTTGACAAAAGTGTTGTGCAATATGCTCTGCCTTTAGCGATAGTAGGCTGGCTGACGGCGGCATATCACAATCTACTGTATGCTGGGATCATTCCGGAGAGCATACAGCCTTGCAGTCAGGGGGTTTCATGTACTGAAGAGTACATCAAACTTTTTGGCTTTCTGTCAATACCAATGCTTTCTTTGCTTTCATTTTCAACAATAATAGCCCTATTAATTATCTTAAAGAGGGGGATAAAAAATTGAAAACACATATAATTTTTGGACTTACAGTGGTTGCTCTGATTATTATCTTTGTGTTCGGCAGTTCGTATTACAAAGGAAAACAGTCTGAGAAGTTTGACTTTATGGCCCAGGAAAATTCTGAACTTTTTGTAAGAGATCATTCGCAGACACTTGGCAGTGATGATGCGAAAGTCTATCTTGTTGAGTTTATGGATCCTGCATGTGAAACCTGTGCTGCTTTTTCTTCTTTCGTTAAACAGATGATGGAAGCTAATCCCGGCAAAATCAAACTTGTTCTTCGCTATGCGCCATTCCATGACGGTGCGGATTATTTTGTCAAAATTCTCGAGGCCGCAAAAAAACAGGGGAAATTTTGGGAGACCCTGGCTGTCATGTATGGATCGCAAGGATACTGGGCCAGTCACAGTAACCCCCAGCCGCAAAGAATATGGCAATTCCTTCCCCAGGCAGGAGTCAATGTTGAGCAAATCAGGAAAGATATGAATGACCCTGCAATAGCAAAATTGATTGATCAGGATCTTGCCGATGCCAAAACACTTGGTGTCAGGAAGACGCCGGGATTTTTTGCCAATGGGAAACCTCTCCAAAACTTTGGCTACCAGCAATTACAGCAATTGATTCAATCTGAAATCAATGCAAATTATCCAAATTAATATATTATACCAACAGGGGTCCTTTCTAAGAGGTTAGAGGTCATTATGAAAAAAATTACGTTCTTAATTTTGGCAGTTTGTCTCGCTTTGTTCATTACTGCCTGCGGTGAGTCACCAGTTGCCACCGTAGGTAAACCAGCCCCGGACTTTGACACAGTCGACCTGAAGGGGGATGTATGGTCCCTTTCCAAACTGAAGGGAAAAGTTGTATTTCTTAATTTCTGGGCAACCTGGTGTGCCCCATGCCGCGAAGAGATGCCCTCCATGCAAAGACTTTATACAAAGTTGCCAAAAGATAAATTTACCATGATCGCATTATTCAACAATGATAAGGAACCAGCTGTAACAAACTTTGTTTCACAACTGGGCATCACCATACCGATCCTCAGCGACGAATATAATTTCGCTGGCACCAAATACGGACTCACCGGACTGCCAGAAACCTTTATTATTGATAAACAGGGAATAATTCGGGAAAAATTCATTGGCCCAGCGGAATGGGACTCCCCTGAGGTTGTTGATATGCTAACGAAATACATTAACGAGTGATGATAAGTGTATTAAAATCAGTTGCGATGAAAAAATTAGGAATTAAGGGCTTTTTATGGAAATTCCCCTAAATATTGGACATATAGTAAGGTAAAGTCGCGGAGTTAAGTAAGACATATGGAAATCCCATTACTAACTGACATTGTTATTATTTTCGGGCTTGCCGTTGCAGTCTTGCTCTTATTTCACCTTCTCCGCCTTCCTTCAGTTGTCGGGCTTCTTATAACCGGTATATTGGCAGGCCCGTATGGCTTCGGTCTGGTTGGAGCTGTTCATGAAGTAGAGGTGCTTGCTGAAATAGGTGTTATTTTATTGCTTTTTACAATAGGCATTGAGTTCTCCTTTAAAAAACTTATAGAAATTAAAAAACAGGTCATTGTCGGTGGGACTCTCCAGGTAGGATTGACCATTCTTGCCGTATTTTTCATTGCTCTCCAGATTGGACTGTCTTCTTCTGAGGCAATTTTTTATGGTTTTCTGATATCGTTATCGAGCACCGCTATTGTTCTCAGGCTGATTCAGGAGAGAGCCGAGGTAGATACACCCCATGGCCGAACCGGATTGGGAATCCTGTTGTTTCAGGATGTCATCATAGTGCCGATGATTCTCATCACTCCTATGCTGGCCGGGAGTCGGCCAGGCGAAATTGACAGTGACATTTTCGTCTTTGCAGCCAAAGGCGTCGCTATCGTCATCCTGGTCCTGGTAGCAGCCAAGTGGCTGATGCCGTGGCTGTTACGCCAGGTTGCCCGCACACGCAGCAAAGAGCTTTTTCTGTTGAGTGTTGTTGCCATCTGTCTCGCCATCGCCTGGCTTACCTCATATGCCGGACTGTCACTTGCCCTGGGAGCTTTCATCGCGGGGTTGATCATTTCTGAGTCCGAGTACAGCCACCAGGCCCTTGGCAATATCCTGCCCTTCCGCGATGTATTTACCAGCTTCTTTTTTGTCTCAATTGGTATGCTGCTGGATACCGGCTTTCTTATCAACAATCCAGTTATTATCCTGTCTGCTTCAACCGGAGTTCTTATTCTTAAAGCACTCATCGCCATCAGTGCGGCAATACTTTTGGGTCTTCCTGTGCGCAGTGGGATTCTTGCAGGGTTGTCCATTTGCCAGGTTGGTGAATTCTCTTTCATCCTCTCCAGAACAGGATTAGAACATGGTCTTCTTGACGACCACTATCAGCTTTTTCTGGCTGTGGCTATCCTGACCATGGCGGCAACACCTTTTATTATTTCCCTGGCCCCGCGTTTTGCCGATCTCATTCTACAAATCCCGGTCCCGGTTAAGCTGAAAACCGGACTCTGGCCTGGGCCGGAGATAAAAAGCCACAAAAAGCTGAAACAGCACCTGGTTATTATCGGTTTTGGCTTAAACGGCCGAAACGTTGCCCGCGCCGCCAAAATGACAGGTATCCCCTATATGATTATTGAAATGTCGCCCGATACGATAAAGAAGGAGAGGGAAAAGGGCGAGCCGATCTTCTATGGTGACGCAATTCACGAAGAGGTGTTACGCCATGCCGGCATTAAGGATGCAACCGTGGTTGTTGTCGCCATCAACGACCCGACCGCCACACGCGGAATTATCGAAAACGTCCGGAATTTGACCCCAAAGGCACATGTGATCGTTCGAACCAGATATCTTACGGAAATGCAGGCGCTCTATGATTTGGGAGCAAATGAAGTTATTCCGGAAGAGTTTGAAACATCGGTGGAAATATTTTCACGTGTCCTGGCAAAGTATCTTATCCCAAAGGACGAAATAGACAAACTTGTCATCGAACTCCGGTCTGACGGGTATGAAATGTTTCGTAACCTTTCCAGAAAATCTTCTGTATTCTCAAGTTTAGACCTTCATCTTCCGGACGTTGAGGTCAGTTCCATGCGTGTTGAGGAGGGTTCACCTATTGTGGGTAAGTCGCTTATCGAACTTGAACTGCGGAAAAAGCATGGCGTGACAGTACTCGCGGTGCGCCGCGATTCACAAACACTCCCCAATCCTGACGTGGAAATGCCTTTTTTTGCTGACGATATTCTTTATGTAATGGGTGCACCGGAAAAGCTAGCCGAAAGCACAAAGTTGTTCAGTAAAAGCTGAGGTAGATAATGATACCTTTTTGTGTTGCAGCGCAGGTAAGTCTGAAGGATGAACCCCAACAATGATTTAATGAGAAACTGGTGGGTTACGCTTCGCTAACCCAACCTACGGAGTTGAGAAAATAAATATAACGGCAACGAGTGTTTAATTTCCCGTCCCTTCAAGAAACTTAATATTATATCTAATATTGTTTAATAGCCGAGTTGCGATGCTGCTATACCTCGAAACTCGAGAATGATTATTAAAGGGTTGACATGTCAACTGGACATGTTGACGCAGTCAATTGATTCCTATCAAATAATACGCGTAAAGTTTCTTGATATTCCAAGGTGTTTTCTGTATATCAAGACAAATTTGCTTTGGGTATACGAACATGTGAGGCAAGGAGATTGACAGTATTAATGTACAGTCTTTCTGATTTTCAGGAATTTGAAAGAAGGATGAAGGTATGACAGTAACAAATTCATATGATCTCGAAAAAATCTGCAACAGAATATATTCTGAGTGCGATTCTCTTGTAACCTGGAACTGGGATGATCCTTTTCAGGCGGTTCTTTCAGGGTTTTCTGCTGACCAGGAAAAAGAAGTAATGTCTGTGCTTGAAAAGCATTTTGACAGTTGCTGGGACGAGGAAACCATTAATTATGCGCCAGGAAAAATACGAAGTGTTGCCAAAAATCTTGGAGAATTGCGCCAGGGGCAGCGGCTTTTTTCCAGTGATCCGGATCAGGATGCACTTCTGCTTGGAGCCTTCTGGCCCTGGGGGAATGGTGAGAGAATATCTTTAAGAATCCTGGTGGATGTAGCTGCAATAGATATAGGAATTGAGGCGACAGCA
>Ga0224507_10000460_pt1 | contig 15880 bp, 14 predicted proteins | sample SF_Jan12_sed_USG_3_FD_170159 | JGI IMG/M metagenome (GOLD analysis project Ga0224507, IMG submission 170159) | Sediment microbial communities from San Francisco Bay, California, United States - SF_Jan12_sed_USGS_13 | ecosystem: Environmental > Aquatic > Marine > Sediment | place: USA... | reverse complement strand
TTTACGGAAAAGCAGTTGCTCACATATTAAGTACTCAAATAGAACTTATTCAAGAAGACCTACAAATCATACCCTTTACAGCTAAAATAATTCGAGTCAATGGCATGGATGTTTATTTTGATGCAGGCTCAAGATCACGAGTAAACATCGGTGACATGTTAATGACCTTTAAACTCGACGCAGACCCTTTAACTGGCGATAACTCACAATACTTGGGCTTTGCAGAAAAACCAATTGCTTCATTATCTGTCGACCAAGTTCAGCCTCAGTTTTCAGTTGGAAAACTGGAAATTAAAAACACGAAATTAATGCCTGGTGATTTAATTAGGTTCGGAAGATAACTTTTTACAAAAAGTAGTAAAACGTAGGATAAAAAAGTTGAATGCGAATCCGATATTAGAAATTGACACATCCAACTACTTTCAGAAAATTAAAGTAATATATGATTAACCAACCATCTCAATCGTTCCAGCAATGCAATAACTATTATCTTCACCTTGCCAGTCCACACGAATGACTTTCATTTTAGCGTTAAACGGAGGTGAAATAGACAGCTGCGGCTGAACACTTATGCGAAGCTCTGTTCCTTCTGGGTATTTATCATCACATTGAAACAAAATACCTCTCGCACTTAAATTAATACAATTGCCAGACTTAGTGGTCAAATCTGAATCAGCCACCTGATAGCTAACCGGGCAATTTATTGCCATCCGCATGAAATCTCTTTTTTCAATATAATTACGGGAACCTAGCATAAAACCTCCTGAAGCATGAAGACATGATTAGGCGTAATAAACCCAACACTCATGACAAACCTCAACCAAGTATCATGCCAGGAGTTCAAGAGTAGTACCAAGGGGGAATTGAAAAATGATAAGGCTGACGTTACTGCAACTACGCGGCGTGTTTATAGTTCACATCAAATCTCGACAATTGCTCCTCGGCCTTGTCTTGGAAATTGCAGAAAAAGAGGGAAACACTGAACAGTTACAAAAGCTGTAACTGTTCAGCTCCAATCAAGATAACTTACCGTGACACTGCTTATATTTTTTACCCGATCCACATGGACATGGATCATTACGTCCCACTTTTATTCCGTCTCGGACAAAAGGAGCTTGCTGCACGTCTTCAGGTTCGCGCTCCACTTCAGGAGCATCACCTAGCAGGCTTCCGGCAGATTCGTGCTCAAACTGCATTTCGGGTAGGTTTTGTCGCTGCTCTTCGACACGGCGCACATCTTCTTCTACTGCAATCTGAACCCGGGAAATAATTTCTATCGCTTCATGCTTAACTCGCTCAAGCATTCCCATAAATAGCTCGAAGGCTTCACGCTTGTATTCCTGCTTCGGATTTTTTTGCGCATATCCGCGCAAGTGAATACCCTGGCGTAAATAATCCATTGCCGCTAGATGCTCTTTCCACAAGTTATCAACCACCTGCATCATGACGGATTTTTCGAAGTGACGCATATTTTCTGCGCCGACCCTGCTTTCTTTTTCAATGTACTCTTGCTCAAAAACGTCAATAATACGATTCTTTAAAGACTCTTCATGCAGATCATCGTCCTCATCCAGCCATTTCTGAATTTCTAGCTTATGACCAAAGTCTTTCTCTAACGAGCTTTCAAGACCGGAAATATCCCATTGTTCTTCGATAGTGTGCAGCGGGATATAAGTAGATATAGTTTTATTTACGACGTCCGCTCGAATGTTACTAATAGTATCGGATATATCCTCACTATCCATCAACTCATCACGTTGCTCGTAAATAACTTTACGTTGCTCATTTGCAACATCATCATATTCTAGTAACTGTTTACGAATATCAAAGTTACGACCTTCAACTTTACGTTGTGCATTTTCTATCGCTTTTGATACCCACGGGTGCTCGATTGCCTCGCCATCTTCCATGCCGAGCTTTTGCATTAAACTGGCTACGCGCTCTGATGCAAATATTCGCATCAAATTATCTTCAAGGGATAAATAGAATCGAGTTGAACCAGGATCACCCTGCCGACCACTTCGACCACGTAATTGATTATCTATTCGGCGAGATTCGTGACGCTCTGTACCAATTACATGTAGACCGCCAAAATCCAGTACTTCTTGATGCAGCTTTTCCCAGTCATTGCCCAATTTTTCACGCTCTGCATCAGTAGCAGACTCAGGTAACTTAGCCAATTGAGCCTCCAGGTTTCCACCAAGCACAATATCCGTACCACGACCAGCCATGTTTGTTGCGATAGTAACTGCTCCAGCAGCGCCGGCATTTGCAATAATATCGGCTTCACGAGCATGCTGTTTCGCGTTTAATACTTCAAACTTTATATTTTTATCTTTCAGTAAGTTTGCAAGCAACTCAGACGTTTCAATAGATGCCGTCCCAACTAAAACAGGCTGCTTTCGCTGATAACAATCGAGGATATCTTCAATTATCGCGTTATACTTTTCTTGCTCTGTAAGGTAAACCAAGTCGCCCATATCAATTCGTGCAACTAGTTTATTTGGCGAAATAACTGTTACTTCCAAACCATAAATTTGCTGAAACTCAAATGCCTCGGTATCAGCTGTACCTGTCATACCTGATAGTTTTTCGTAAAGACGAAAAAAATTCTGGAAGGTAATAGACGCCATGGTTTGATTTTCTTGCTGTATGGTAACGCCTTCTTTGGCCTCAACCGCTTGATGCAAACCATCGGACCAACGACGACCAGACATTGTACGGCCAGTAAACTCATCAACAATGACAATCTCATCGTTTGCAACAATATAATCCACGTCTTTCTGAAATAAAACATTAGCACGAAGTGCGGCATTAAGATGATGCATCAAACTAATATTTTGCGGATCGTATAAACTCTCGCCTTCGGTGAGCATTCCTTTTTCGTAAAGTAAATTTTCACACTTTTCATGACCTGCATCTGTCAAAAAAACCTGTTTGGATTTTTCGTCGACAGAATAATCACCCGGACCTTCTTCTTCATCATTCTCAAAAGGCGCCTGCTTTTCAAGCTCAGGGATAAGTTTGTTAATTTGGGTATAAAGATCAATATTCCCTTCTACAGCACCGGAAATAATTAATGGCGTACGAGCTTCATCTATCAATATAGAGTCAACCTCATCCACTACAGCGAAATGTAATCCACGCTGTACACGATCTTCATTTCGAAACGCCATATTATCTCTGAGATAATCAAAACCGTATTCATTATTGGTTCCATAAGTAATATCACAAGCATAAGCTGCCCGTTTTGCATCATTATCCTGGCCAGACAGAATGACACCGGTTGTTAACCCCAGAAAACTATATAGTTTTGCCATCCATGCCGAGTCACGCTCAGCAAGATAATCATTTACGGTGATAACATGCACACCTTTGGCAGGCAATGCATTGAGATAAACAGCCAATGTTGCAACAAGTGTTTTACCTTCACCTGTTCTCATCTCGGCGATACGACCTTCGTTTAACACCATGCCGCCGACAAGCTGCACATCGAAATGTCGCATATTCATCGCGCGTTTACCGGCCTCGCGTACAACTGAAAATACTTCTGGAATTAATGAGTCCAACGTTGCGCCATCAGCCAAGCGCTGACGAAATTCTGCTGTTTTAGCACGAAGCGCATCATCAGATAATTCACTTATCGCCGCCTCAAAACTGTTAATTTCTATCACGCGCTTATTTAAGCGTTTTAATTCCCGCTGATTTCGACTTCCAAATACTTTACTTAACACTTTGTTGAACATAATATGACCGAATTAGTAGTTTTTCTTATGAATTGCTAATTATGAGTTTTTTAACATCCCAAATTAAGCAGCGACTTTTTATCTTTAACCCAATAATTTTCTTTTTTATTTTAAATTATTTATTTATGGATTATTTATTCCCGAGAGTTTTGAAACTATTCGACCAACCTAACGTCGATCGATTCATTACCCTTAAAAAACCATAATCTAACTGATCCCCTAAGTTTATGGACAGATAAATATAGAGGTTTTACGGGGAATTACAAGCTAAAACTGTTTGTCCAGCTGTTTTACCACGGACATAATTTAAATAAAAAAAAACGACTTTATTTTGATTGTTTATCAACCAAAATAAAGTCGTTTTTCAAATATTCGTTAGTAAACTGAGTTCAAGGCGATTGCAATGTAACAATCATTTCAAGGCATTTAGATGCTACTTCAAGTAATAAACTTCTGGTTCAAAAAAATGAAACCTTTAAGCAATTACCGTGAGGCCCGTACATATCTCATCGGATCCACAACCTTACCATTTTTATGTACTTCGAAGTGCACATGCGGACCAGTTGAGCGCCCGGTTGAGCCCATCCGCGCAATAGTCTCGCCTTTTTTAACCGCGTCACCTATTTTAACTTCAACTAAGTCGTTATGACCATACCGCGTGACATAACCATTGCCGTGATTAATTTCCACAAGATTACCGTAGCCGTAACGTTTACCAGCCCACGTTACAACCCCTGACGCAACTGCAATTACCTCAGAGCCCTGCTTACCAGCGAGGTCGATTCCATCATGGCGCGCTCGACGACCATTAAATGGGTCTGTACGGTATCCAAAATATGATGATATCCAACCACGCTTAATCGGTCGTCCTGCAGGGTAAACTTCATCGTGCAATTCACGATTCATAATCATGCTTTCCAACACGCTTAATTGAAGTGAGCTGTGATCCATTCTTTTCGATAATTCATCAAGGGTTACCAGAAAATCAGGGACTGACATCGTCTCTCCCCTTTCGCCACCTTTTTTCTCAGGCCCGCCCTGAGCAGGTTCGTTTTCAAAATCAAACTCCCCTTTTTCAAGCTTGGCTTTTTCAATAAGTCGCTGCCCGAGCGCATCAAGGCGTATAACATGCGATTTAACCTCACCCAACCTCACGGCTAGTGCATTCATGTTTTCTTCTGAATTACGCTGGATTTCAATCAGAGATTTCTGATAGTTATTCAATTCTTTTTGCATTACCATGACCATTACGTCAGGCTCTGCTTCCTGACTGCCGTGTTGCATGCCATAATAGAACACCGCACTAAGCAAGGCAGAAAAAACGGCAAAAATCATCAACCGCTGGACTACACCAATGTGTAACCTGGTTGTTTTCCCCGTGCGATTTGTAATTAATATATGACTCATTAGTAAACTGTTTCCTTGTACTTTCTATATCGTCACATTAAAATTATTCTTAAGAGATTACCGTGAAGAAACACCCAGCACCACTTGCAAAATTTCTCTCCAGCAAATCAAAAAATATGGCGCCATTAATCGCTGAAGCAAAGCGATTAATGCAAATAAAAATCATATTAAATCAATCGCTTGATCATGAGCTCTCAAAGCACATTCAAGTATCTCGTTTAGAAAACAACCAGCTTCGTCTTATGGTCGACTCACCTGCCTGGGCGACCCGCCTGCGTTACAAACAAGCAGATATTATAAACTGCTTTCAAAATTACGCCATCAGCAAAATAGTAAAATCTATTCACATTAAAATCAGCCCAGACGATGTCGCTCAGAAAAAAAACAAACCAAAAATAAACAACATCAGCTTATCAGTAGAATCTGCAGATCAAATGCTGGAGGAAATTGAAGCAATTTCAGACTCAAGCCTAAAAGACGCGCTCACCAGAATCACTCGACACGCAAAGTAACTGAGCGAAGAGCGCAATAACTCCCACATTAAAGACATCGCACATCCAGAATAATTCAATAAAACGAGTCGACGACGTAATAATACCCAATATAATCAATAGGGTACTTAGCTTAATATAGACCTAGTACTTATCAAAGAGGCTACTGAAAACTCGAGGGCCCCTGCAATGCAGGAGTAATTAGGGAGTCACAAAGAAAGTTTTGAAAATATCTATTAAACAGCCGCTATAGGCTGGATATATGAAATTGGTACGTGCTCTTCATCATCAAACGTAACCAATTCCCAACAATCTTCATTCGCCAACAATGCACAAAGCAATTTATTGTTCAGCGCATGACCAGATTTATGGCCACTAAATTCCCCGATCAAACTATGACCAAGCAAATATAAATCACCAATAGCATCAAGGACTTTGTGACGTACAAATTCATCTTCATACCGTAAACCATCTGCATTTAGAACACGATAATCATCAACAACGACCGCATTATCCATACTTCCACCCAATGCCAAATTGTTTTCACGCAACACCTCAATATCACGAGTGAAACCAAAGGTACGGGCTCGGCTGACTTCACGTACAAATGACGTTGTTGAAAAATCAACTTTTGTACGTTGGGTGCTACTGTTAAAGACAGGATGGTCGAAATCAATACTAAATGAGACTTTAAATCCATTAAATGGCTCAAAACGCGCCCATTTATCGCCATCTTCCACCTTAATCGGTTTTTTTATCCGAATATAGGATTTAGGCACATTTTGCTCTTCGATTCCCGCTGACTGAATAAGGAAAACAAAAGGGCCAGCACTTCCATCCATAATAGGCACTTCGGGCGCACTTAAATCGACATATGCGTTATCAATACCAAGGCCGGCAAAAGCAGAAAGCAAATGCTCGACAGTTGAAACACGTACACCATCTTTAATCAACGTAGTCGACAGGCGTGTATCGCCCACGTTTTCTGGTCGTGCTTCAATCAATACAGGTTCGGCAAGGTCTGTCCGACGAAATACAATACCCGTATCTGGCGCTGCGGGACGCATTGAGACATATACTTTTTCGCCCGTATGCAAGCCAACACCTGTGGCACGTATCGTATTTTTTAGTGTTCTTTGATTCGTCATATTTTTACCTTACGCCTGATTGATCCTTAAGCAGGATCGAATGGCGGAGATGTTACCACAATGATCTTACCGTTCCTAGAACTGCGTCACAATACTCTTTATTATATTACTTTAAAACCTAAATGACGGTTAATCAGCTTGTCGGCGCAAAAATGCCGGAATATCCAGATAATCCATATCTGGCGATTCTGTAACTGCCGCGGTTGCATATCGATCATTCACAACCTGGTTACGCATAACTGTCGGACGCTCCAGGGCATTATAATCGACCTGTCCATCGTTTTTCTTAACTAAAGTTACGGGCTGTGGTGAAATTTGCGCAACTCCATCACCAATACCTGTTGCAACAACCGTTACTCGCAGTTCACCGTTCATATTAGGATCGATTACTGTACCAACCACCACTGTAGCGTTTTCGGAGGCAAATTCTTTAACCGTATTTCCAACTTCTTCGAACTCGCCGATAGTCATGTCAAGTCCTGCTGTAACATTGACCAGTATTCCTCTAGCGCCGGCAAGATTAACATCTTCCAGCAACGGACTGGCAATCGCCATCTCAGCAGCTTCGCGCGCTCGATCTTCACCTTGCGCTGAACCCGAACCCATCATCGCCAAGCCCATTTCTGACATGACTGTTTTCACGTCGGCAAAATCGACATTTATCAGGCCAGGACGAGTAATCAACTCGGCAATACCTTGCGTTGCATTAAGCAGAATATTATTTGCCGCTTCAAAAGCATCCAACAATGTAACGTGCTTCCCGAGAACCGTTAACAGCTTCGCATTTGGAATGGTAATAAGTGAATCAACATACTGACTCAACTCTTGAATACCTGCTTCGGCTATCTGCGCTCGCTTTTTACCTTCAAAAGGAAAAGGTTTCGTTACAACTGCAACAGTTAAGATACCCAGTTCCTTTGCTGCTTTGGCAACAACAGGTGCACCACCCGTGCCCGTTCCTCCACCCATACCGGCAGTGATAAAAACCATGTCTGCGCCGGCAAGCACTTCTTTTATACGATCGTGGTCTTCAATTGCCGCCTGCCGACCAATATCTGGGTTTGCACCGGCACCGAGTCCGCGTGTTACGTCGGCACCTAATTGCAATACTGTTTTTGCCGACGAATTTTTTAACGCCTGCGCATCTGTATTTGCAACAATAAAATCCACACCTTCAATACTCGCAGTCAGCATGTGCTCAACGGCATTTCCGCCACCGCCACCAACACCAACTACTTTGATAACCGCATTTTGTGTATCGGTATCCATCATCTCAAACATTTTACTCTCTCCTTACGCCCAACAAATAAACTAACAAAAAACGCCTTTGTAATACTTTCCTGCACTACTACGTAATTAGAAATTACTTTTAAACCAGGCTCTCATTCTCGCCCATAAATTATCTGAACTACCATCAACAAACTTTCTATCGTGTGCTTTTTGATCCTGATGTTCATGCCCATATAACAATAAACCAACACCAGTTGCATAAATCGGGTTATGAATAACATCTTCCATGCCTATTACAAATTGAGGACACCCCAATCTGACAGGCATATGAAAAACTTCCTCAGCCAATTCAACAACACCCTCAACTTTTGAACTGCCACCGGTTAAAACGATTCCAGCCGCAACCATATCCTCCATACCTGCTCGACGAAGTTCGGCCTGAATCAATGCGAATAATTCTTCGTAACGTGGCTCAACAACTTCCGCCAAAGTCTGCCTCGCTAATCTTCGTGGTGGTCGATCTCCAACACTTGGTACCTCGATACTATCGTCAGGACTTGCCATTGGCGTCAAAGCGCAAGCATACTTAATTTTGATTTCTTCTGCGTATTGCGACGGTGTACGTAATGCAACTGCAATATCACTAGTGACCTGATCACCGGCGATAGGAATAACGGCTGTGTGACGAATAGCCCCATCAATAAACACTGCAATATCAGTTGTGCCACCACCAATATCAACAACACAAACCCCTAATTCTTTTTCATCTTCAGTTAGTACCGAATAACTGGAGGCTAACTGCTCCAGTATTACATCATTCACTGTTAAACCGCATCGCTGAATACATTTAATAATATTTTGTGCCGCACTAACCGCACCTGTCACCATGTGTACTTTTGCTTCAAGACGTACACCTGACATACCTACCGGCTCTTTAATGCTGTCCTGATTATCGATAATAAATTCTTGTGGAATTACGTGCAGTATTTTTTGGTCAGCCGGTATAGCCACAGCTCTAGCGGCATCAATAACTCTTGCAACATCTGCTGCAGTCACTTCCTGATCTTTGATCGCAACAATACCATGCGAGTTCAAGCTTTTAATGTGACTACCTGCAATACCAGCATACACCGAATTAATCTGACAGCCAGACATTAGCTCAGCTTCTTCTATCGCCCGCTTTATAGACTGCACCGTCGATTCAATATTAACAACCACGCCCTTTTTCAAGCCACGCGAACTATGTGAGCCCAGCCCAATAATTTCAACCACATCATCAGCATTGACTTCGCAAACTATCGCAACAACCTTGGACGTACCAATATCCAATCCTACGATAATATTTCTGTCTGAGTTCTTTGTCATACTTTAGTCACTTGCTGCTTGTTAGTTGTTTGAACTGAGACCTGCTTTAACTTATGTTTCCACTTTACCGCAAAGCCGTTGGTGTACCTTAAATCAACCCCTTCGATTTTTTGTACTTTTTCTGCCAGGTTTTGTTCATAGGCCTTGATAAATCTTCCCAACCTTTTCTCAGTATTCACTCTACCCAATTTAACTTCCAGCTCATTTGACAGAAACAAGGTTTGAGATTTTCGTCGGTCAAAAATAAACTGACGAATCCTCACACCTGTTTCGCCCAGTATTTCTTCATAAACCCGATAAGCCGTGATTGCTTCCTGCTCATATTCACTTGCAACTGCAAACAACGGTAAAATATTTTTAAAATGTGTTGCATTTGTTGAGAAAACTCTGCCTTTATCATTCAGCAGCCCTTTGTCCTTTAAAATAGCAACTGCCTTGTTCTCGCGAATTTCAATATTGATTTTATCCGGCCACACACGATGAACCCAAATCTGTTCCACCCATGGCAAGGCGTAAAATTTTTGATAAAGATTTTCGACACTCAATGTGAAAAAATTACCTGACACCCCATCAACAATTAAGCTATGCAATTCCTGCGCTGAAATTTGATCAAATTCACCAGAAATACTTATTTCTTTTATAGGCAATACATTTTCCTGTGAAATTGCTTTATAACCACCGAACAACGAGCCGCAGAATGCAACAACCCAGAGAAAATTCACGAGAAATTTTTTCGCCGAATCTTTTTCTACCGCAATGTTTTCCTGCTTTACAGTCACACTTATATTCCCTATTTACAACTTGTATCAAGAATTTTCAAAACCAGCGTTTTAAAACTATTCCCCGCTTGCTTCGCTGCCATAGGCACAAGACTATGATCAGTCATTCCCGGCAATGTATTAACTTCGATAAGAAATGCATCCCCAGACGCATCAACCATCAGATCCACCCGCCCCCAACCAGTAGCGCCCACTGCATCAAATGCTTTTTTAGCCAATTGCTGCAATTTTATTTCTGTTTCTTTTTCTAATCCACATGGACAATGATATTGAGTTGCATCAGAGATATATTTTGCTTCAAAATCATAAAATGTATTACTTGTTTCAAGCTTGATTAGTGGTAACGATTCCCCTGCAACAATTGCTGCCGTGTATTCATCACCTTCCACCCATTTTTCCGTCAAAACATCGTCATCATATTGCAGCGCAAAATCCATCGCAGGCTTCATCTCTGACAACTGTGACACTTTACTCATTCCAATACTGGAACCTTCTTTAAAAGGTTTGACAATAAGTGGCAACCCCAGTTTATTTACAACTTCATCGGGAGATGTATCTGCATTTACAACAACAAATTCCGGTGTGGGCAAACCATTGGCTAACCAAATTTCCTTGGTTCGTAATTTATCCATACCGATTGCAGATGCAAGCACACCACTTCCGGTATAGGGTAAATCAAGTAATTCAAGCGCCCCTTGCATAACGCCATCTTCACCGTTTCTACCGTGCAGCATGTTGAAAACGCGATCATACTTACCGCTAATTAACTGCTGAATGATATCTTTTCCAACATCAACTTTATGTGCGTCGACACCACCGGACAATAACGCCTCCAATACTGCGCTGCCACTTTTGAGCGATATCTCCCGCTCAGCGGATAAACCACCCATTAACACTGCGACTTTACCGTATTTTTTGTTGTTTTCGTTTATCTCATTCATAAAACTTCACCGATCACATGCGCCTCTTGCACTAGTCTCACGCCATGTTGTTGCTCAACACTTGTGCGTACAACATCAATTAATTGCTCAATATCTGCAGCTGTCGCGTTACCCGTATTTACGATAAAATTGGCATGTTTTTCAGACACACGTGCACCGCCAATAGTCATTCCTTTTAATCCAGACGTCTCAATCAGTCTTGCGGCATAATCATTCTCGGGATTACGAAATACCGAACCACAACTCGGTTGATTTGTTGGTTGCGAACCATTTCTTTTCTCCAGAAGCACCTTAATACCTGCTAATGATTTTTCTCCATCACCTTTAGTTAATTTGAATCTAGCAGCAACAAACCATTCGTCATCAAGTCCTACCACACTACGGTATGAGACTTTATACTCACCTGGATAACGATGATGCAAATTGCCGCCACGATCAATTGTTTCCACAGACTCAATTCTATCCCAGGTTTCTCCACCAAAAGCACCCGCATTCATTTTAAGAGCACCGCCGATTGTGCCTGGAATTCCCGATAGAAACTCAGCGCTGACCAGATCATTTTTTGCCGAAAAACGTGATACTTTAGGGCATGCCACACCCGCTTCAGCTCTCACAATATTCTCATCCAGTATACTTATCCCGTTAAGCAAACCACTTGTCATGATGACGGTGCCTCTTATTCCACCATCACGCACCAACAAATTACTGCCGAGGCCAACCCAATAAATTGGATTATCACTTTTCCAGTTTTTTAGAAAAACAGAAAGGTCCGCAATATCTTTTGGCTTGAAGTAACAATCAGCTTGCCCACCAACCCGCCACGAGGTGTGTTTACTCATGGGCTCGTTATATAACAATTCACCTTTAACTGAGTTAGACAGCTGAATTAATTTATCACTTTCTTTCGGTAATTTTGGCATTGTCATAGCTAACACACTACTCACGATACGACCTGATCACGGATATTTAATGCAGGAGAAAATAAATCCTCCAACATTCCCGGCACTGTACCAACATCACCAGCACCCAGCGTTAACAAAATATCACCATCTTCAATCATATTTACGAGCATGGCTGGCAACTCATCTATTTTTTCGACAAAAACCGGGTCGTTTTTCCCCCTAATTCTCACCGCTCGCGTGAGTGAGCGCCCATCAGCTTCTGGTATTTTCTCTTCACCTGCCGAGAAAACTTCAGTTAATAACAATACGTCCGGCTCAATTAGTATATTGGCAAAATCTTCAAACAAATCCCGCGTTCGCGTATAACGATGAGGCTGGAAAATAACTACCATACGCCTACCAGGCCAGCTATCGCGGATAGTCTTGAACATACTTTTGACTTCTATTGGATGATGACCATAATCATCCACCAATAATACTGTCTTGTTTTCTATTTTCAGGTCACCATAAACCTGAAACCGACGACCAATGCCGGAAAAACTCACAAGCGCATCCAATATAGACTGGTCATCAACACCGACTTGATTTGCAACAACAATTGCCGCCATCGCATTTTGAATATTGTGATCACCCGGCATATTCATTTTTACTTGTAGCCAGTCTTTTTTAAACGGGGATGACATCGAAAAACTACAGGTGGCACCGTTATACTTAACATTTGTTACTCGGAAATCCGCTTTTTCACTGAAGCCATAGGTTTTAAACGGCCGTGAAACCTCAGGTAAAATATCATTCACCGTTTCATCATCAATGCATAACACTGCCAATCCATAAAAAGGCAAATGATGTAAAAACTCAACAAACGTCTGTTTTAATTTTTCAAAGTCACCGTCATAGGTGTCCATGTGATCTGCATCAATGTTAGTAACAATCGATATCATTGGCTGCAAAAACAAAAACGATGCATCAGATTCATCTGCTTCGGCAACAAGATATCGACTTTCGCCTAATCGAGCATTTGTTCCTGCACTATTTAACTTACCACCGATAACAAATGTAGGATCTAATCCACCTTCACCTAATACACTGGCAACTAAACTAGTTGTAGTTGTTTTTCCGTGAGTCCCGGCTACGGCAATCCCGTAACGAAACCGCATTAATTCCGCCAGCATGGCAGCACGGGGAACAACAGGAATTCGATTGTTTTTTGCTTCAATGACTTCGGGATTGGTATCCGATACCGCACTTGATACCACGATCACATCCGCGTTACTTACATTTATTGCCTTATGGCCTATAACTATTATTGCACCCAATGATTTCAGGTGTTTAATAACAGCATTTTCCTTGATATCAGATCCACTAATTGTAAAACCGAGATTCAGAAGCACCTCGGCGATACCACTCATTCCGACACCACCGATACCAACAAAGTGCACCAGTCTGGACTTTCCCAATTCTCTGGCGGTTTTATCATTTGCAAACATTCGCTCAAACATTGGCAACCTCGTAACAATGTTTTAATACCTGGTCAACCGAATCAACTTGCCTCACAGAAAATGCAGCTTCCGCCATCGCTAAAACATTCGACCGATTCTGCGTTAAATCTGATAATTCTTTCTTCAAACTTTCAATACTCAATTTGTGTTGTGGCAGTAATTTCGCCGCGCCTACGTCAACCAGAAAACTGGCATTTTTTGTTTGATGATCATCCACCGCATGTGGAAATGGAACCAGAATTGACCCCACACCTACTGCCGCCAATTCAGATACTGTTAAAGCACCTGCTCGACATAAAACAATATCCGCCCAGGCATAAGCTTCCGCCATGTCATCAATAAAAGGGGCAACGCGTGCCGCCGCTACAACATCGTCACCTGCTTTTTTATAAGCAGATTGTGTTTCTTCAAATAACTTTTTCCCGGTTTGGTGCCAAACGTCTAATTTGACTTCACCATCAAATGCTTTAATCACTTCCGGCATAAGCAAATTTATTGCTCTTGCACCTAGACTTCCACCAACGACAAGTAAACGTAGAGTGCTTTTTTCTCTATCAGCAAATCGTTCGGCTGGACTTTTTTTCTTAAACAATTCTTCACGCACTGGATTCCCTATCGCTATCGCATTCAACGAAGGAGAAAACGCGCCGGGAAAAGCTTCAAGCACTCGCTTAGACAAATTAGCCAACAGCCGATTGGTTAATCCTGGTATTGCATTTTGCTCATGGATAACAACAGGTTTTTGTAACAACCACGCCATAAAGCCACCCGGACCAGTAACGAACCCTCCCATTCCAATAACAACATCAGGTTTACGTTTTCTAATTACCGCTGCGGCCTGCAAACCTGCGAACAATAACTTAATAGGAGCCAGCGTCCAACCAGCCAAACCATTACCACGCAAGCCACGAATTCTAATCCAGTCAATCTCAAATCCGGCTTTTGGTACAACATCAGCTTCAAGCCCATTTTGTGTACCTAACCAGGTAACTTCTACACCTTTGTTTTTTAGTGCCTGCGCAACTGCAAGTGCTGGAAATACGTGCCCACCAGTTCCACCAGCCATAATAAGAACGCGATTTAACATGTCGCTCTGCGCTCCTTGGCTACTTCTGAATATTGAAAACGCAACTCATAATCTGCGCGCATTAATAATGCAATTGCAATGAGGGACATTACAATACTACTTCCGCCATAACTCATTAATGGTAAAGTTAAACCTTTGGTCGGTAGCACTCCCATATTTACGCCGATATTGACATAAGCCTGAAACACCAACCAACAACCAACACCATAAGCAATAAAAGCAGCGAAATGTTGATCACATTTTTGTGCTGCGCGACCAATAAACAAGGCACGCCATGCAATACCGGTATAAAGCACAATAATAGTGAGCGCACCCATTACCCCGAGTTCTTCAGCAATCACTGCAAATAAGAAATCGGTATGAGCCTCTGGCAAATAAAATAACTTTTGAACGCTTTCTCCCAAGCCAACACCGAACCATTCACCACGACCAAATGCAATAAGTGACTGACTCAACTGAAATCCACTATTAAACGGATCATCCCAGGGATTGATAAATGCGGTGAGTCTCACTAAACGATAAGGCGAAGTGTAAGCCAGCAAGAAAAACCCCGCGGCCGCGACCGCGAGTAAAAATAAAAAAACCTTAACTCGAACACCCGCCAGTAAAAGCATGCTCAGACCCGTAGCAAAAATAACAACTGTTGCTCCGAGATCCGGCTCAAACAATAACAAAGTAGCAACAACACTTAGTATAACCATCGGCAATATAACGGCACGAGATGATTGCATCAAAGACTCTCTGTGCTTGCTCAAATATCCCGCCAAAAAGACAATCATTAATATTTTTACAATTTCTGACACCTGAACATTAAAACTACCCATGCGAATCCACCGAGCACTGCCATTTACAACTTGCCCTACGCCGGGAATCAACACTATTACTAATAGTAAAATCCCAAGTACCAGCAACATTGGCCGGAGTGTATCCCATGTCTTTAACGGCAGTCGCCAGATCAAATAACCACAACTCAACCCTATCGCTATAAAAAACAATTGCCGCTGAGAGTAATAAAATGGATCACCAAACGTGTTATCCGCAGCAGTGATTGATGCAGATGTCATCATAACCAAACCGATAACCAACAAAGCAAGTGAACATAAGAAAATAACCGGATCAACAGATAGACGTTCAGCACTACGTCGCTCGCCGAATTTGTTAAATCCAATATTTAGTTGAACGGGCTTAGTTAACATTGTCTTTAAGCCCCTTTACTGCTTGCATAAATACAGCGCCACGGTGCTCATAGCTATCAAACATGTCAAAACTGGCACAGGCAGGAGAT
>Ga0224507_10000456_pt1 | contig 15992 bp, 11 predicted proteins | sample SF_Jan12_sed_USG_3_FD_170159 | JGI IMG/M metagenome (GOLD analysis project Ga0224507, IMG submission 170159) | Sediment microbial communities from San Francisco Bay, California, United States - SF_Jan12_sed_USGS_13 | ecosystem: Environmental > Aquatic > Marine > Sediment | place: USA... | reverse complement strand
ACTTCAGACATGGGCCCGCTGGTCACGGCCGAGCACCGGGACAAGGTTTCCTCCTACGTAGACCTGGGCGTGGAGGAAGGGGCCGAGCTGGTGGTGGATGGCCGTGGCATCAGCGTGGCGGGACATGAAAAGGGCTTCTTCCTGGGCGCCTGCCTGTTTGACCATGCCAAGCCTGACATGCGCATCTACAAGGAAGAGATTTTTGGTCCGGTATTGACCATGCTGCGAGCCGAGGATTTCGACCAGGCCGTGCAGTGGGTGAATGACCACGAGTTTGGCAACGGGACCGCTATCTTTACCCGTGACGGCGATGCGGCCAGGGAATACGTGAGCCGCATCGAAGTGGGTATGGTGGGCGTGAATGTGCCGATTCCCGTACCCATGGCCTTCCACAGTTTCGGCGGCTGGAAGCGTTCGATTTTTGGCGATATGGCGGTGCATGGCGAAGAAGGCGTGCGTTTTTACACCCGTCTGAAGACGGTCACCACTCGCTGGCCTTCGGGTGTCCGCGAGGGTGCCCAGTTCCATTTCCCCATTCATCGTTAATACGGGCAGACAGGGCAAAAAGAAGGGCGGCTTTAAAGCCGCCCTTTTTGTGTTCAGGACCCGCTGGTGGCCTGCCTAGGAGCGGTATTTCACGCCGGGTAACACGCACAACATCTCGTACAGCAGGTTGGCGCCGGTCAGTGAAGTGTTGCCCGAGGGGTCGTAGGGCGGCGCCACTTCCACCAGGTCGCCGCCGATCACCGTCATGCCGCGACAGCCGCGGATGATTTCCAGACCCTGGTAAATGGTGAGTCCACCGACCTCGGGTGTGCCGGTTCCCGGCGCGAATGCCGGGTCCAGACCGTCGATATCGAAGCTGATATAGACCGGTCCGTCGCCCATTTGCTCGCGGACCTCCGCCATCAGCGGAACCAGGGATTTGTGCCAGCATTCTTCTGCCTGCACCACGCGAAAACCCTGCTCGGCCGACCAGTCGAAATCATCCGCCGCATAGCCGGTGCCCCGGACCCCGATTTGCACAACCCGCTTGCAGTCCAGCAGGCCTTCCTCCACGGCGCGGCGGAACGGTGTGCCATGGGCAATTTCCTCGCCGAACATGTGGTCGTTGATGTCGGTGTGGGCATCGATGTGCACCACGCCCACCGGGCCGTATTTTTTTGCCATGGCTCGCAAGATGGGCAGCACGATAGTGTGATCGCCGCCCAGGGTGAGGGGGATCACATCATGAGACAGGATCTCGTCGTAGGCCGCCTCGATAATCGGCATGGATTTTTGCAGGTTGAAGGTGTTGATCGCCACATCGCCGATGTCCGCCACCGACAATGAATCGAAGGGCGCGGCCCGGGTGGCCATATTGTACGGCCTAAGCAAGACCGACTCATTGCGTATACTGCGTGGCCCAAAGCGGGCGCCGGAACGATTGGAGGTGCCTATATCCAGTGGCACGCCGACGAAACAGGCGTCCAGGCCGGCAGCGCTTTCCTTCGCAGGCAGGCGCATCATGGTGCCCGGGCCGGCGAAACGCGGCATCTGGTTCCCGCCCAGGGGCTGGTGCAATGTCTTGCTCATAATCACGCTTCCTTAAGCAACCGGCCCGCATCATGCGGGCCAGCGGTGTTTTTTTGCGCTTGCCTAGGCGACCTTGTCCTTGGCGAGTAACTCCATCAGGCAGTCACGGAGTATATCCATGCCTTCGTTGACGATTGCGTCGCTGGCGGTTATCGGCGCCAGGAAGCGGATCACATTGGCGCGGACGCCGCAGGACAGCAGAATTAATCCGCGCTGGGCCGCCAGGGTTACCAGGGCCTTGGTCAGGTCGGCATCCGGCTTGTTGGCGTCGCCGTCCTTGACCATTTCCATGGCAACCATTGCGCCCAGGTTACGCACGTCGCCCACACAGGTGGTTTCGTTCTGGATGGCCTTGAGCCGGCCGACCATGAGTTCACCCAGCGCCAGTGAACGTTCGCACAGCTTCTCTTCCTCGATGACTTCCAGCACCGCCAGGGCCGCAGTGGTGCCCAGGGGCGAGCCGGCGTAGGTGCCGCCCAGTCCACCCGGGTGAGGCGCGTCCATGATCTCGGCCTTGCCGGTGACTGCAGCAATCGGGAACCCGCCGGCCAGGCTCTTGGCCATGGTGATCAGGTCGGGTTTTACATCGCTGTGTTCGATGGCAAACATCTTGCCGGTACGGGCGAACCCAGCCTGGATCTCGTCGGAGACCAGCACAATGCCATGTTGGTCACACAGCTTGCGCAGGGCCTGGAAGAATTCCCTGGGCGCAGCATAGAAGCCGCCTTCACCCTGCACGGGCTCCAGGATAATCGCTGCAACACGGGTCGGTTCAATATCCCACTTGAAGATATGTTCCAGGGCGTCCAGGGAGTCCTGCACGCTGACGCCGTGGTAGGCCACGGGGTAGGGTGCGTGGAAGATTTCCGCGGGCATGGGGCCGAAGCTGGACTTGTAGGGGGCGACCTTGCCCGTCAGTGCCATGGCCAGCAGGGTGCGGCCATGGAAGCCGCCACCGAAAGTGATGACGCCGGAACGACCGGTATAGGCCCGGGCAATCTTCACGGCGTTCTCAACGGCCTCGGCGCCGGTGGTCACGAAAATGGTCTTGGCCGGTCCCTCGATGGGGGCAATGGCATTGAGCTTTTCAGCCAGTTCCACACCGGATTCGTAGGGGGTGACCATGAAGCAGGTGTGGCTGAAGCGTTCCAGCTGTGCCTGCACGGCGGCCTTGATCTTGGGATGCAGGTGACCGGTATTCAGCACGGCGATACCGCTGGCGAAATCGATGTAGCGCTTGCCTTCCACGTCCCAGACTTCGGAGTTCTCCGCCCGGTCGATGAAGACAGGAAGCAGGTTACCCAGCCCGCGTGCCACTGCGGCGTCGCGGCGTGCCTGTAGCTCTTTGTTCGTACTCATATCTGTTGCTCTCTGTTGTGTTGCGTAGGCGTTGATGGATCAGCTCGATCAGCTGGCCATGCCGCCCAGGCACAGGTATTTGATTTCCATGTATTCATCGATACCGTATTTGGAACCTTCGCGGCCGACACCACTTTCCTTTATGCCGCCAAACGGTGCGACCTCGGTGGAGAGAATGCCCTCGTTAATGCCGACCATGCCGTATTCCAGGCCCTCGGCGATCTTCCACACCCGGGTAATATCGCGGGAATAGAAATACGCCGCCAGCCCAAAGGGCGTGTCGTTGGCGATACGGATCGCTTCCTCGTCTGTCTTGAAGCGGAACAGCGGCGCGACCGGGCCGAAGATTTCTTCGCTGGCCACTGCCATGTCGGCGGTCACATGGGTCAGGATCGTGGGCTGGTAGAAGTTGCTTCCCGTATCGTCGCGCTTGCCGCCCAGGACTACCTTGGCGCCCTTGCTGATGGCGTCCTGAACGATGCTGTCCACCTTGTCGATGGCTTCCTTGTTGATTAGCGGGCCCACGCTTACACCCTCATTTTCACCACGTCCGACCACCAGTTTGGCGGTGGCAGCGGCGAGCTTTTCGGCGAATGCGTCATACACACCATCCTGCACCAGGAAGCGGTTGGCGCAGACACAGGTCTGCCCGGCGTTACGGTACTTGGAGGCCAGCGCGCCCTGTACGGCGGCGTCCAGGTCGGCATCGTCAAACACGATGAACGGTGCGTTGCCGCCAAGTTCCATGGTGACTTTCTTGACGGTATCGGCGCACTGCTTGATCAACAGTTTTCCTATTTCGGTCGAACCGGTGAAGGAGAACTTGCGCACGATGGGATTGCTGGTCATCTCACCGCCAACCAGCGAGGAGTGCTTGGTCGTGATGACGTTGAAGATGCCCGGCGGGAAACCGGCACGCTCACCCAGTTCCGCCAGCGCCAGCGCTGACAGGGGGGTCTCCGCGGCGGGCTTGACCAGGGCGGTGCAGCCGGCGGCCAGCGCCGGGGCCACCTTGCGGGTGATCATGGCATTGGGGAAATTCCACGGCGTGATGGCGGCAATGACGCCTACCGGCTGCTTGATGGTGATCAGGCGCTTGCCCGGGGCGTGGTGAGGTATCACATCGCCATAGGCGCGCTTGCCTTCCTCGGCGAACCATTCCACGAATGAAGCGCCGTAGGCGATCTCGCCACGGGACTCGGCCAGGGGCTTGCCCTGTTCGGCGGTCATCAGGCGGGCCAGGTCTTCCTGGTTTTCCATGATCAGTTCGTACCAGCGACGCAGGATGACTGCCCTGTCCTTGGCGGTACGTGCAGACCAGGCCGGCAGGGCGGCGTTGGCGGCATCAATTGCGCGCCGGGTTTCAGCGGCGCCCATGTCGGGCACAAAGATGAGCGTGTTGCCGTCGGCAGGGTTGGTTACCGGCAGGTTGTCTCCGGAATCCGCATCGACCCATTCGCCGTTAATGTACGCCTGGGATCTGAACAGGCTGGTGTCCTTGACGATGCTCATAAAATGCCCTTCTGGTTTCACTGTCTCAGTGATTGAAAACGAATCATCGATTCTATCTCAGAGCCTCTTACCTCGCCATGCCCCAGGAGGGGTGCTGGATTCGGAATCTGATCTGAATTTCGGCCACGAGGTCGCCAGAGGCTGGATAAGGCCGGTTTTTTAGGCTCTTCGGCTGTGGTCTGCCATGCAACTGGGCTAACATCCACGGGTCGGTCAACAGCCGCTAAATCCATTTCCCGGAGACAGCCCGAATGAATGCCCCCCAGATTGCCAGCCCCGCCCGGGGCGTCACCGCAGCCACCCCTGGCTTTTTTCACGGGAGTAACCTCCGATGAGCGGCGGGTCCCTGAAGCGTGTGTTGAAACTTCGTGAGGTCCTGGCCCTGTCCTTTGGCGCCATGATTGGCTGGAGCTGGGTTGCCCTGACCGGAACCTGGATAAGCCAGGCCGGTGCCCTGGGCGCTGCCACGGCCTTTTTGATTGGCGGGGTGGCGGTGGTCCTGATAGGCCTGACCTATGCGGAGTTGGCTGCGGCCATGCCCAGGGTGGGTGGTGAGCATGTGTATAGTTATCGCGCCATGGGGGCGGTAGCCTCGTTCATATGCACCTGGGGAATCCTGATGGGTTACGTGGCAGTCGTGGCATTCGAGGCGGTGGCCTTGCCCACGGTGCTGATTGGCCTGGCGCCCGGGTTGAGTGCCGGATACCTGTGGACTATTGCCGGGTGGGACGTATACGCCAGCTGGGTTGCCATCGGCGTGGCCGGTGCTGCACTGGTTACCTGGGTGAATGTGAGGGGCGTGCGCACCGCCGCGTCCATGCAATTGATGGTAGTCACCGGTTTGTTGATTGCCGGGTTGATGGTCTTGCTGGGGGGCATCACCCAGGGCAGCGTGGATAACTTTATGCAGGGGCCGCCGATGAGCGTGGCGGCCATCACCGGTGTGATGTTGATCGTACCGTTCATGTTCGTTGGCTTCGATGTGATTCCCCAGGCTGCCGAGGAAATCGACCTGCCCAGCAAGGAGATTGGCAAGGCGCTGATGTTGTCCGTGCTGGTGGCGGTGGCCTGGTACGTACTGATTATCGTGGCCGTGGGATTGCTCCTGCCCGGCGGCCGGTTGACCACCTCCGGTCTGGCTACAGCCGAGGCGGCCACCCTGGGCTGGGGGTCGGAGTGGATGGGCAGGGTCGTCCTGGCGGCAGGGGTCGCCGGTATTCTCACCAGTTGGAATGCATTTTTGATGGGCGCCGGTCGCGCGACTTACGCCCTGGCTCATTGCGGTATGCTGCCCCGCTGGCTGGGGGTGCTGCATCCACGCTATGGCACACCCCACAGGGCAATTATTCTTATTGGTATCAGCTCAATGTTTGCGCCCTTGTTTGGCCGGCCCATGCTGGTCTGGGTGGCCAACGCCGGCGGCCTGGGGATCGTTATCGCCTACGCAATGGTGGTGGCATCGTTCCTGATCTTGCGTCGCAAGGAACCGGATATGCCACGACCCTACCGGGTAGCGGCGGGAAACTGGGTGGGAGGAGCCGCGCTGGTCATGTCACTGGCCATAGGCTGGCTATATATGCCGGGGAGTCCTGCGGGCCTGGTGTGGCCATACGAATGGGCCATCGTTGGCGGTTGGGCGGCACTGGGTGTCCTGGTGTTCGGCTGGTGTCGCTGGCGCTACGGCGCCCCCGGTGCAGACCAGGTGCTGGAAGGGGTGAAGGACTCACAGCTTGTCCGGACAGGTAGCACCGGGTAAACCACGGCGGCCAGGAAAGGCGAGGGTTCGCGGACATTGCGGGTCTCGGTGGCCTACAATTGCTGGCAACATACCGGCTCGGTCAGTAGACCGACCGGGCGGATTCAAGGCGGAGAAGAAACATGATTTTGAACGAACAGCAGGAAATGATTCGTGATGCGGCACAACGTTTTGCCGAGGAACGACTGGCGCCAAATACCCGGGAGTGGGAAAAGAAGGGCGCCGTGGATATTGAGGTCCTGCACGAAATGGGTGAACTCGGCTTCATGGGAATGACCGTTCCCGAGGAGTGGAATGGCGCAGGACTGGACTATGTTTCCTACGCCCTCGCCCTGATCGAAATTGCTGCCGGTGACGGCGCCGTTTCCACCATCATGAGTGTCAACAATGCACCGGTGTGCGCCATCCTCCAGGCCAGTGCCAGTGACATGCTCAAGGAAAAATACCTCAAGCCCCTGGCGGGTGGCGAAATGATCGGCGCCTTCGCACTGACTGAGCCCCAGGCTGGTTCGGATGCAGCCAGTCTTCAGGCCCGTGCGAAGCGAGTCGAGGGCGGTTACGTAATCAGTGGCACCAAACAGTTCATCACCTCTGGCACCATTGCCGGAGCCGTGATTGTTTTTGCCGTGACGGATCCTGATGCAGGCAAGAAAGGAATGTCGGCATTCCTGGTGCCGGCGGGTACCGAGGGAATGCGCGTCAGCGGGATCGAGCACAAGCTGGGACAGGAAGCATCGGATACGGTGCAGTTAAGTTTCGAGAATGCCTTTGTCCCGGAAGACCATCTACTGGGCAAAGAAGGTGAAGGTTACCGTATCGCCCTGGCGAACCTGGAAACCGGTCGAATTGGTATCGCCGCTCAGAGTGTCGGTATGGCCAGGGCGGCTCTGAAGCATGCCGTGGCCTATGCCCAGGAACGGGTGGCGTTTGGCCGGCCCCTGGTGGACCACCAGGCGGTATCTTTTCGATTGGCGGACATGGCGACACAGCTGGAGGCGGCCACCATGCTGGTGATGAATGCAGCAGCCATGCGCGAGGCGGGCCAGCCCTGCCTGAAGCAGGCCTGCATGGCCAAACTATTTGCCTCTGAAGCGGCAGAGAAAATTTGTTCTGATGCAATCCAGGTTTTCGGTGGTTACGGATATTCCAGGGAATTCCCGGTAGAAAAAATTTACCGTGACGTGAGAGTAGCCCAGATTTACGAGGGGACCTCCGACGTGCAGAAAATTATCATCAGCAGGCAGTTGCTCAAAGGCATGTAGATCCGATGCCGTCGGGGACCTGCCGGTTATCCCGGGTGAAAGCCTGAGTCGGAGGGGCTTTCCTCCAGGCGTTTTTCAAACGCCAGGCTGGGGTGGTTCCCGTAGCGCCTGTAGAAGAGCTTGATCCAGAACGGTGCGAGCATGGTGGTATAGGCGATGACGATTACCAGTGCCGCATAGACCTGGGGACCGAAGACCCCCGAGGCCCGTCCCAATTCAGCAAATATCAGCCCGACCTCACCCCTGGGCACCATGGAAATTCCCACGGCCGTTCTGAAGACCATGTGGCGCCTGAATAGCACCTGGCCACCGGCGAGTTTGCCCAATATGGCAATCGTGACCGTTGCCAGGGAGAACAACCAGATAAACCCGGAACTCCAGTCCACCTGGTTCAGGTCCAGTGATAGCCCCACTACCACGAAAAAGATCGGGGTAAAGAGCTGGATGATGGGTGTGGTCTGGACATCGATGCGCTGGGCAAACGCGTGGTGATGAGCCAGGGAAATTCCGAAGGGCAGGAAAAATCGCCGCGAAAGGGCGATGCCTGCGGCGAAGCCTCCCAGCAGTTCGGGTGCCCCCAGCAGGTTGGCCAGTGAGGCAAACAACAATACCAGGGCGATAATTGCACTGGGAATAAGTCCGGGCATGGTGGACTTGCCCAGCAGTTTTTGTATGACTGCTGAAAGTATTCTCGCCAGTAGTGGCGCCAGCAGGAAGAACGCGCCGATGAAAGCACAAATTCGACCCAGGGCGAGCAGGCTGATTTGCCCTTCCACAGAGATCTGGTAAAGGGTCGCCAGGAGTATGACGCCCAGCACGTCATCCAGAACAGCAGCGCCAAGAACGACCTGTCCCTCGGTACTGTTTTGCCTGCCAACGTCCTGGAGAATTCGTACCGTGACACCGATGCTGGTGGCCGTTAGTGTGCCGCCCAGCATCAGGGCAACCATGGGCGGGAAATCGAATAATTCCCGGGCCAGGGCATAGCCCATGAGAAACGGCATGGCGAAGCCCACCAGGGCGACAGACACCGCGCTGCGTCCTGCAGCCGTGAGTCGGTCCAGGTCGGTCTCCAGTCCGACTTTAAAAAGTAACAGGATGATGCCGATCTCGGCCATGAGCTGTAGCTGCAGGGTAACCTCCAGCCAGCCAAGCAAGCTTGGGCCGAGAATGATTCCGGCAGTGAGTTCGCCAATTACCGTCGGAATGCCAAGTCGGTTAGCGATCTCTGCCAGAATTCTTGCACTGATGAGGATGAGTGCAAGCTGAAGGAAAAATACATGGGCCTCCATGGCGTATTCACCCCTTTGGAGCATGCTCCAACAACAGATTATCAGGAATGACAGGCAGCGGCACCGAAATAGTGTTGCCACGATTCGCCATTTTTCGCCCTCGATACATCCGCATTCCGCCTCTTGCAGTGCTCTGCGCAACGGTGAAATAGATCCATGCCCCAATTCAGGGGGAATAGGAGAGCAGGATCATGAGGAAAACCCTAATCGTAATAGCTGTTATTGCAGCACTGGTGGGCTCCACTGCCCAGGCGTCTGAAGAAGACTCCGCCCGCGAAGAAAAACTTGGATTTGGTGTCGGCCTGGCGGTGGGCTCGGTTGGCGGTCCGGTAGGTGCCTGGGTTGGCGCCGTGGCGGGCATCCACCTGGGAAAATTGTTTTCACGGGCCCGTGATGCGGATGAGCTGACGCTCCAGGTCCACAACCTGGAATCCCGGCTTGAAGAGAATCTGGAGGAAGCGACCCGGCTGCAGCTTGCCCTGGCTGATGCCCGGTCTTCCATGGCCGCCGCGCGCGAGCAGCTTGCCCGCCAGATACCCAGCGAGCAGGTGGCGGAAAGTGTCGGATTCGACCTGTTGTTCAGGACCGGGGAGACCAGCTTGATGGAGGCGGAGCTTGCGCGGCTTCAGCAGCTCGGTAAGTTGCTCAGTTCACGCCCTGACCTGCAACTGCGCCTGGATGGCTTTGCCGACGAGCGGGGCGACACCGACTTCAATCAGGCCCTGTCGGAGGCGCGTGTGGCATCGGTGAGGCATGCGCTCGAGGAATTCGGCATCTCGTCGGAACGCATCCACGCCGGGGCCTGGGGTGAAAGCCAGGCGAAATCCGACGAGGGCGACCTGGACGGTTACGCCATGGAACGTCGGGTGAGCATCCAGTTGCTGGCTCCCTCATCAAGTATGTCCGCGCGTAGCAACGAACAGTAGACTTGCGACGACGATATTCGCCGATCTATGCCCGGCCAGCCCCTTGGGGTTGGTCGGGTTAACCTCATGTTTTATCTGCACTATTTGGGAGATTGAATGCTGGACTGGAAAGATTGCCCGGCTCCGGTGGAGGCTTTCCTGGCAGGCGTTTTGTCTGTCGGCCCCGGATGACGATACAATGCCCGCAGGTCGCCGCGGACGTTGCGAAATACATTGAGGTAAACCATGAAAAAGATTCTGATTTCAGCGTTGTTGATCGCTGCGGCAAGTGCCGCTCCTGCTTACGCTGCGGGTGATGCAGTTGCCGGCAAGGCCCTGTACGGAACCTGTGGGGCTTGCCATGGCGCCAACGCCGAGGGCAATCAGGCCATGAACGCTCCGAAGCTGGCCGGCCAGGGAGAATGGTACCTGTTCAGGCAGCTAAGTAATTTCAAAGTCGGCGTGCGTGGCACCAACGCCAACGACACTTTTGGCAAGACAATGGCCCCCATGGCCATGATGCTGGCCGATGACACAGCGATCGCCAACGTGGCCGCATATATCACCAGTTTGCCGGTATCCCAACCGGCGGCGACGGTTCAGGGCGATGTGTCTGCCGGAAAGATGGCGTATGCGACTTGCTCGGCTTGTCATGGTGCCGATGGCAAGGGCAACCAGGCGATGAACGCTCCGATCCTGGCAGGCCAGAGTGATTTCTACCTGGTCACGCAGTTGAAGAATTTCAAATCCGGGGCCCGCGGTGCTCATGCCAAGGATTCCTATGGCATGCAGATGGCTTCCATGGCCAAGATGCTGGCCGATGATGCAGCGATAAACAATGTTGTCGCTTACATCAATACCCTCAAATAAAGTTAGCTGATGAATTAAAAAAGGCGGCCTTTGGGCCGCCTTTTTTTTGCCTGGAAATGTTATCTAGACTGCCGCCATGCTGACAACCGGTTTACGGAAGTAGGGGACGACTTCCAGCATTTCACCGGCGTTGAGTCGAGTCTGGATGTTCCGCCAGTAATCGGCGGTCAGCAGGTCATGGTGATATTCGATAAAGATTTTTTTGGATTCTTCATCCAGTCCAAGGAAGTTGACGAACTGCTCGGGGAAGACATCGTCATCCCCCACGTAGAACCATGCATCGGCGCGCATCTCGTCTTCATACGAGCTGGCCTGGGGAAGATCCCTGAAGCGACATTCGGTGACCAGGCACAGTTCGTCGTAATCGTAGAAAATCACGCGCCCATGACGGGTGACGCCGAAATTCTTCAGTAGCAAGTCCCCGGGGAAAATATTCGAAGCAGCCAGGTCGCGAATGGCCTGCCCGTATTCAATTACGGCGGAGGCCTTGTCTGAGGGGCTTGCTTCCCGCAAGTAAAGATTCAGGGGCGTCATGCGCCGCTCGACGTAACAATGCTCCAGGATCAAATCGCTACCTTCGATATGACAGGTCTGGCCGCATTCGTTGAGCAACTCGTCCAGTGTCTTTTTATCGAAGCGTTCCACCGGGAACTCAAGTCGCCTGAACTCCTGGGCATCCACCAGGCGTCCTGCACGATCATGCTTGAACACCAGCGCATACTTTTGCATTACCTCCCGGCGACTCATGGTCTTGGGATAGGCGAACCGGTCGCGAATGACCTTGAACACGATGTCAAAAGACGGCAACAAAAATACCGCCATGACCATGCCTCGCTCACCCGGTGCGGTAATGAACTTGTCCTGGGAAAGGGTCAGGTGCTGTTTAAATGTGCGGAAGCGCTCGGTCTTTCCCTGTTTCGCCCGACCCATGACGGTATATAACTCGCTGATGGGTTTGTTCGGCAGGATTGAGCGCAGGAATACCAGTGCATCACCCACGGTTTCCAGGTCCACGTGGAAGTACCAACGGGTAAAGCTGAACAGGATGCTGACATCTTTTTGAGACATCAGAACCGCGTCTACCAGGATGCCTTCATCCGTGTTTTTCAGTGCGAGCACTAGCGGAGAGGTACCCTTCGTGGAATCGATCCGGCCAACGATGAAGGCGCGGGGTCCCTGGTAGAAAACTGCCTGTATGGTTTCTATCGAGCGAATCTTTTCGCTCCCATGATGCAGTTCCCAATAGGCGTCTATTTCCTTGGCAACGTATTTGACGCTTGAGTCGATGTTTCTATAGCGCACACCAAGTGTGTATTTGCTCAGCAGGTCGTCCAGTAGCCAGCGGGTGGATCCCAGGTGCTGCATACGGAAGGTCGGTACCGGCTTGGCGATATTCTTAAGCGGCATGACGTCAAGGGCCAGGTATTCCACCCTGGGGTCAACGCCAATGGTTTTGAAAATACGGCGGGTTACCGAACTGAAAAAAGTCTTGTTGAATTCAGAGTCGACCAGGCTCGCGATCATCTGGGTATGAATATCCTTGGCGCGGGCCCAGATATCCACATCTTCGGCACGCTCGCCCAGCAGTGTCTCCAGTTCTTCCCTGGTGCGCTGAACGGACTCCTCATACAAGTCGATTCGTTCTACGGTGTCATCTTGCGCTTTGTGCCATTCGCGCTTGATGAAGCGATCCTTCGCGCGACGGGATATGGCGACGAAGCCGCGGTTGTAAGTTCTGAATGCTTCGAACACGACCCTGGCGCATTGCTGCGCCAGGGCCTCATCGTGGTCTGAAATCATGCCTTGATCATAGATTGGAGATCATGTGGTCGGCAAATTCGCTGCACTTGACCTCGGTGGCACCTTCCATCAGTCGGGCAAAGTCATAGGTGACAAACTTGGAGCCTATGGTTTTGTCCATGCTGGAAATGATCAGGTCTGCTGCCTCGGTCCAACCAAGGTAGCGGAGCATCATCTCGCCCGACAAGATCAGGGAACCCGGGTTCACCTTGTCCAGGTTGGCGTACTTGGGCGCGGTGCCGTGGGTGGCCTCGAATACCGCGTGACCCGTGTCGTTATTGATGTTGCCGCCGGGGGCAATGCCAATGCCGCCAACTTGTGCAGCCAGGGCGTCGGACAGGTAGTCGCCATTGAGGTTCATGGTGGCAATGACATCGAATTCCTTGGGACGGGTAAGTACCTGCTGGAGTGTGATATCGGCGATGGCGTCCTTGATCAGGATCTTGCCGCTTGCCAGGGCAGCTTCCTGCTCGGCATTGGCTGCCTCGGAGCCCTTTTCGGCGCGGGTGCGTTCCCACTGGTCCCAGGTGTAGGTGTGCTCCGGGAACTCCTTCTCAGCCAGGGCATAACCCCAGTTGCGGAAGGCGCCCTCGGTATATTTCATGATGTTGCCCTTGTGCACGAAGGTCAGGCTCTTGCGATTGTTGTCGATCGCGTAACGAATAGCCGCTCTTACCAGGCGCTCGGTGCCTTCCTGGGAGATAGACTTCAGACCCAGGCCCGTGGTGTCGGGGAAACGAATCTTGCCGTAGAGCTTGGGGAATGCTTCTTCAAACATGGACATGAAGCGCTTGATTTCGGCGCTGCCAGCTTCGAATTCGATGCCTGCGTATATGTCCTCGGTGTTCTCGCGGAAGATCACCATGTCCACATCCTGGGGCTTGCGCACCGGGGAAGGAACGCCTTTGAACCAGCGCACGGGCCGCAGGCAGACATACAGGTCCAGCATCTGGCGCAGGGCCACATTCAGGGAGCGAATGCCGCCGCCGATGGGCGTGGTCAGGGGGCCCTTGATGGATACCAGGTAATCACGACAGGCTTGCACGGTGCTGTCGGGCAGCCAGGTGCCGAACTGGTTGTAGGACTTCTCTCCAGCAAAGATTTCTACCCATTTAATCTGTCTTTGGCCGCCGTAGGCTTTTTCGACCGCTGCGTCCAGGAGTCGGACGGTGGCGCGCCAAATATCGGGGCCCGTTCCGTCACCCTCGATAAACGGGATGATCGGATGGTTAGGCACCTGCAGTACGCCGTCTTTAACGGAAATTTTTTCGCCGCCTTCAGGTGCCAAAATCGTGGGGTCACTCATATTCTTCTCCCTTCCCTAGTTCCTCCATCCGGGCCCGCTGAGAGGCGTTCTGATGGGGTTCGAGGGCTATATTTTGTAGTCAGTGAGAGTTACAGCTTTCACCATGCTAGCAGCTTTAGCTGATTTTCGGCATGAGTAGGATTAACTATGGCAGCTTCGCAGTTGCGTTATATCCCGGGGCCTGTCTGACGGGTTTGCCGGAAGCTGATATCGGCAAATATTGCCCGTCCACGACCCGGGAAGTAGCGGAATTCCCCGAAAGCGTAGTCAGCCCGCTCGGCGTAGGCTGTATCGGCCAGGTTCGTGATCCTGAGCCCAATTGACCAGTTGCGGTGGATTTTCTGCCGCAGGCTGAGATTGAAAGTCCCGTGTCCGGGGTATCGCGGCAGGTTGGCCGCATCCAGGTAGTAGCCCCCGATGTGCTGCCATTCAAGCTCGGTTTCGGTGTTGCTGCCCGGGCTCCAGGCGAGCCTGGCGCTGCCAAGGGTTCGGGGCGCCGTGTCTATGTCATTGCCGCTAATGATTTGTTCGCCGCGGGGGGCGGAGTAGTCCGATGCGTAACGATGCAATGCCCAGGTACCGTTCAGCGCCAGTTTCCAGTGCTCGCCAAGGCGCAGCTGGTAATCCAGTTCGATGCCCTGGTGGCGGGTCCTGGCGCCGCTGATATTGAAGCCTTCGTTGTCCCGGTAAATAGTGTTGCGCTTGCTCATGAAGAAGGCGGCCAGCTCCAGGTAGTGATCGTCGTCCAGGGTTCTGAATCCCAGTTCAATCGCATCCAGTGTTTCGGGCTCCAGGTTGGCGATTTCCTGTTGTGACTGCAATCGATACAACTCGGTTGCCTGTGGAGCCCTGAACCCGCGGTTTGCAGTGATGTAGAGCTGATGATTTTCATCAAGCCGGTAGGAGAGCCCTAGCTTGGGTCCCAGGCTGGTAAACCTGTCTTTTCGATCCGCCGGGCGGGTATACAGGCAGCCCCCGAAACCGCAGGGCTGGCCATTGTCATCGGTGTTTCCGTCCAGCATGTTGTTCTGATAGTCATACTGCAACGTTTCGAGACGCAGGCCGGCACTCAATTCGGTTCGCTCTCCCACTGCGTATTCCCATTGCATAAAGGGGGCGGCCATCCGGCTGGAGACCGAGTAGTCGTAATGTTTTCCTGCCGGCCGCGTTGCAACCAGGTAATCGCTGCCGTCCTGGATTGGGCCGTCCTGGTATTGCCACAGGTACCCGTCGGCCAGTTCCAGGTCCAGCCCAAGGACCAGGCTGGCCCTGGTGAGTTGCTGGCGCCATAGCAGGGAAGCCTGGGCACTGTTCTGGCCATTGCGTTCCAGGGGTTTGCCGGGCAAGAAGTGCTGCAGGAATTCCATGTCCGAATGCCTGACGATTATTCCGCCCTCAAGGGTAGCTTCGCCTGCCAGCATGCGAATCCAGCGCCCACTCAGGCGCTGGGCATCGGCTTTCCTGTATGCCTCGGGATTGAGATTTTCACTACTGAGGCCCCGGTCCTTGTAGGCATTCTCGCCGTAGATGTAGCCGGCGGTTTCCTGGTCCAGGTTGGTGGCGGCGAATCCGAACTGGAGTCGGTCAGCCCGTCTTTGTACTTCGTAGCCAAGGTTTATTTTCTGCTGGGAGTAGCTTTCCTGGTCGCGCCAGCCACCGTCTTCAAGCAGGTTAACCAGGGCCCTGAAACCACCGCTATTAAGGTCTGCACTGCCACGCCAGTAGTTGTCCTGACCGGCCTCAAGCGAAAACCGGTTAAGTGCGCCGGGCTCGGCGACCAGCGCGTTGATCAGACCGTGCATGGCGTTAGATCCATACAGGCTGCTGCCCGGACCTCGGATGATTTCTACCGCGTCGGCTTGCTCCAGGTTCACCTCGAATAATTGATTCACATTGCAGAAACCCGCCGGACGAGTGGGGAAGCCGTTCTCCGCAACCAGGAACGCGCCGCAGGAACCCGCACCGGTCAGAACCGGTGATCTAATAGCCGCCAGGCTCTCCTGGCCACTGCCGCGGGTTATCCAGGTGCCGGGTACCCGGTGCATCAGTTGGCTGGCGTGGGTGGGCCGGGTCAGTTGCGCAACGTCGCCGTCCAGGCGGCTGGTGTTTCCGGCTTGAACCAGCAATGGCTGATACTCGCCACTGGCGGTGACCACCATGCTTTCAAAATCTTCCTTCACGGTTTCAGGGTTGTCGTCGGATTCGGCGCAGAGCAGCAGGGCGGGACATGTGAGCGCGAAAACAAGGCCACAGAGGACTCGAGAAATTGACCGGGTAAAAGCGTGTGGTGGATGCATTCTTTGCCTCATCAACTCGGAGCGAAACAGCATACAGGACAATGGCTATAATGGTCCC
>Ga0224507_10000453_pt1 | contig 15999 bp, 21 predicted proteins | sample SF_Jan12_sed_USG_3_FD_170159 | JGI IMG/M metagenome (GOLD analysis project Ga0224507, IMG submission 170159) | Sediment microbial communities from San Francisco Bay, California, United States - SF_Jan12_sed_USGS_13 | ecosystem: Environmental > Aquatic > Marine > Sediment | place: USA... | reverse complement strand
AAGATTTTAAAATAAATGAAAATTTAGTTTTCGGTTTTTGCTTCAATTTCATTGTACTTTTCAATGATTGCAGTTAGTGCAGTTGAAACTGGAACATCGTTCATCTTTTTCTTTTCGGCAAGAAGTTTTTGGTATGCATCTAGTGTGATGTAAACTGGAATTGAACCGTTTCCTTCTAGTAAACCTCTAACGTTGTAAAGGGCAGTTTCCATTCCTCTCTCAGCAGATTTTGCAAATTTTGCTTTATCTAAGATTGCTCCTAGTGGACCAAATGGCATTTCGTAATCTACTGACATGGTTACTCTAGTGAGATTATTTCCTAACGCTTTGAATTCATTTGTAATTTGCCATGTCTTAAATGGACCTTCAATTTGTTTTGCTGTGATCTTTTCATTTCTAATGAATTCAGTTGTCTCACAATCCCACTCTAGACGTTTACCGCTAAAGTCACCGATAATTCTAAAGGTTGTACCAACACCCATTCCTTCTTTGATATCCATAGGAATTACTGTCATACCTACTGTGTCATTTTTGATTTGGTCAGAAACGTGTTCTGGTCTTGCAAAGTAGGTAAAAACATTCTCTACAGGTGTTTTAATGTCGATTGATTTTGTTACGAGGGTCAACGATTGAGTTTCTTGTCAATAAGGATTTAAAGGTTTTGAAGATTTCCCCATAATAATTGATTTACAATATATTCATGTAAAATAGCATATCTTTTGAATGGCTAAAAAGCGATCAGTTTTTCTGATCTTGATATTGATATTTTCATCAGCCGCATTTTATGATGAAGCATATGCTCATTCGATGTTTAATTCTGCAGAGCAATTTGAGGCTGGGTACAGAGTTCAGGTAGCCACATTACCTGAATTTCCACAAGTTGGAGAACCATCCCAATTTTTGGTTAAAGTAACTGAAGGATTTGAGTATAATGAAGTGGACAGATTTACAATGGGAATTCGAATTTTTTTTAATGACCAACAAGTAGATACTATACCTCCAAAATCCATTGAAGGTTCTCATTGGGATTTTGATTATGTGTGGAGACAGCAAGGAAACCATATTGTAAAGATTGACTTGTATGATATGAGTGGAAAAGAAGGGATCATAACTTATACTTTTAACATGGGAACTCAGAGCCCATTTGGCATAATTTTCTTTAGTGCGATAATTGTTGGTGCTTTAGTATTAACAGGAATAATGATCTATATTTATCTGCCAAAAATTTTTAAAAAACCTAAACTGTAGATTTTATAGTCATTTTAGAAATTCTAAATGCAAATAACGTGGTTAACAACACCATAGCAAATAACCATATTCCAATTCCCAAGTGAATTGCAACCAGTACTGCATGAAGTTTTGTGTCAATAACTAAGGCTCCAAGTGTAATTTGTGTAATTACCAATGCAGTTGCAAGAGAGCTTGTAATTTTTATTTTCAAGTCAGAATTCTTGTTGATTAGGCTTGCAACCATAGTTGAAATTACTAATACTCCAGTGGTTGCAGCAATTGTTCTATGAATCCATTCAATAAGATATTCTTCTGATGGCATTACTCCGTTGGGACATAAAGGCCATTCAGGACAGGTCAACCCAAGTCCTGCAGCTGAAATATACCCACCAATAAACATCAGTGAATACAAAACTATCATTGTTGTTAATGCAAGGAACTGAATTGCCAAAACTATTCTACTATGAAACTACCTTGCATGCCTTGTAATGCATGTCCTGGAACTGTACAGATGTAATAGTATGTTCCCGGTGCACCAGCAGTAAAAGTGACACTTCCACCTTCACCTGGTTTTAATGGGTTTGATGCAGACGCAATTGCAGAATCCATTACTATACTGTTAAAGTCTTCAGGATTTGTAACAACCCCAAATGCATGAAATGATTTACCAAGATTGTTAGATGTAACAGTTACTTCATCACCTGAATTTACTCTGATTTCTGGATTGTGTCCATCTTCTCCGGGTAATGCGTTAAATGCCAAAGTTCTGAAATCACTAGACTCTACAAAGTCTAAAGTAAAGTCATGTGATACACCAGTTGGAGCTGCTGCAGCTTGTGAACCACCGTCTTGTGAAGGGCCAACAATGATTTCCCCAACCATTCCTTGTTCCCTATGACCTGGAACGGTACAGATGTAATAGTATGTTCCCTCTTCACCTGCAATAAATTCTGATGAGCCACTCTCACCTGGTTTTAATGGGTTTGATGCTGTTGCAACTTCACTTCCAGGAATTATTCCTCCAAATCCTTCAGTATCTTTTGTAACACCAAAAGAGTGAAATGATTTTCCTCCATTATCTACATTGAATACAACCTTGTCTCCAACATTCATGTTGATTATTGGATTGTTATCAGGTTCTCCAGGTAGTGCGTTAAATGCCAAAGTCCTAAAATCCGATGATTCAATAAATACAAGATCTTGTGTGATCGTCTTTCCAGTTTGTGCTGCAGGAGCTGCATGATCATCACTGCCTGCCATCATTGCAACAACTGGAGCTGGCTCTGAAATCCAATAGTCCCACATTGAAAAAAATATCGCTCCACCGACAATACAAATACCTAACATAATTATCATCATTTTTCCAGTTCTAGCTGAAGTTGTTCTGTAAATTGTTTGGTTATTCTCGTGACTCATTTCATTTATCTCCTAATGTGATGGATTCTTTGCCTCAAATGGATAGTAATACTTGCCACCTACACCAAATGGATCTTCAGTATTTGCAAGTTTTCCTTTTCCAGAACTGTAAATCATGTTTGCTAAGAAGATTGCCATACTGACACCAATAATCATGGCACCAACTGTAACAATCTGGTTCATAGCAATCCATTCTGGAATTGGAGGATAATCAAAAATTCTTCTTGGCATGCCATACAAACCAAGTACGTGTTGTGTAAAGAATACTAGCACAGTTCCAATGAATGACATGATAAAATGGATTTTGCCCATTGTTTCATTGTACATTCTTCCTGTAACATATGGGAACATATAGTAAAAGAAAGCAATTGAGCCAAATGCAATAGTGCCCATCACAAAGAGGTGGAAGTGACCAACTACCCAGTATGTATCGTGTGTTGAAAAGTCTAATGGCATTGCAGCGTTTGCTACACCGCCTGCACCTGCAGAGAAGAACAATGCAATTCCTCCAACGGACCACATCATTGGTGTTGAAAATTTGATTCGACCATTCCACATTGTTGCAATAAAGTTAAAGACATGCATTGCAGACGCAGGAACTGCCGCAAGGGTTCCTACCATAAAGACTGTTTTTTCAGTAAATGACATGCCTGTTGCATACATGTGATGTGCCCATGACGAAAATCCAACTATAGATAACAATACAAATGCAAAGATTCCAGAGTTGTAACTGTAAATTGGTTTTCTTGAAAATCGTGGGATTATTTCATACATCATTCCAATTGCAGGAATTACTAGTACGTATACTTCAGGATGAAACGTAAACCAAAACAAGTGTGCATATGCAATTGGATCTCCGCCCATTGCAGGATTAAAGAATCCACTAACACCAAGTCTGTCAGTAAGTAACATTAACAGTGCTGCAGCAAACGTTGGGATTGCAACTAGAATAATCAAAGAAGATGACAAAAATGACCATGCTAATAGTGGTACTTGGCCAATGGACATGTCCGGATGTTTACATTTGAGAATTGTGACGATAAAGTTGATGGCACCAAGTACAGATGAGATACCTAAGATCTTTAATCCAAATATCCACATGTCAGCAGCTGGACCTGGAGCACTGATAATTGAGTAAGGTGGTGTTGCATACCATGTAAAGTCTGCAAAGCCCAACCAAATGAGTGCACCTGCTGGAGGAATCATCCAAAATGCAATTGCGTTGAGTTTTGGATATGCCATATCTTTGTATCTAACCATAATTGGAACAAAGTAATTACCAACTGAAGACGCAAATGGTATAATAAACAAAAAGATCAATGTAGTGCCGTGAACAGTAAAGATTCTGTTAAAGGTCATTGCGTCACCAATAATCTGAGCGCCTGGTAAAAATAATTCTGCCCTAATTGCAAGAGCTAATGCACCACCCAAAAACAAGAATGCAATTGACGAAATTAAGTACAGTAAACCGACATCAGTATGATGCGTTGAAAACATTATTTGCCAAATTGGACGGGGTTTTTGTAGTTCCAGAACCATTAGTTTATTCCTCCAGATAGTTGGGATAAAAGCGTTATCAAGATGATGGTTCCTCCACGTATAATGTACCCCTCATGTTATAGTGAATTAATCCACAATATTCTCTGCATTGAATATCATGTTCTCCAACATCTGTAGGTGCAAACCATACAGTGTTAACTCTACCAGGTATTGCATCCATCAAAATGACATAATCATGAATATTAAATGAATGATTGACATCTTTGGATTCTATCTCAAATTTGTATGCCTTGCCTTTTTCAACATGTAGTTCACCAATTTCTTTGGTACCATCTTCATGCTCAAAAGTCCAGAACCATTGCTGTCCCATAACTTTAATGATTTTGGCATCTGCAGGAACATGTTCCACAAGTCTTTCTGCTTCCCAAGCTTCTGCTCCTACCCAAACCATTAATGCAATTACAACACCGACATAGATCCATTCAGGCCAGTTAGAATGTCCGCCCAATTTTACCAGTCCGTCCCCTCGTATGGAGTTGGTTTAGCTTTTGGATGTGATTCTCTGAATCTCCAACATTGCCAAATCATAGTACCAGATACTACAGCACCAACTACAAATGCTATAGTCATCATTCTAAAAAATAAGTTCCAAATAACAGCTCTACGATCAAGATACTCCCCAGGTTCATCACCTGCAGCAAATGCTGACTCTACAGCTGGAATTACAACTATTACTGCCAATACTAAGAACAATACTACCAGTTTCTTCATTAGCGATTGAATGACGTGGCCAATAATTTCTATTTAAGGGTTTTCAAGATTACTAGATATCAACGTAGATCGAAACGAGAGGGGTGCATTACATTAAGTCCTGATAAAGAGAATTTTCGATCTTTTTCTCTAAAGAGATTCAGAGAAGCATTTTCTATAATTAATTCAAATAGATTGGTAGGCGATAGATCAATTATTGTAGAAAGCATCGCTTTTATGGGATCCATGTGAGTTACAAGAACTACATTTTCATCAGGATGCTTTTCAATGACATGATCAACTATTCCTAAAACTCGTTTTTTTACCTCAGAGAAGGTTTCCACTCCATTATGAGCTATTTCTAATTCACCGTTGTAAAATTTCATAAAGACATTACCATGACTGGTAAAAATTTCGTCATATGGAACACCAGTAAATTTTCCCATATCAAGCTCAATTAGACGATCATCAGTCATTACATCAATAGAGTTATGTTTTCCAACAATTTCGGCAGTATGTTTTGCTCTTTGAATTGGACTAGAGTAAATTGCAGAGATGTTCATTTGTTCAAGTAATTTAGCAGTATGTTCTGCTTGTTTTATTCCAACATCAGTTAAAGGAATACCTTCTGTTCTGCCAGCTAAAATTCTCTCAGTATTGTTTTTTGCCTGACCATGTCTTAGAAAAATAATATGTCCCAACTTGATCGGAATTCAAATAAAGATAATAATAAGATTATCAGATGAATAATCATGAAAGTAGGAATTATTGGTGGAACTGGTGGCATGGGCAAAGGTTTTGCTCTAAGATGGTCACAAAATAATGATGTAATAGTTGGATCTAGAGATGCTGGAAGGGCATCAGAATCTGCAGTTGAATATACAAATCTTGCAAAAGAAGCATTTGGTGAAATCAAAGGATCAATTTCTGGAAAAGATAATGTTTCAGTTGCAAAAGAGAGCGATGTTTTGATTTTGTCAATTCCTTATGAGAATATTGATTCGGTATGTTCTGAAATATTACAAGAAGTCAAAGATAGTTGTGTTGTAGTATCCCCAATTGTTCCAATGACAAAGACAGATGTTGGATTTGAGTGTGTTTCAATTAAAGAAAACAAACCATTTTCATACAAACTTGTTTTGAATCATATGAAAAATAAATCAAAATTGGTTTCAGCATTTCACGTGATTTCTGAGAAAAAATTAGTAAATCCAACTCTAGAACTGGATTATGACATATTTGTTTGTGGAGATGATAGTGATTCAGTCAAAGTTGTAAATACTCTAATTGATGAAATCAAGGGTCTAAGGTCAATTTACTTGGGACCAATTGAATTGTCATATCTCGCAGAAATGTCTACACCATTGTTACTAAATGCAATGATTAGAAACAAGATAAAGAATCCAGGCATCAAAATCATCTAATCGTTTTCATTTATCATGAGTCATGAATACTATAGACGTGGTAGAAATTGGTTTACTGCAATAGGCGTTCTATTTTGTGTAATGGGTGGAATTGTTCTGATTCAGCAGTTATTGATCTGGGGACCAGAATTTGTTGAGGATTTTTTGATAAATGCAGAATTTACCAATGAGAAAGTTTCTGCTGCAATGATAAGCTTTGGGATTTTTATGATAGTACTGGGATTTAGAAAATATGGGCAAAAGAGATGAATTTCTAAAATCTCAGAAAGTATTACGATTATCAACTATTGATAAAAATAAAACACCACATATTGTTCCTGTTTGGTATAGATATAGTGGAAAAAAAATTCATATTGGAACAAATTCTAAAACTCTAAAGGCTAAAAATGCAAAACAAAACCAACATGTTGCTTTTTGTGTAGATATAGGAATTAAGTCACCTGATATTTATGGAGTAATGGGACAAGGAGATGCCAAACTGATTTTAGATAAAGAAAAAGTTAAAACAATTGCAAAAAAAATCCTTTTACGATATTTTAATACATTAGAGAATAAATCTGCAAAAGAATTACTAGATGATACTGATTGTATTATTGAAATTGTTCCAAAAAAGTTTTCAGTTTGGAGTTATTGACTAACAAAGTCTTGGATCTTATTCATGGCAGAATCTAATATTTCAAGACTAGGAAGATAAACTAATCTAAAATGTCCACTGCCATATTTTTCTCCAAATCCTGAACCGTGAACTGTAAGAACGCCTTTTGATTCTAGTAATTTTGTTACAAATTCTTTATCAGTACTAAATCTATTATCTTCAATTTTTGGGAATGCATAAAACGCACCTTTTGGGTTTGAACAAGAAATACCAGGCATTTCATTGAGACGTTTTACAACCAAGTCTCGGTGTTTTTTGATTTCAGAGACAAAATCATTAATATAATTTTGAGGACCCCGAAGTGATTCCAAAGCTGCATGTTGTATTGGAAGGCTAGTTGCAATTCTTACTCTAGCTAGTTTGGGAAGATGTTCTCTCAATGCATCAAGTTGTGGTGATTGATTAAATGCAATATATCCAATTCGCCATCCAGACATGAGATGAACTTTTGAAAATCCATTAAGAACAATCACAGGAGAGTCTCCTGCAACTTTTCCAATTCCAACAAACTTTTCATCAAAAATTATTTGATCATAGATTTCATCACATATGATGTATAGATTATTTTGATTAGCAAGATCAACCAGTTGTTTTAGAGATTTTTCATTGAATACAACTCCAGTTGGATTATTTGGGCTGATTAGACATATAGCAACAGTCCTTGAGGTAATTTTTGATTTGATATCCTCAATATCAGGTGTTGAATTATCCAAATCAACTGCAAACTCTACAGGAACCCCACCATGGAGTCTCACATAGGAAGCATATGGTGGATAATAGGGTCCAGGTAATAGCACTTCATCTCCTTCTTCTACAATTGAGGAGATTACCATATCAAGCCCTTCAGAAACACCATTAGTAATTAAAATTTCATCAGCACCAATTGAGAAACCCTTTGCATTTTCTTTTTTAGCAATCTCTTGTCTTAATTCTAAAATACCTTCAGATGTGGAATAATAATTTTCACCTTTGTTAATTGCATCAATCAGAGCTTGTTTTACATTATTAGGAGGTTGGAAGCCAAATTGAACAGGATCACCGATATTGAGATAATCAACTGGTATTCCTTTTTGTTCCACTTTTCTTGCAGTTAGAACAATATCTCTAATTGCATATTCAACACCGACTACTTTTTTGGATACTTTCAAAGTATCTAGACAGATATTTAGGCCTGTTAAATTCTTACTTGTTTGGACTCGTTGCACAGTCTGGATAGTGCGAGCGGCTTCGAACCGCTAGGTCGAGGGATCGAAGCCCTCCGAGCCCTTTAGATTTTCTTATTAAGTAAGTAATTCTTCTTCATCATTAAATGAAGATATCAACATTCAAGATTTCACTAGTATTAATAATTGTAGGAATGATTTGGGTATCATTAATTTTTAATGAAACTGAAAAAATGCGTGATTCTATTTTACTAAAACAATCAAATTCAATTGAAGTAAAAGCAAAATTTTCAGGTATGGATATAGGATATTACAAGTTACACATGCCGGAATTTGCAGGAGAAGAGGTATTTGTTCAGATATTAGATAATGATGATAATGTGATTGAAGAACAGAAAGTTCAGACAAAAATGTCGGTTGAATATTTTGATTTTAGTGAAAGTGGCATATACACTGTAAAAATTACAAATATTTCAAAAAATCAAATTGATTTACAAATAGAATTTGGCAATACAAATTCTCAGAAAATGATGCCAGCGGGAATTACAATACTAGTGGGAGCTTTGGGAATGATGATAGTGTCATACATGAAAATAAAAAATTACAATATAGAACAACCTGAAGAAAATATTTCATAAATTTGAATACATTGGATGATGTGTCCAAATATCAATATCAGATTAAAAAGTAGCCAAGTTGTAAAAAACAAAAAGGCTATAATTGAAAAAGGAAGAAATACTTTGAGTTTAGTATGTTCTCTGTTTTTTAATATCAATACCCCTCCTAATGATGCAAGAACTAGTCCAAATTCTAATGGTTGATGAGACCAAGATATTAGTCCATCAATTCCAAATATATCATGGGATAATGAATCACCAAAACCTGCAACAATTTGAAGAATAGAACCAAAAATCACAAGATTAATTCCAATTTTAAGAGAACCATGAACTGATTTTCTAAATATCAATATACAACCCATAATTGCAGCACAACTAGTCATAGAGACACCAGTGTATACTACCATATGAGATGGACTCCAAAAAAATTCAGGCTCTTTTTGAAGATGGGATATGGCATCCCAAAAACCTGCAGAAACTACTATGACAGGACCAATTACTGCTAGAATTGATACTAGTGAAACAAGTGTGCTTGATTTTGCAAGTCTGGAATTAGATAATTTTTGAATTAATTTCATTTTGTTATTTCACCACATGAATAGACTATTTGAAATATTGTAATGGTGTAAATTAGAAAAATTCAACATTATGGGTAATTTTATGAATTAACTATATTAGATGATGGGATGTAGTCATTATATGAGTCCAGGAATAGGATTAATGAAGAGAAGACTAGAAAAAGAAAAAGATGCTATTGCTCTTGCTGTATCTGGAATTGCAAAGAAATACGACATTACACCAGAAAATATCAAAACATTAGAAACAAAATATCATAATGATTCAGGTGATTGGTACGTTGCACTTGGATGGGAAGAAAAAAAAGCAATTATTCAAATGGATTCAGTATTAGGGACAATAACAAAAATTAAAGAAATCTAAGTAGTAAAAATATTCTAATTAAATAGAAATTTTGACATAATTTTCTAGCCAAGGTAGAGTAGAAATGAAAACTATTCCTGCATCATGAGGAGTAAAACTGATCATTGTAATTTCTTCTCCCAAGATATTATCTTTTATGGCTAAATCTCTAGGAATCTGATTATTTACAGTTACCAGTATTTTTGAAGAAATGAATTCACTTGGAATATACATTATGACATATTGGGGAGAATCAATAGAAAAAGAAATCATTTCTATTTCTTTAACCTGTTCAAAATTAGAGATTACAGCAGGACTTCTAATATCAATAATATAATCAGATTCAAATTGTGGTTGGAATTTTTCCCTAATATCTTCAGTTAAGGGTTTTATTTTGTATTTTTCTGAATCAGCAATTTCCAATCTCAAACCTTCAAGACAGTGATCTTTTCCAACTTTGTTTTCAATAAATTCACAGTATTTTGTACTTGCATCATAATCATGATTGTTAAAAAATGACAAAGTTGTACCTACAGACATACTGCATTCCATAAAATCAAGTTTATCTAATTGTGATTGATTACAAATATCAGAAACTACATCTTTTGAAATTCCTTTTACAGTTAGAACATTATCTGAATATTGCATCATTACACCTTTTACACACAAGATATTTTGGTAAAATGACATTTCATGACACAAATTCAATGATGAATTTAGATCATCACCAAAATAATGAACTAATCCATGTCCTAATCCATGTACACAATCCTGATAGTTTGATGAACCAATAAGATCGTCACAAATTAAATTGAAATCGCTTGGAGATGTTTCATTGTTTTCTTCGATATTATGGAAATATGATGCTAAAACTCCATGAAAATATCCACCTCTGCACATAGACCCATCCATGCCAATAAGATTTGAAATAACATCAGGATTTTTCTCAAATGCCACATGACCAATTTCGTGTGAAACAAAATGACAATCATCAATAGCTCCAATCTTGGATAATGCAATAGATAATTCAAGTGCATCTAAATTATTTTCTTCATTTTCAGCTACTTTACCAAAAAATAATGAATAACATAGATGACGAGAAGAACTGGAAGCTATTATGGAACAGTCCTGTATATCTTGAAGATATTTTGTAGCTAGATCTTCTGATGGTAATGTAGGGTCATCATCATCCGCATCCAATATTCCATCATTGTCATCATCTAAATCTGAATTATCACCTAAGAATCAGAATCAAAATCACTCCATTCTGTAGATTCTAAATCAAAAGCATCAATTTCATCTGAAAACCCATCATTGTCATCATCTTCATCACATACATCACCCATATTATCAAAGTCAAAATCAGCTTGATCTTGATTTGAATATTCAGGACAGTTATCAACGGAATCCATTACACCATCTTTGTCTGTATCTGCTAATGAAATAACATTAAATCCAGATAGAAAAGTAATAGAAATGGCAATCAATACTGCAACAAATAAAAATTTAACATTTTTTTCAATCAAGTTTATCTGCCTCTAAGGACAGGGCAGGTAGCAAATTCTAGTATTTGAACTTAGAGATTATTTACCATGCACACTTCGAGTTATTTCCCATAAAGAAATCTTAGTTAAAAAAAATCTAATTAAATCAAAATTTACCCACAAAAATAATAGAAAAGGGTTATTCAAGAATTTGAATTTGTTCTATGATTTTATTCATCTCAAATACCATTTTTTTCTGATCTATGATGTTCCTTGACTCCAAGAATTGTTTTTGAATGTCTGAAAGAGAGTCTTTTAGTTCATTGATCCGTGTAGGTTTTGGCTCAAATACAGTTCTGGTTATAGGAACTGATTGTTCAGAATTAATTTGAACTTTGGAAATTTTTGCAGTGCATCCGTAACATGGAGCTTCAAGATCATTTTCATATCGAGGTAGTTTGCCATTTATGTCAAAATATGACTGCATATTTTCTTGTGCAAGATTATGTTTTATGTTAAGATCCCGTACAATATTTTGCATTTCAATTTTTGGCATCTTTGCAAACTGAACATATTGTTTCATGGCATCAGAAAATGATCCCCCCTGTTTAAGAACAGAGTCCCTTGCGTCTCTTGCTAGAGATATTTTTGCTTGAAGATAGTCAAATTGATCCCAAAATATTCCATGATTTGTTGCATTAAGATTTGAAACATATTTTACAAATGCATTTTTAGGTGTAAATTCTTCATAGGTTTTTTCCATTTTTTGGAGTTCTTGTTTTAGAGATTCTTGTGCAATAATTCGTTGTTCGTCAATGAGTTTTTGTTGGGCATTACGCTTATTTTCAGTCTCTTTTGTTTGTAGGAATTGTTGTTTTGAGAATTCTATTTTTGTAAGAATATCTTGTGAAACAGGATTGTTTAGTATTTCATCACCTTCAAATTTTTTAAAATCAGACTGTGCAAAGGCGTTAGTACTAAAAACAGACATCATGATTACAGAAGCAATGATTGAGGCATGCAGTAGTTTAGTCATTGAACACAAAAATGGAAAAAATGCTTAAGAGGGATTCGTAGAAATTATTAGATTAAATCGTACTGATGGTTTTAATACAAGTTTTCAAACGTGGTTTAAGAAATCTTTGAAAATATTCTAACTATAAATAATTCTAAGCATATGTTTTAGAGCAATATAGTTTTCTTCAATTAGTAAAATTTTATCATTGTTAAAGCCATAAAGATAATGGAATTTTTAGATTATCGAGATAGTTTTGGCTAAAGTGTAGATTTTTTCATTTTCTGGTTCTAGGATCTTATTATCAGAGTATCTGTTACTAAAGTAAAGTAAGTCAACCATTTTCACTTTATCAATATTGATGATGGTAGCTTGTGGATTTTTTGGGACGTTGGTGTTTGTAAGTATCAGCAGCTTGTCTACAAAGGCAGATGCTTTTAGAACATTCTCAATAGATATAGAATTCTTGGCGTGATCCTTGCCCATTATTACTGCAATTCCTATCTTTGTTCCGTACTGGTCAGTGTAAATTGCATCCAGCATCCGCTTTGAGTTTTCAGGCTTCGTTATCTTTCCTGTATCATGTGCAAAATTAACAAGGTTTGAAATTGCCTCTTTTATCTTTGATTGAAATTTGCTTTCTGTTGATTCTAGTCTAAATTTCAAAAATTGGCCTATCGGGACGTCTAGAATGCTGTCATGTATCTTTAATCCAGGAAATGTATTCTTGATGGTCTCATCAAGTGCCTCTTCAGAGATCTCTTCATGATTTAACTGACAGGATTTTTCCATGGCGTGATACAAAATGTTGGTTAACGATCGCACACTTGTAAAATCAGGGAATTCATCACATAGTACTCTGATTTTACCTGTCAAGTCATTTTGTTGTTTTTTAGTAAACCTTTCACTCTTTTTGTTTTGTTTGATGTATTCGATTGCAATTTCAGAGAGTTCATCTATTGAATTTGAACCAGCCAGATCAATCTTATAGTTTGCCTTTTCTAGTCTGTCAAACAGTGATACGTTGGTTTCTTTGATTTCAGAATATTCATCTGGGGTTGCAATAAGCATCACAACAGAGGATGGAATGTGCCTGTTGATTATTGATTTTACTATTTCAGCAGAACTGGGATCCGCATCTAGTTCATCAAATGTATACACTGTGATTTTACCAAGAAGGTTATGGTTAAATTTGGAAATAGATGATAATCGTCCTAAAAATTCATCTAGATTTGATATGGGTTCAAATATCTGGTCAATGATATTTTGAATTACTAGGGACTCATGTGAGGTATAGTTGGAAGCCAGGTATTTTTTTAAATTCTCACTTGAATGTGTTTTTTTATTGTTAAGTATGTCATCAGTTTTGTCCTGTATTGTTGTTCCCAGCAGTTTGTCTACAAACCTGTAGCCTAGTGCTTTTTTTGCTTGTAAATCACCCTTGTCTGCCTTGTCACAGATATCTTTTAGGAATTTTTCTCGGAGCTCCTCAAATGTAGATTTTTTGAATCCTGCTATTATTGCATCGTACAAGCTCTCCTTTGTTTTAGGTGAGATTGTTGCCAAATCCACATAAGTGCTTTCAATGTTTTGTCTCAGTCTTAACCCCTTGATGTGCAAGGCAAGATGAGTTTTACCACATCCGACATCTTGAATTACGGTGATTAATCTAAAGTCATTTTCATTGGATTGATGCTTGGATGATTGTCTGTATAGATCCTTTATGCATTCTAAAATCGATTCCCTAGCTTGGATGTGTCTAGTCCCTCCAAGAATTTGTGCATCTTTTTCAGTTGGGGTGGGACTGCTAGGATAGGGGTTGCGTGAAAGACCGTAAGGATAATTCATTGATATTTTACCTCCATAGAGCAGTCCCTGTACAGAGATTTTATCATCAGTATATGTTCATAAAAAAATGTTTTAGTCCCCAAGATTACTAATGCAAACAATTTGGTGAAAAAATATAGTGTTTGTGCTGCCAATCTAGTCTTAGTTTTTACTCAAAAACTAAACAATGCTATTTTGAAAGTATTTTTTGATTTAATTAGAAATATTTTATGTACTAAAGAAATTTAATTATCAAATTTATTGGGAAAAATATGGTTAGAGCAATAGTTCTTGGAGGTTCAAGAGGAATAGGGAAAGCAATAGCAGATTGCCTCAAATCAATAAACATAGATGTTTTTGCAACATCTAAAAAAGATATTGATACATCAGATTTGAGTAGTGTGAAAAAATTTTTAGAGAAAAATACACAGACTGACATTCTTGTTCTCAATACCGGAGGTCCTTTTCCAAAACTATTTTCAACAATTACTGAAGAGGATTGGAAATTATATCACAATCAATTATTTTTAGGATTTTGTATCATTTTACAGAATATCAAAATTAATGATAATGGATACATTTTTTTGATCAGTTCTAATGTAATAAAAGAACCAAATTCAAAATTAATAATATCTTCTGCATATCGTGCGGCATTTAGTGAAGTTTTCAAAATATTAAGTAAAGAATATGCTCAAAGAAATATCAATTGTATTAATATTGCTCCAGGTCCAATCAATACAGATAGAACACAAGAATTAATAGAAAATGTAAAAGAATTTGAAAAATCCTTACCTATGAAAAGGTTAGGAGAACCTCAAGAGATTGGAAATTTTGTAAAATCCATAATTGAAAATAAAATAAAATATCTTTCAGGTGTTACAATAAACTTTGATGGTGCAAATTCAAACTATATTTTTTAGAATTATTTTTTAAATTCAACATTTGGTGTGTCAGGTTGACCTGCTATAGCAATCAATCCACCCTCACGTAATTGTTGCAATAACTGCATTACTTCTTTTTCTACTTGGTTTCTTTTAAGGCCTGTTTGTTGTGCAAAGACTTCTACTAGTTCTGTAACTTTACGTTGCCCATTACATGATTTCCAAAAATCCACTATTGCTTGATTTACCATAAATCCTTGTTCATGTTCATTTGCTAACACCATAGAACCATCTTCTTGTTGTACTAGTTTTCCAACGCCTTGAGGTAACGCAGTTTCATAATTAATGGGTGCAGGAGTATTCATAGCAGCACCCATACTTTTTAATTTCATTTTTCCCTCTTCAGTCATTTTATCCATTGACCATGCAGGTTCCCATACAATGTCTATTTTGACATTGTTTACTCCAGGAACTTTTTTAGCATATCTTGTTGCATCTTGAACTAAAGTTTCATGAAGTGGACAACCTTGTGTAGTCATTGTCATTTTGATATTAACATCATTATTTTCTGCAACATCAATTCCATAGATTAATCCCATCTCTACAATGTTTAGAGGAACTTCAGGATCCATGCATTGTTTTAAAGAATCTTCAATTGCCTGTGCAGAAACAGTATTCATGTTATAAGTGACTTTAGAAAAACAATAAAAACTTTCTATAAATTAGCTTGAAATAATTTTGGGATAGATTCTTCATATGGAGATCTAGCCACACCTTTTTCTGTAATAATCCCTGAAATTAGTTCAGGAGGAGTCATATCAAAGGCAGGATTAATCACATTGATATCGTCAGGTGCTGTCTTTTTATCACCAATTCCTGTGACTTCTGAACCTTTTCTCATCTCAATGATTACATCCTCGGCTTTGCTTTGTAAATCAATAGTAGATAGTGGTGCTGCAACATAGAATGGAATTCCATGCTGTTTTGCCATTGTAGCTACTTGATAAGTTCCAATTTTATTAAAAACATGACCAGTTTTAACAATTCTATCAGCACCAACTACAACTTTGTTTACTAATCCATTTGCCATAGAGTAACCTACAGCAGTATCTGGGATTA
>Ga0224507_10000452_pt1 | contig 16021 bp, 11 predicted proteins | sample SF_Jan12_sed_USG_3_FD_170159 | JGI IMG/M metagenome (GOLD analysis project Ga0224507, IMG submission 170159) | Sediment microbial communities from San Francisco Bay, California, United States - SF_Jan12_sed_USGS_13 | ecosystem: Environmental > Aquatic > Marine > Sediment | place: USA... | reverse complement strand
GCTTCGCCACCATCTACCAGGCAAGGGCAACCGGGGGTTTCTACATAGAGGACGGGAGAAACATCCATGTCGACCCCGGGCCGGGGGCGCTCGTGCGAATGCGGTCGGTCGGGCTTAACCCGATGAACACACATGCGATACTCATTTCGCACTGCCATCCCGATCACTACATGGACGCCGAGATACTCATCGAGGCGATGACTGAGGGCGGCACCCGGAAGCAAGGAGTTCTCGCAGCCAGCAGGAGCGTGATCGAGGGGGACGGAGAGTACGGCCCGGCGATATCGAAGTACCATCTGTCCAAACCAAGGACCGTAAAGGTGATGTCGCCGCCGTCCAAGGTGACCGTAAAGCCGATCGAGGCCACCGCCACCCCATCCGCTCACAGCGACACCAGTTCGGTCGGCTTCCGCTTCGCGACATCCGTCGGAGTCATATCGTACGTCTCGGACACGCAGCTGGTCGAGTCCGTCATCAAGGCTCACAGGAAATGCCGGCTGATGATTGCGTGTGTCACCCGTCCGTTGGGCCAGAGGATCCCGCACCATCTCAGCACGGAGGACGCGGGGTATCTTATAGAGAAGGTGAGGCCCGAGATGGCGATCATAACCCATTTCGGGATGCGCGTCGTGCAGGAGAACCCTGAGACTCAGGCCAAGTGGATCGAAGAGCGGACCGGCGTGAGGACAGTCGCAGCTCGCGACTTCATGATGGTCGACATGGGCAAGGCCGAGATGATCGTCTCGGACCGGATGAGGAACGGAACGTCTGGATGATTCTCAGGTGTTGTCCGATGGCGTGAGGGACTCCTGTATTCCTTCCACTCTGTTCTCGTTCAGGGCGACGTACATCCTGCACTCGTCGCAAGCTCTTATCATGCCTTTGAACAATCTGCAATCCTTCTCAGAACACATGTTGATCCCATCCCTAGGCATCCGTATACGTGTGCGCGATAATCTATTTTACGTGCGGGCAAGGGAGTGCGGGCCCGGCGCGTTGACCGGCCCGGTGGGAAAAACCATATCTATTCCGTCGCGAATAGTCGCGCCTCATGTCCGGGCAGACGCTTTCACTTGCTGATATGGATTATGTGTGCGAGCACGTCCGTCGCTTTCGTATGACTTTGGCAGTCATCCGCTCTGGTGAGGCGCCGCAGCAGCTGAGGCATCTGTTCGAAGATGTGTCGGACCGATGCTCGCTCCCCCTCGTGAGGGTGATATCTTCCCCCCTTTCCGATTTCGGATTCGCCGAATTTAATTCGAACGAGAAGATGCTCGTTATGTTGTTTATCGGAGGAGAGCGTACGGAACTCGTAAGTGTCTCGGAGACGGACGAGCTGTTCGTCAAGGACATGGAGGATTCGGTGTCGTCATCCAACATCCAATCGTCAATAATCCGAGACGGTTTGTGACTTCTTACCGCCGTAATGCCTGAGGCGGCCCCAACAAGTCTGGCATGTATCCCAGAAAGCATATTATATCACATGCAGGCTAAGCGTCAGATGGTGTCTTAGGCTGGTGTATCAACTTTCCTCCTAAGCAAACAATTTTGACAATCCCCACCAAACCGGCCGAAAGGCACCATTCCCTCTACTTGTCGTTCGCTGCCAACGCCGATTCATGCACGCTCGCCCATTCGCGTCCCAACGGCAACGGATGTTTCGGAAATCGTACAATGAGCCCCAATCGCCTCATTTAATAGTCTGCGCATTCATCAAGGGCTCGCAATGCTGCCTGTTGAGCGCGAGGTGCTGTCGAGGATCAGGCCTACGGCCGAAGAGGACCGCAGGATGATGAAGGCGGTCGACGGACTGGTGAGAAAGGTGTGTGCTGCCGCTGCCGAGGTCGGAGCCCACATCGAGCCGAGACTCGTGGGCTCTGTCGCCAAGGGCACGCACATGAAGAACCCTGACATAGACTTGTTCATGATGTTCCCTGAGAGCACGGCACTGGATGACCTGAAGTCTCAGGGCCTCGAGATAGGTCGCAGGACTGTCGGGGGCGCCGAGCATTACGCCCAACATCCCTATGTCCGTGGTGAGTATGCTGGCTACCAGGTAGACCTTGTACCTTGCTTCATGGTGAAGGACCCGCGGAAGAAGATGAGCGCGGTAGACAGGACCCCGTTTCACACCGAGTTCGTCAAGACGAATCTGCCTTCGCGCAGCCGGGATCAGGTGCGTCTCCTGAAACGTTTCATGAAGGGCATCGGGTGCTACGGCGCGGAGGCCAAAGTCCAGGGCTTCTCTGGCTACCTGTGCGAACTGCTCATAATCCTGTATGGCGACATCAACGGCGTGTTGCAGGCGGCTTCCAGCTGGAAGAACGGTGTTACGCTCCATCTCTCAGATCATCCAGGGGAAGAGTTCCACGAACCGCTCACGTTCATCGACCCCGTCGACAGCGGGAGGAACGTGGCCTCGGCAGTGTCCTTGGAGTCCTTGATGACATTCATCGCTGCTGCTCGGGCGTACGGAGCGGGGCCCGGAGCGCAGTTCTTCTTTCCGCGCGGTGTCCGCAGCTGGAGCTCGGCGAAGGTGCGCGAGGCGGCAGGTGATCGGCTGGATGCTTTCGTTGCCGTGTCGTTCCAGAAGCTCGACCTCATCGATGACGTATTGTATCCTCAGCTGAGGAAGTCCATCGTTTCAATGGTCTCGCTTCTCAAGAGAAACGAGTTCGAGGTGGTGAAGACCACCTTGGAGGTTGGCGACGAGGTGGAAGTCCTGATCGAGATGGAGTCGATGGAGCTGCCCAGGGAACGGATCCACAGGGGGCCGCCTACTAGCACGCCGAACGCGCACGAGTTCCTGGCGAAATGGGATTCCGCTGGCCTGTCGAAGCCGTACAAGGAGCGTGGGAGGTGGTTCGTCGTCGTGGAGCGGGAGCACCGTCGCGCAGACAAGTTGCTCATGGAGAAGATCTCGTCGTTGACCCTTGGCAAGGATATCAAGAAGCTGCGGTCGTTCGAGGTTTCTTCTGGGCGCGGGCTTGCGGACGAGAAGAGATACGCCAGGTTGTTGACGAAGCACCTGGACGAGAGGATGCCCTGGGAGCGATAGTTGCCCTTCGAAGATGCGCTCAGGCGACGGCTATGCCCACGGCAGGCACGAAAGTCATTTCGTTTCCGTGGTCGTCCGCGGAGTGTATGAAGAACATCAATGGCGTACCGGAGGCGAGGCTCTCAGCGCCCAGCTCGTAACCGTACCTGTTGATGCCCTCATGCGTCATCTCAGTGTAGGGGCTGTTGACGGATCCAACGGCGATCTCCGCCTTAACCAGGATTCCGTTGTCGGATACGCGGGCCGTTATGTTGATGGTGTATTGGCCGCTCGCATGCAACGGCAAGGCCCCCTCAGTCCTGGGAACCCATGCGTAGCTTCCAGAGCTCGCAACATACTTGTAGTCCAGGCCCACCGTGTCACCAGTGGTCTCGTCCGTGACCCAGACGATGACATCCTCCACGGCTGGGTTGGCGTGGTCTGACACTGGATAGTTGAATGTGAGGACCCACACGGCTAGGAATGTCAGGAAGAACCACGCCACGTTGCCCGCCCAGTTCTTCTTCTGAAACTCTTCCGTCTTGACGTTGATACGGGGATAGAAGTACTTCAGGGAGTAGAGGCCGATGAACACTAGCAGGAACGATACGCCGATGAGCTTGCTCGATAAGTTCGCGAGCACTGCGGCAAACACGCCAAAGAGCGCGGCGTAGCCGACGGTCATCAGAACCGTCCTTGTGTCCCTGAGCTCCTTCTTCAGGAATTCCTTCTCGTCGAACTCGGGAGGCTTGAACTCATACTCCTCTTCCTTGCGTCCCTTGTCCTTCTTCCTCTTCTTCGCCATTGTGTCTCCTCGAAGAGCAAGGCCTATTTAATACCTTTTGGTGTTGGCCAGCCTGATGCCGCGTGGCCTTTGAGGTAGTGGTAGTGGACTCACTCGCTTCTCTCGGCCATTTTCGCGTACCTCCAATCAATACGCTTATATTGCGCCCAGATGGTCTTGGAAGTCACAGGTGTTGAGGTCAGATGTCGGAAGAGGAAATCTCGAAACTTCCAGGTGTGGGGCCCGCCATCTTTGAGAAGCTCAAGGAAGCTGGGTACACCGATATCATGATGATAGCAGTCGATTCGCCTAGGAACCTTGCAGAGCTATCCGAGATTGGCGAGGCGACGGCGGTCAAGATAATCGCCGCTGCGAAGAAGGTCGCTGACGTTGGCGGGTTCGAAACTGGCGATGCCGTTCTGGAACGCAGGAAGAACATATCGAAGATACCCTCGGGATCGAAGGCGTTTGACGATCTCATGGGTGGCGGCTTCGAGAGCCAGGCCATTGTGGAGTTCTTCGGGGAATACGGATCTGGCAAGTGTGTCTCGCCAAACACCGAGGTATTGTATACTCTGAGCGGTGAGACGCGGGTTGACGAAATATCGAGAATGTATTCGAGATTTGGCGACGGCATGGCTGTTCCGTTCGATTCCGGCCACGTCGTACCATTGAGTGAGGTGATGGTGCAAAGCCTGTCAGAAGGGCGTTTGGAATGCACCGCCGCCGCTGCGATATACCGCGAACGAGTCAAGCTGATGTTTGAGGTGTCTACATCAGGGGGTAGGTCATTGGAGCTCACAGGTCCTCACAGACTCCTCGTCTTGCGCGGCTCCAGCATCTCGTGGACGCCGACCTGGGACATCCGTGCCGGCGACCTCATAGCCGTGCCGGCATCGGGGACATGTTACGATCGCCCAGGCAGTCCGCCTGAACCGGAGCAGATATCTTGGGACGAGGTGCGTTCCGTGATGCCCTATACGCACGATGACTACGTTTACGACCTCGTGGTGCCAAGAACCCACTCGTTCGTCGGCGGCAACCTGCCTACGGTGCTGCACAATACTCAGATATGCCATCAGCTCGCGGTTAACTGCGCTAAGCCGGTCGAAGCCGGTGGACTCGACGCCCATACGATCATGATCGATACCGAACAGACCTTCAGACCCGAGAGGATCACGCAGATGTCAGAAGCCGCGGACATGGACCCTGACGCCGTGCTGAAGAGGATACACGTCGCACGCGCGTTCAACAGCCATCACCAGATGCTCCTGCTCGAGAAGGCGTTCGAGGTGGCCAAGGATATCCCTGTCCGTCTGCTGATAGTCGACTCTCTGACCGCTCATTTCCGGGCGGAGTACATAGGCCGAGGTGCCTTGGCAGAGCGCCAGCAGATGCTGAACAAGCATATGCACGACATGCTCCGCTTCGGAGATGTTTACAACGCGGTTATCGCAGTGACGAACCAGGTCGCAGCGAAGCCTGATGCGTTCTTTGGCGACCCGACGCGCCCCATAGGCGGACACATAGTGGGCCACACTGCGACATTCAGGCTATATCTCAGGAAGAGCAAGGGCGGCAAGAGGATCGCTCGGCTTATAGACTCGCCCAATCTGCCTGAGGCGGAGGCCGTGTTTCAGGTGTCAGAGGCGGGCATATCCGATTGATGCGAAGCATTATTTCGGGAGGCCGCATCTTCATCCGCTGTGAAGCTGCTGTTGGAGCTCTCGATGGAGTGCGAATCACTTGCGCGTTGCGAGGCGCTGTCAGTTGGGAGGACCCTTGGCTCAAGGGCAGAAGCTGTGGTCGAGGACAAAGGCATTCTCGTGATAGACACGGATGCCAACGCCAATGCGTTCGTTGATAGGATGGCGTTATGTCATGCGGTGTCGGAGTATATCTGTTCAGGCGGCCCTGAGGATGTGGAGGCGATCTCCTCCTCGGTCGCCGTCCCTGGACCGGTACGGGTGCACTCGACGAGGATCGGCACTTCCCATGAATGCGTCGACCTGGCACGCGTGAACCAATCGGTCGGCGCTGTCCTCGAACCTGCGGTCGGCGTCGACATACACAATCCTTCTTCAGAGGTGCGCATCGTCTTCTCCGACAAGGTGCATTTTGGGCGCTTTGTGGGATCCGTGGACCGAGCATCATACGAAAGGAGGAAGACGAAGAACATGCCATTCAACCATCCTATATCGCTGCATCCCAAGTTCGCTAGATGCATGGTGAACCTGACCGAGGTTCGCCTTGGCCAGCGGATGTTGGACCCGTTCTGCGGAACCGGCGCCATAGTCACGGAGGCTGCGTTGGTCGGTGCCGAAGCAATCGGGTCAGATGTCTCAGAGAGAATGATAGAGGGAACAAGGGCTAACATGGCGTCGGTAGGGGCTGAAGGACGACTACACGTTTGTGATGTCGGTTCTGTCAGCGCGGTGGTTCAGCATGCCGACGGCATTGCCACTGACCCGCCTTATGGTCGATCGTCCAGCACGAATGGGGAGCCCGTGTCCGATCTCCTATGCAGGGCTTTCGGATCGCTATCGGAAATTCTGGACAAGGGATCGAAACTTGCGATGGTCGTTCATGATCCATCTCTCGCCGACAACGCCGAGGGCTTCAAACTCCTCGGTAGTCACGAGCTCTGGGTCCATCGATCTCTGACTCGCCATTTCTGCGTCTTCGAGAGACTCTGAGCCAGTGCGGACTTCACGAAACGGTCAAGCCGATCTCTATCATCTCGAGGACGACATCGAAGTAGGTCGCCTGAATCGAGATCATCCGTTCTCCTGGGATGGCGTAGTCGGCGACGGAAACGAGAACCGTGAAGGTCGCGGAGCTGCTTGCAGGGACAGTCAGGTTGAGCCTGTATGTCGAGTTCTCGTCGAACTCATCCTCGTAGAGGTCCACGCTCGTTGATGCTGGCAGATCATATGTCGTGAAAGTCAAGGCGACATCCCCGTATCCGGTGTTGTTGACCTGTATAACCGCGGTCGCATTATCACCCGCAAGGACGGTTATGGCATCGTCAACTGCCCAGAACTCCAGCTCCGGGTACTCCACATCGAATGTGTACACCACACGGTCCTCAACTGGGTCGGCTTCCTGGGACGACTCGGACCGGGCGATTACTGTCAGCTGCTGTTCTCCCGGAGCAGATGGGCCGCAAGTCACGCGCATATTGAAGGTCGCGTTTTCGGATATGTCGAACCTTCTGTCAGCCGTGCTAGCGTATGCCTGGTCGTCAGACGCATTCGGCTTGAATTCAATGGTCCACGTGGTGGGCGGGCTCTCGGCAAACACGGTGATGTTGTTCTTCACGTTTCCGGCGTTCTCTACCCAGAACGAGAATTCAGCTGATCCTCCAGGTGCTATTGAAGCGCTCACGGCGTCTGCGGGTGACATCTCGACTGAATGATCGGGGACAAGGATGGTGATCGGTATGGGCATGAACGTTACGAAGAGTATGACGAAGGCGACCAGGCCAGCAGCCTTCCTCTTGGTGTCCAGTTTTGTGATGTCGTTCAGGGGTGGTGGATGCTTCGCCCCGAAGAATAGAACGAGCAATGCCAAGAATATCCAGCCCAGCCAGAAGAACGAGAGCACGATTAATCCCGCAATCATGACCCAGCTTGCGTATTTCGCGTTCTGTCCGAGTATTGCCCTCGCTATATGCCCTCCATCAAGCTGCCCTACCGGTAGAAGGTTGATGGCGGTCACAAGGAATCCCGCCCACGCGGCGAAGACTAATGGGTGGATGAAGAAGTCTCCCGCAATCGGAACGAACATCTCCATCCATTCGTAAATCAGCGGGAATGCTACATAGACGATGCTTCCGGTCTCGAAGCTGTCAGGAATAGGTCTGGCATCAGCATTCGTAAGGACGAGCCCAAGAAGGCCAATAGGGATGGCCATCAGCAGGCCCGCAATGGGACCAGCAATCCCTATTTCGAGAAGGCTCTTCCTGTCAGGTATCGGATCTCGAAGCGAGATTACCGCACCCAGAGTTCCGAGTGGAGGTATGGATGGGATGAAGAATGGAAGGGACGCTGCTACCTTCCTTCTCCTGGCCATGAAGAAATGGCCCAGTTCGTGAATGCCTAGAATGGCGAGCAGTGGAAGAGTGAACACCAGTATGCTAGTGCCTATGTTTCTGAGCGTGTAGACCTCGCTGCTGGGAACGTCTGCATACTCCGACCAAAGGCCGATGCCAGCGAAGGTCATTGCCACCAATGTGATGATGAACATTGCGAGGTTGACGTAGATACTCCTGTACCTCGCTTTTGGCTTCTTCCCAACGATTATGATATGCTCGCCCTTCTGATAGGTGACCATGGGGATGTAGCCTTGTTGCGCCATCTCTTCCCGCAACTTATCGAAGGATTCCTCCAGCATGGCCTCGTCGATTCGGCAGTAGAATTCCACAACGTCGTAGCTCACCTTGACGTCGTAAACCGGGAAATGGCGCGCCACCATGCTCTTGACATGTTCGATTTCCTTGGCAGCGTCTGGCGGCATGGGTGTCTGCATTGCAGAGCTGACCAACATAGCATCACTACATAATCCTTTTCCTTGGAGCCTCTCAAAATCCTTATATTCGTGCAGGATGTCCCAACCATAATGGCTTCGGTTGGAGCTACCAGAATTCTCAAAGGATGCATCACCATGGTCCGCCCCGGCAACTGTGCTATGGCGGCAGTAGCTGGTCTTCTCGCCGCGGTCATATGCTCCAGCTCGGAGACGGTGGTCGATAGAGCGTTCGAGGTGGTCGCCTCCATGGTCGTCGTGGTCGCGTTTGTAGGTGCGGGCAATTCGATGAACGACTTCTTCGACCGCGAATTGGACAGGATTGCTCACCCGTCGAGACCAATTCCCCTGGGAATCATATCGCCGAGGACCGCTCTGATGATAGCGGCGACACTGTTCGCGATAGCGGTTGGGTTGAGTCTGACTATCGGCTTGGAATCGTTTCTCATTGTCGTCACGTCGCTCGCTTTCATAGTGGCATACGAAGTCTTCCTCAAGTCAGAGGGTTTGGCCGGAAACCTTGCGATCAGCTGGTTGACGGCGGCCCTCTTTCTATTTGGAGGGGCCGCAGTGGGTGGACTGGAACTCGCCTGGATACTTGCTGCATTGGCCTTCATGGCTACTCTTGGGCGCGAGATTGTGAAGGACATACAGGACGTTGCAGGAGATGAACGCTCGCGCATGACTCTTCCGATGAGGCTCGGTCGCCGCAATGCCGGAATCGTGGCATCAGCTGCCCTCTCTGTAGCTGTAGTATTGAGCCCCATGCCCTACCTCCTCTCGCTGCTGTCAGCCTGGTACATCCCATTCCTGGCAGTGGCCGATACAGTTTTTATATACAGTGCCATGATACACTTCGCGGCACCGGAGCAAGGTCAGAAGACGATAAAAACTGCCATGCTGATTGCCTTGGTGGCGTTCCTGGTTGGTGGCATCGCATGAAGGTTCGCGCGTACATCGAGAAGACGCTGAAGCAGAGGAAGATGCACATGACTCTGCTCGACCCTGCCAAGCAGCCCGTTTCCATCGCCGGCGCCATAGCTGAGAAAGCCGCGGCCGCAGGAACCGACGCCGTCATGGTGGGTGGGTCCACGGGGATCACGCAGGAAAACCTGGATATGACTGTGGACGAGATCAAGAGGCGTTGCTCGTTGCCTGTCATATACTTCCCATCGGGCGCGAACGCGATCGCTCAAAGGTGTGATGCTATCTACTTCATGAGCATGCTCAACTCGCGCAATGTCCGGAACCTCATAGGCGAGCAGTGGAAGGGCGCCCCGCTGATCAAGCGTCTGGGCCTGGAGCCGATATCCATGGGTTACATCATTGTCGAACCCGGCATGAGGGTCGGCGAAGTGGGCGAGGCTGATGTCATCAAACGAGGCGACAATAATCGAGCAGTCGGCTACGCCATCGCCGCGGAGTTCTTTGGCATGGCCCTTGTGTACTTGGAGGCTGGATCGGGATCGCCTCAGCCTGTGCCGGAGGATATGGTCAGCAGTGTCAGGAAGAACATAGCGATCCCACTCGTGGTGGGAGGGGGGATCACTGATCCAGAGATTGCCAGAAGGCTGTGCAGGTCAGGAGCTGACATCGTCGTCACGGGCACATTGGTTGAGAATGGCGATTTCATGGATCCTCTGAGAGAGATGGTGGCGGCAATACAAAGCCTTGAGATCCGTTCCTGAACAGGAACGTGACAAGGCTTTTCCGTCCCCGGCTTGATTATCCATCGGAGGTTTGAAAGTGGGAGCATTGGATTATCACAGGAAGATCGAGGAGGACAAGGCCTGCCCGGAATGCGAGAAGCACAAGAAGCATGTTAAGCTGGTCGAGAACGAGGGCAAAGTCCTGGAATGCCCAGAGTGCCACTACATCCATTTGATGAGAAGATAGGCTGAAAATAGGCCCAAGGAGCGAGTTCCGCTCGGTATGCGCGCCTGAGCGCGCCCCTCGTTGATGGATGATGCTGATGGCTTCTTGTTGCATCTTGTTCAGGTCAGGTTCTACGCAGCATGGGCGGTAGAAGAAGTTCCAAGCTTCAGCTCAAGGGCGCCTACGGAAGATTAATAGGCTCACTCCGTACTTGAATACTCCGAGGATGATGTCAGGCGACGACACTACAACCTCGCTCGGTTCCCTCGTGAACAAACCCTCGCCGAAGGTCCTTTATGTAGACGACGAACAGGAGTTCGTGGACCTCGCTGTCCGAATGCTCGGTGCAGGGGGAGCCATTTCCGTAGATGGTGCGACGTCCGGAGAAGCGGCCTTCAAGAAGCTCTACAAGGAGGATTACGACGTCATCATCAGCGATTATCAGATGCCTGAGATGAATGGAATCGACCTCCTAAGGAAGTTGAGGGCTGCAGGAATCGACACCCCATTTGTCATTGTGACCGGAAAAGGAAGAGAGGACGTCGCTGTGGACGCGCTGAACAGCGGTGCCGACCTGTATATTCCGAAATCGCTGAACCTGAAGGCTCTGTTCGCAGAGATCTCGACGATGATAAAGTCCCTTGCTGTCAAGAAGCGTGCCGGGAGGAGCCTCTTGAAGGAGAGGGATTTCTTCGGCCGTATCATCGACATGAATGCCATGGGCATATCTGCCTTTGACGTGGCGAATAGGGTCGTCATATGGAATCCGGGCATGGAGATGTTCTCTGGTGTTATGAAGGAGTCAATTCTCGGACAGCCATTATCCAAGGAATTGTCCCCGATACTCAGTGCGATCATCGATGAGGACCATATCGCCAATGCTCTGAAAGGCGTTACTAGCATGCTGAACGAGCGGCTTTATGTCGAATCTGAAACCAGGGAGGAACGATACTTCGATGTGAGCTACTTCCCGGTCACTAACGATGATGGGGAGAGTATTGGTGGCCTCATCATTGTCGCGGAAAGCACTGAGCGCAAGAGGATGCAGAATTCCATCATCGATTCAGAGAGAGGGTTTCGTTTCTTGCTCGAGAATGCGGGCGATGGAATAGCCGTGCATGACCTGAATGGCGTCGTCATAGACGTCAACAATGTCATGTGCGATCGACTCGGCTATTCGAAGAAGGAACTGATTGGATTGCCTCTATCTGATTTCATCGTTGCTGAGGATCGGAAGGACCTCGCCAATGCTCTCAAGAAGGCGGCTGTTTCGAACAGCCTTATCTTCGAGTCTGTGTTTGCCTCGAGCGATGGCAAAGGTCTCCCCGTGGAGATCAATATGCGCCATATGGATTATCTTGGCCAGCCTGCCATCCTGAGCATATTCCGCGATGCCAGAAGGAGGAAGCTGGCTGAGAAAGAGCTGATCCAGTCACTCGAGAGCAGAGAAGAGTTCGAGAGGATTGTGAATGCAAGCCCCGTTGTCGTACTGCTGATGCGCCCAGATCCGCTATGGTCAGTGCGTTTCGTTTCAAAGAACATCACTCAGTTCGGCTATACACCAGACGAGTTCGAGTCAGGAAAAAGATCGTTTACCGAGATAATACATCCCGACGACTTGGGCACCTTTAAGGAGGAGGCCGTGAAGCGCGTAGAAGCGGGCGACCATTACATAAAGGCAGAATGTCGGATACTTACCAAGGCTGGCGAGGTAAGATGGATCGATTCAAGAGTCCTCGTCCGGAGGGACTCGGAAGGCAACGTAACCGATTTCCAGGGAATCGTGCTCGACGTAACAGAACGATCCAAATTTCAGGAGGAGACCGAGCGCTTGGCGCTCATCGTTGACTCTTCGCTCGACGCCATAATCGGAAAGGGACTAGACGGAACCATCCTCAGCTGGAACAAATCGGCAGAGGTGTTGTACGGCTACTCCGCTGAGGAGGCCATCGGCAAACCTGTCACGATCATTGTGCCAACGGAACAGTATCCAGAATATCGCAGGGCCTTCAGACAGGTCAAACGTGGCAAGAGGGTTCCGTGGTTCGAAACAGTTAGAGTCCGAAAGGACGGCACGAAGATTGATGTGTCATTGACCATCTCTCCTGTAAAGGACCGAACTGGTAAGATAATTGGGGCTTCGGCTATCACCAAGGATATAACCGGAAGAAAGCGAACAGAGAAAGCTCTTAGACAAGCCAACGAAAAACTCAGCCTGTTGGGCTCCATCACACGCCACGATGTAATAAATCAGGTCGCCGTCCTGATGGGCTACCTCTCGCTCCTTGAGGGGAACGACGATGGCCCTCGTTCCGGACAGATCGCTGCTGCGAAGCAGGCATGTATGACCATAACCGAGCAACTTCAGTTCGCCGGCAGCTATCAGAAGGCAGGGATGAAGCCTCCGGAGTGGGTGAGGGTGAGGCTGGAGCTGCTCGGAGCTGTGTCAATGCTCGACATGGGGGATATCGAAGTAAGCGAATCATTGGGAGACGTCGAGATACTGGTCGATCCATTGTTCGAGAAGGTCTTCCTAAACCTCCTAATGAACTCCAGGAAACACGGACAGAGGGTGACAAAGATAACCGCCAGCTACTCCAAGAAGGATGATGGCTTGATTCTGGTGTACTCGGACGATGGTGTCGGGATACCCGACGAGGAGAAGGACAAGATATTCGATCGCGGATATGGCAAGGATAGCGGTCTCGGACTATTCTTGATTCGAGAGGTCCTAGCCATGACGGGTATCAACATCTCTGAGGTGGGCACTTTGGGAAAGGGCGCCACCTTCCAGATGGATGTACCTCGCGGTAAGTTCAGGTTCGCAGCGGGCTCAGAGACCGACTGAGGGGAGCGGGTTGCGCCCGGTTCCGACAGGGAAAAAGTTAATCCTCTGGCCTAAGCATATTAAGAGTCGACTGCAAGTATTTCGGACCCAGAACGCTTTCAATATTCGTACCGCAGGTGTTAATGCTGTGAAGTCTCCCGTTAAGGTATTGTGTGTGGACGATGAGGCCAGCTTCCTGGAATTGGCAAAGCTTCTGCTTGAGAAGGGCGGCTCGGTCCATTTGGACGTGGCGATATCCGCCATGGACGCGTTGAGGGTTCTGGAGGAGAAGGACTACGACGTTGTCGTTTCGGATTTCAGCATGCCCGGAATGGACGGTATTGCGCTACTTAAGGCGTTGAGAGCGCGCGGCGACGACACACCATTCATCATGTTCACGGGGAAGGGGCGAGAGGAGGTTGCGATGGAGGCGCTCAACTCTGGTGCCGATCTGTATATTCAGAAGGGCACCAGCATCCGCGCTCAATTCGCCGAACTGACCATGATGATTCAGAAGCTGGCCCAGCACCGCAGAGCTGAACTTAAATCTAGAAACGAGAAAGGCATCGGCCACATTCTTGTAGATGCCGAAATCGTTGCCCTTGTCGGCTTCGACAAGGACCTGGTCATAACGATGTGGAATAGGGGAGCCGAGAGAGTATCAGGGTTTTCCAAAGATGATATGATTGGCACGTCAGTGTCAGAATTGCTGCCGTTCATCGAGACGGAGGGGATCCAGAGCCTTCTGGATGATGTTCTGTCTGGAAAGCAGGTCGGTGTCGGCGACATCAGATTCAGCGACCCCGAAACTGGGCTCAGCGGACATCTAAAGGCCTACGCGTCGCCTACTATAGACGAGAACGGTTCGGTTACCGGGGGATTTGCCGTGCTGGTGGATACCTCTGAAGAGAGGTCCTATCAGGACGCTTTGCGCGATACCAGAGAGGACTACGGCGCGCTATTCAACGGTGCAGCAGATGCGATTTTCGTACACACGCTGGACGGGAGGTTTCAGGATGTCAACGAAGCAGCGTGCAAATCTCTTGGATATACCCGAGAGGAACTGCTGCAGATGACTCCAGAGGATATCACTGACCCGGAGTCTGCATCCAAGGTTTCTGCGCGGATGCAAGAGGCTATCAAGAATGGTTACGCCTTCTTCGAGGTGAATCATATTGCCAAGGACGGTACAAGGATACCCACCGAATTGAATGTACGCGCCTTGCGCCACAGAGGCCAGACCGCATTCTTGGCGATAGCTAGGGATTTGACATGGAGGAAGGCAGCCGAGAACGCTCTGAGGCAATCCGAGGAATTCTCGTCGATGATATTCTCAAGCATCCAGGACGGCATCAGCATCCTGGACCAGGACTTGACTGTTCAAAGAGTTAACTCGTCGATGGAGGAGTGGTACAGCCATTCAATGCCATTGGTTGGCAAGAAATGCTACGAGATTCACCAACACCGCGATGAGCCTTGCGAGGAATGCCCAGCGAGGTGGACGCTCGAGACCGGGAAGGCGGGCACCGGCCTTGTTACTAAGATAGGCGCGAACGGAGAGGTTGTCGGATGGTTGGACGTTTTTACATTCCCTCTTTTGAGGGAGGGCACCAACGAGATGGAAGGAGTGATTGAGTACCTCAGGGATGCAACCGAGAGAATCAAGGCTCAAGAGGCGCTAAAGGCCAGCGAGGAGAAGTACAGGCAACTAGCACTTCTGTCAAGTGAGGGGATAGTCAGAACAGACGCAAATGGCGTGATAGTGTTTGCGAATCCGAGGATAGCTGAGATCACAGGATACAGCGTCGATGAGCTGCTGGGCAAATCGATATTCAATTTCGTCGACGCCAAGAATGCTCAGGTCCTAAGCGAGGAGATTGCGGCCAGGACAAAGGGGGGGCGGGGCCACTACGATGTGGAAATCATCCAATGCGATGGCACTCCAGTGAGCGTGTCCATCGGGGCTTCTCCGCTGCTTAACGAATCTGGCCAATACCTGGGCTCACTGGCGACTTTGGTCGACATGACGAAGCGGAAGGAGACTGAGGTTGCTCTGATGAAGGCGAATGAAAAGCTTCGCCTGCTCGACGCGATAACGAGGCACGACATCGTAAACCAACTCGTCGTTCTCTCTGGATATTTGGAAATGGCCTGGGGAATCGCCGACGAGGAGAAGCCCAAAGAATACCTCGCCCGGATGAAGGAGGCCGCAATGACGATAAATGACCAACTCGAGTTCGCCAAGGACTATCAGGCCGCTGGCAGCAAGGCACCCGAATGGATCGACGCCAAGTTGACACTCGACAGCGTGCTCGCCAGCATCGAGCTGGAGAAGATAGCGGTGGAATCAAACCTCGATGGTTTGGAGCTCTGGGCGGATCCGATGTTGGAGAAGACATTTCTGAACTTGGTGGATAATACGAAACGGCACGGGGAACGGGCAACCAAGATCCGATTCTCGTTCGCCATCCAAGACGATACCGCTGTGATAGTGATTGAAGACGACGGCTTAGGGATACCGGACGGAGAGAAGGAGAAGATATTCGAGCGAGGCTATGGCAAGAACACGGGTCTGGGGTTGTTCCTCATCCGTGAAGTCCTTTCAATAACAGATTTTTCGATAAGCGAGACAGGACAAGCTGGTGCTGGAGCTAGATTCGAAATCGTGGTGCCAAAAGGTAGGTTCCGGCTGCGGAAGTCATGATCCGGGGCCTGATCAGACAGGCGATAGCCACTTCCATAGCTCCCTCGAGGCCGGGACTGTGCCTGAGAATGCTTGTTTTGCCAGAGGTTTAATATACATCTGAGACTAACTTCTGGAATGCCTTTAACCCTTTCAAGGGTCCGAAGAGAATTTGTGGAGGTAGTCCTCATAAACGACAGACCCCGCAGGAACGACCGTGGTTTCAGCTCCAGGCCGAGGGAGATGCATACTGCGACATGTTCCGACTGCGGTGCCGAGACACAGGTC
>Ga0224507_10000451_pt1 | contig 16028 bp, 17 predicted proteins | sample SF_Jan12_sed_USG_3_FD_170159 | JGI IMG/M metagenome (GOLD analysis project Ga0224507, IMG submission 170159) | Sediment microbial communities from San Francisco Bay, California, United States - SF_Jan12_sed_USGS_13 | ecosystem: Environmental > Aquatic > Marine > Sediment | place: USA... | reverse complement strand
ACTTTTATGCCAAGCTCCCGGCCCAAGGCAAGGAGTCCTTCATTGGCAATTTTCTGTTCGGGTATCCCGTTTTCCTGCAATTCAAAATAAAACCTGTCACCAAACAGGTCCTTGAGTTCCGCAGCCCTTTTTTTGGCTCCTCCCCTATCGTTATGGGTCAGGCGCCAGGTAACTTCACCATGCAGGCAGGCACTGAGAGCAATCAACCCATCGTTGTACTCTTTGAGAAGTTCGTTGTCTATACGGGGCTTATAATAAAAACCTTCAGTCTGTGCGGCAGTTGCCAGTTTCATCAGGTTTTTATAACCTGTCAGGTTCATGGCCAGCAGGACAATATGGAAGTTGTGGCCGGCATTCTGGTCCTTTTTGAATCTGCTTCCCTGCGCTATGTAGAATTCGCAGCCGATAATGGGCTTTATACCTGCCTTTCTGGCTTTGACATAGAATTCCAGAGCACCAAACATGGCGCCATGGTCAGTCAGGGAAACAGCTTCCATCTTGTAATCGAGACAGCGTTGAATAAGATCTTCTATACGGATTGCCCCATCAAGCATTGAATAGTGGGAGTGGACATGGAGATGGACAAAATTGGCTTCGGACATATTTCTATTCGACATGTTGGCTTTTTTTTTATTGCCGTTTCAAATGAAACGGTTATTCACAAAATAAAATACAGAAATTCGGGAAGCTATTCTATTCCCTGGGCACCTTCCAGCAATGCATCTTCCAGGAGCGCGCCTTCAAGATCCGCTCCGGTCAGGTCGGCTCGGATAAGGTTGGCGCCTTTGAGATTGGCTTTTCTGAGATTGCAGTTACGAAGATTTGCCCCGGGCATATTTGCGAATGTCAGGTTAGCGCTTTCTAGGTTGGCATCCCGTAGATCAGCCCGTCGCATATCCGCCATGCTGAGATTTGCGCCGGACAGGTTGGCTCCAGTTAATTTTGCCCCGACCAGGTCGGCTTTCTTTAAGTTTGAGTTTGCGAGGTTGCAGCCTGGGCAGTCTTTAGCCATCCACTTGACAGTAGATTTTATCTCGGCATCCGAAGTGGTATAGGCATAACTCTGTTCCCGGTTCGACTGCTTGTCAGCCGTTGAGTCTTCTTTATCGGGCTCTTGCTGAGGGGCTTCCGGCTGTTGAGCATCATTTTTCTGTCGGATTGACCGGCGATAACTGCTTCTCGCCTGCTTTGGTTCGTAATACTGGTTTTTATAGTCACCTTCGAAATGTTGAGCATTAAAGGCAATGACACCGGCATTATTGGCCAGGGAATATTTATCATTGTCAGTATATACTGTAAAGCATTTCAAGTCTCCGTACCACCAGTTCTGGAGCCTCATGCAGAGTTCACCGCTTTCGGTGACGTCCCATTTCCCGATATCTTTGTTTTCATAGAGATCGACACCATATACTTTCCCTGACCTGTCGAAATAAAAATAGCTGTCTTCATTAAACGATACAAACAGCATCGTATTTGCTTCAACCAGATGGAGAACCTGTTCCGGGGTAAACAGCGTGGCATTATGTTTTTCTACAATTTGCCTGACAGTCGTTGGACCGCACCCGCTCAAGATGAACGCGGTCAGCAACAAGGCAATGATGGAACGCAGAGTGTTATCGGTCATAATGGTGTGTGAAAAATTTAAGGATAATAAGGTGTTGAGCTATAGAAGCCCAAACGGTTTCCAGATATTTTATATTAGCATGAACCTCACCGCTTGCATAACATTTTCTTGTGTATCCGGAGATGGGGCAAGTTAATTTTCCACCGGTTTAAAGAACCTGCAGGGGCAAAAAGATTCAACTCTTTGCCTGATTGATTATCCCATTGAGCAGTTTTGTGCTTTTAATGTTTTTCAGGGACAGCAAAAGGTCTTCTTTCGAGTGAGGTTCCAACGTAATAATCGGTCTTATACTGGTTGTCCTAAGAAAATCGAACAGCTCCTGGAAATTAAAAAGACCATGTCCGACTGCAATGTGGTCATCTCTCTGACCTTTATTATCATGAAGGTGTAATTGGCCGAGCCACGGAAGAAGTTTGTCGAGCCATAACTGCCAGTCGGTGCCGGCATAGGCCATCAAATGCCCGGTGTCAAGACAGAACTGGAGAGAACCGGAGTTAATCTCCGTCAAAAGGCGGTGGTGGATGTCCGGGGTTGTTTCATAGGTGTTCTCGAACATGACACAGGTATTATTGCGTGCGGCGATCTCGATGAGTTCCAGCCAGGTTTCGATAGAGTACTTGAGCCATTGTTCCATCTTGTAGGAGTGTTTGTTCTCCTCGTAGCCAAGGTGACAGACAATTGATCGGGGTTGAAAGACCGGGATGAGTTCAAAGGCACGCCGAAGTTTTTCTCGGGTGACCTCTCTGATCTTTGAATCTATGCCTCCGGGCGCCAGATCAAAGAAAGGCGTATGGAGAGTGCATGAAAGACTATTTTTTTTCAGGATGTCGGCTGTAATCTGAAATTCTTTTTTGGGGATATTCCACAGGCACTCCCCTTCAAGTCCGATTTCCGGTTGGAGCTTGTATCGTAAAAAAAACTCCAGCAGGCCGTCACGCAACTGTTCATAGGGCGCATTGATAAAACAGCTTCCGGTTATTGATGAAAATTGATGCAGTTCCCCTGCGTTTATTTTATCCATGGAAAGTATTAAGAGCTTATCCTGCCAGGCATTGCCAGATTTCATCCTCAGGTTCGGTGGCGAAATATGTGCAGAATGCCGTATAAAAGTACTGCACATCCATGCTGCCAGCCATTTCACGAATTGAATGCATTGCAAGACTCGGGATGCCGACATCAACAGTACGCACCCCGATTTGTCCCGCCGTCAACGGGCCAATAGTGGAACCGCAGGCAAGATCGTTGCGCATGACAAATTCCTGTACGGGGATGCCGGCATTTTCGCAAATCATTCTAAAAAAAGAAGATGTCTGGCAGTTGGTTGCATACCGCTGGTTGGCATTAAATTTAATGACAGGTCCCCTGTTGAGTTGTGGCAGATGTTCCTTGTCATAACGGTCGGCAAAATTGGGATGCACTCCATGGGCGTTGTCGGCGGAAATAAAAACAGAACGGCTGAGACAGCGCTGTCGTTTTTCATTTTCCGGCAGGAGCCTCTCGATGACTGACTGCAGAAAGTTTCCCTGTGCCCCGCTTGTCGATAAACTTCCGGTTTCTTCATGGTCATTGAGAACGATCAGTGTATTCTGGTTTACCTTGTGCTCGATCAGGGATCGAACAAGGGTGTAGCATGAAAGAAGGTTATCCAGGCGCGCTCCGGAGATAAATTCATTATTCAAGCCGATAAGAGAAGGGGGATGGCAGTCATAAAAAAACAGCTCATGGTCAAGAATTTCCGGTGAATCAATTTCCTGGTGTTCTGAAGTCAGCTGATTCTGAAGGATATGATTAAAATCAGGTTTATCGTTCTCCTCAACCTGCATAAAAATCGGCACCAGATCAGTCTGCTTGTTGACGGATTTCTTTTCATTGGCCTCCCGGTCAAAATGGATGGCGAGGCTCGGAATAATTCCAACCGGACGATTAAAATTGATCAAACTGGAATGTATGCTATTGTTTTTATCTTTCCATATTATACGCCCTGCAATGGACAAGTCCCTGTCAAACCAAGTGGTTAATAGTGATCCTCCATATGTTTCCACCCCCAGCTGCAAGAAAGAATGGTTTATCTGTCGGGGATTAGGTTTTATTTTGAGGCTGGGGCTGTCCGTATGGGCACCGGCCATTCGGAAACCGGATTCAAGTCCCTGTCCGTTGAGAGTGAAAATAATAAGGCTTGAGGAGTTGCGTCTGACGAAATACGCCCCGTTAGGCTCAGGATTCCAATGTTCCTGTTCGAGGAGTTCGGTAAATCCGTTTTTAGCAAGTAGTTCGCAGATACTGTGAACTGCATGGAACGAAGTTGGTGCGTTGCCGATGAACCGCAGAAGATCTCGGATGTAGTCAGCCTGAATAATAGACATGAAATTGCTCTTCCTGTTGACTGGGGCAAAGAGCTGGCTATAATTGCCAGTTCCTGCAATTAATGGTAACGAATAGTTCTTCTAGAAGAGTACTTATTTCACCGTTTTTTGTAAAGAGATGCGTATGAAGATTCAGCATAGGGATAAAACGCCGCATATACCAGTGATTGAATGCAGATGAATTGTGCCGTGGACAGGACTCCTCCACATTTTCTATTGCTAGAACCATATTACGGTGGATCACACCGTTTTTTTCTAAAAGGAATGCGGAAGCATGTACCGTTTACCTTCACCCTGATTTCACTGCCGGCACGAAAATGGAAAATGCGTATGCAGCTGGCTGCCCCATTGTTTGCCGAAAGGGTGATTGAACAAGTCCGGTCAGGCATCAGTTTTGACGGAATTCTCTGCTCAACATTTCTTGACTCGGCAATGCTGAAAACCCTTCTCTGCCGGGAAAACATCCAGTTGCCGCTGCTGGTCTATTTTCATGAAAATCAGTTCGCGTACCCGAATCAGCTGTCTGATCCGGGCGGGTACCAGTTTGCCGCGCTCAATTTCACCTCGGCAATTGCCGCAGACCGGCTGGCTTTTAACAGTCGTTATAATCTTAACACCTTTATCCTCGGTGTTGAAGCATACCTGAAAAAAGCAGCCGACATGAAGATGATGCACCTGCTGGATGGATTACAGTCCAAAGCTGAAGTGCTCTACCCCGGAATTGATTTCAAACAGATTGACAGGCAGGAAAGGACCGGACAAAATGATATCCCGGTTATCGTCTGGAACCACAGATGGGAGCATGACAAGGATCCGGAGACTTTTTTTCAGGTATTGTATCAGCTTGCAGACCAGGGCATTGATTTTGAGCTCATTATCCTTGGTCAGGGGTTTGCACAGAAGCCTGCAGTATTTGACCAGGCGCGTATCAGGCTGCAAAAACAGATTATCCATTTCGGATATGTGAAAAACCGTGAAGAGTATGTGCGCCTGCTGCTCCGTGGCGATATTGTGATTTCAACAGCAAAACATGAATTTTTCGGTATAGCCGTTCTCGAGGCCGTGCGGTGCGGATGTTTTCCAATCGTCCCTGACCGGCTGGCGTATTGCGAACTTTTTCCACAGCGGTACCGGTATCGGGAGGGAACCTTTAAATCTTTCCTCAAAAGAAAACTGCTTCATTTCGAGCCATTGGCAGGAAAGGACAGCCGGATATTGACCGAAAAATATTCATGGGCGAGCCTTGCAGATTCATACCAATCATGGTTAGCCTCGGTTGTCTGATATCCGAAAGGTGGGATTTCAGGCGAGAAACTTATGCTGTATTAGCCGTTCATTGGCAGTGTTTATTAAATTTACGTTCGTATTTTATCTGATTGAGAGGAGAATGGTATGGCGGGAAACATTATCCTGATAGGTTTTATGGGAGTGGGAAAAGGGCGCACTGCAAGGGTTCTTGCCTCAAAAACTGGCTTCTATACCGTGGATACGGACGACCTGATTGAAACTCTGGTTAACATGAAAATAAGACAAATTTTCAAAAAGTATGGTGAACCGCATTTCAGGAAACTGGAGCAACAGACTGCAGATTGGCTCAGGTCAAATGTCAGCAATACGATTATCTCAACCGGTGGCGGTTTTTATAAGGTAAAAAAACTGGGAAAGCGTGATAAAATTGTCTTTCTGCATTCATCGTTGAAAAAAATTCTCAGGGAGATAAAGAGTGCTCCAAATGCGGCAAAAAAAATAAAGAAACGCCCATTGCTCACGGATATGGAGCATGCCCGCTTACTTTATGATGAAAGACTGCCCCTGTACAGGAAATCGGCAGATCTGGAGGTGAGTGTTGAAGGCAGGACGAGCGAAGATATAGCTGAGAATATTATCTTAAAATTGAAGCTGTAAAGGGGCAGGCTGTGTTTTTTCACTTTTCAGGACGCCGATTGAACCGGGAAGATGTTCCTGCAAGAGGCTGTTCATTTCTTGACAGTGGAGAGTGCAGTTGTTATCAAAAGAGCAAATGCACTTTAAGAAGAATCTGATCCAGAGAAGTACATATTTATGAAGGTAATGAAATTTTTTTTTCTCGCATGTTCTTTCATCATCATTCTCTGTCCAAACCTGCGGGCTGATGATGTGTTGAATATTCTTGATGAAGCCGTAAAACAATACAATTCCGGAGATTATTCAGGTGCCGCAAGCAACCTTGATTATGCATCACAGCTGATCAGGCAGAAAAAAAGTGAGCTCATGAAAGAACTGCTGCCAGAACCTTTTCCCGGATGGGAGGCGGAGGAAGCAGACGCCCAGGCATTGGGGACAGCCGTTTTTGGCGGCGGCATTAATGTCAGCAGGACCTATACGAAAAAAACGTCGAAGGTTACCATCGATATCATTTCCGATGCGCCTGTCATGCAGTCGCTGGTGATGATAATCAACAACCCGATGCTTGCCGGTGCCAGCGGTGGAAAACTTGAAACAATCAAAGGCCAGCGGGCAATCATTCAATACAATGAAACAACCCGGGACGGTGAGGTTAATATTGTTATAGGCAACAGCATCCTGGTAACGGTCAAGGGACAGAAGGTTGATCGGGTTGAAATGGTAGAATTTGCTGCGGCCGTTGACTATGATGCACTGACCAAAAACTGATAGCTGAATTGAATCCCGGGGAGTGCCGAGCAGGTTTTTCCCGTGGAGATAGAAACCCCTGTTACCTGGGTATAGAATTGGCCTTCTTCCTGTAGCAGGGGTTTTATTCTGGAGTTTGATTATGAGCACTGACAAAGAAAAAAAAACGTCGGTTAACCGGCCGGTAACCGACGAAGCAATTTTCAAGGTAACAAAGGAAATAGTTGTCAAGTTCATTGAAGTTGGCCGACTGACTCCTGCGAACTTTGAAGAAACCTATGACATGGTTTACAGAACAGTCAAAAAATCGGTGCAATCGGAGTGAATTCTCCTGTCCATCTTGATCCCCTGCTGAACAGGGTGCCGGAAAAAGTTCGTCATGTGCATATCATGGGCATATGTGGGACAGGGATGGCAGCCCTGGCCGGAATGCTCAAGGAAATCGGGCTTGATATTACCGGCTCTGATGAAAATGTTTATCCGCCGATGTCTGATTTTCTTGCTTCTGCAGGTATTCCTGTCTTAAATGGCTATTCGCCAGATAACCTGCATCGCAGGCCAGATCTGGTTATTGTGGGTAACGTTATCCGTGCCACCAATTCTGAGGTAGCGGAGGTTTTTAGGCAAGGTATCCCTTATGTGTCTATGCCCCAGGCGCTTGCCCATTTTTTTCTTCGTGATCACTGTTCCCTTGTTGTTGCCGGTACGCACGGTAAAACGACAACCTCCTCTCTGCTTGCTTCAGTCCTTCATAACGCTGAGTCTTCTCCCGGTTTTATGATAGGGGGAATTGTCGAGGCCTTTGCCCGCAATTATTCATTGGGGGAGGGGCCTTATTTTGTGGTTGAAGGAGATGAGTACGACACTGCCTTTTTTGACAAAGGTTCCAAATTTCTTCACTACCGCCCTGATTATGCAATAATTACATCAGTAGAATTTGATCATGCGGATATTTTTTCCGATCTTGAAATGATAAAAAAATCGTTCCGGCGTTTTACCGCTTTGCTCCCGGTTAATGGTGCCATTGTCGTCTGTACCGATGATCCGGTTGCAGCTGAAGTTGTCGGCGAGGCAACGTGCCGGATTGTGTCCTACGGGACGGGAGAGAATTGCGATTGGCAGGTGAAAGATTATACGCCCGGTGGACTTTCCGCAACGTTTAAGGTCGAATATAATCAGCAGCCTTACGGAACATTCACTCTACCGATGCCCGGAATATATAACGCCCTGAATGCAACATCTGTGATAGCCCTCTTGCACCATCTAGGCTTCGAAAAGGAGGTTATCGGCAGGGGACTTTCTTCTTTTCAGGGAGTTAAAAGAAGACAGCAGGTTCGCGGAGAAGTAGACGGCATAATGGTAATTGATGATTTCGCACATCATCCCACTGCTGTCCGCGAAACTGTAAACGCTTTGAAATCGGCCTGGCCTGACCGGAGACTTGTTGTTGTCTTTGAGCCTCGTACAAATTCAAGCCGCAGATCCGTTTTTCAGGATAGGTATGCGCAGGCATTTTCCCGTCAGGACGTTATCCTTGTCAGGGAACATATACCTCTTGAGACTGTACCTGCAGACCAGCAGTTTTCATCGAGAAAACTGGTGGATGATCTCGTTGAGGAAGGTAAATCTGCGTATTATTTTACCGATACACAAGGTATTCTTGATTACCTTGAAGATTATAGTGAAACAGGTGATATTATCGCCATATTATCCAACGGGGGGTTCGATAATATCCATGAAAGGCTGCTTGCAAGGTTGAGGCGGAAAAGCATAAAATATAGTAGTGCGTCTGTATAATTTTGCTTGAAGCTGTAAAATATTCACGGAGGTCAAATCGTGAACAATAGAGAAAAGAACAGGTCTAAATTTATCTGGGCAGGTGTTGGGTTTGCTCTATGGCTGATAATAAATATTCGTGTTGCTGCAGGCATGGGAACTCCATTTGAAAGAGCAGTTGACGGTCTTGTTGGCGGAGCGGTTTTGTTGATCGCAATTTTTCTTTCATTAAAATATTTCAAGTGTGACAGGTATGACTGCGGGAATAGCAAATCATGCCTGAAACCATGACGCCGCACATTTAAAAGCGATCCACGTTTCAGTTTATTTTGCCAAGTTCATTTTTGAGTTCGGTAATACGTTTTGCAAGGTCAGTTTTGTTGTCCTGCAAGGCATCGAATTTTTCTATGGAAAAAGCGATGTCAGCGAGTTGCATGAGTCCGAGATTAAGTAAAGCCCCTTTCATCGTGTGACCGGTGCGGTTGAGTGCTTCGATGTTTTCGGAGTTGGAATGTTTTTCCAGATCATTCATCAGGGATTGAAGATTTGCGATAAACCGGGGCAGGACCTCTTCAATTTTGTCGTCCGAGAGAAGATACGCCGAACGAAGGTGATTTTCTATTTTCTGCTGGTATTCTGAACGCCGCATACAGTCACACTTTAATATTTGAGAACTGACGAAAAAAAAGAGGTATAATTTATTTATAATATTTTTTATCTGTTCTACAAATTAATAATCGCTTTCAACTCTGATGCATCCACTTGAATTGCAAACCCTTAATATTATCCATCGGGACAGCCTTATACCTGCTGGCGGCAAAATAGTGGTCGGTGTTTCCGGGGGTGCCGATTCAGTCGGGCTGCTGGTTGTGCTGTCGAATCTTTCTGAAATTCTTAATATTTCGCTTATTGCCGTTTATGTCGATCATGGATTGAGGCCGGATGAAACTGAAAAGGAAAGATCGTATATTGATTCTTTAACTGCAGTCCTGCAAGTACAATTTGAAGGCATGAAAGTGAACGCGGACGAGCACGCGCACGCCATGAAATTATCACTGGAACACGCTGCCAGGGACCTTCGGTATCAGGCTTTAAGAAAGGTTGCCGGTGATTATGATGCTTCTGTCATTACGACTGCTCATACCGCCGATGATCAGGCTGAGGAAGTTATTATTCGCTTGCTGAGAGGGAGCGGGCGTAAGGGTATTTCAGGCATGCGGACGAAATATAGTGATATTGCCAGGCCTTTTCTGGAAACGGAAAAACAGGATATTATTGCGTACCTCGGAGAGAAGGGCATACGATTTTTAGAGGACTCTTCAAACGCGGATCTTCGTTTTCTGCGCAACAGGGTACGTCATGAGTTGATTCCGTTTCTTGAACAGAGATTCGATACAGGAATAAAACAGGCCTTGCGGAAAACTGCCGAGAGTCTTGCCGAGGACGAAAAGCTGCTGGAGGAATTAACAGGGCGAGCATGTGAGAAAATCTTTATTACAGCCGGACCGGACGATGAACCCCCATGCAGGAAACTTTTTATTAAAAGGCAAGAGTTTGTTCAACAGCCAGAAGCGCTGCAAAGACGTATTATCGAAAAACTGCTGTGGCAGATAGGAAGCAGGGCTCACTATACGCATATTATGCAGATCATTGCTGCTGCAAAAAACGGCAGAACAGGTTCCGAAATCCATTTAAGCAAAGGATTAAGAGTCGGGGTGCAGAGGGAACATCTGGAGTTTGTCTATCCTGAGGGGAGACAGGCTTGGCGCGGCAGGCTTTACCCCGAATAATCATTTAACCGTATGATGCCGGACAATCATATACCGGAATCATTGTTGCCGCATGAATTATTTTCAGGACCAGGGAGCTGGATAACTATGTTGAATGCATGTTACAGGATAGCGGTTGTTTTTATTGGTACATTGCTTATAACCTCAAATGCATGGGCAATCGATTATACCGTATTCGACAACCAGGAACTGTTTGCACTCAAAGAGGCTGTCAGCAGAGCCACTGTTGAGGAGCAGGAAGCGTATCGGCAGGAATGTCAAGCCAGGTTGCAAAACATGAGCGAAGAGGAGAAAAAACAATATACCGAAGCCGCTGAAAACAGTGCAGGCAAGGTCCCTTTTGTTCTCCAGGGGCAGGGGTATGATAAGGGCGCCGGAGCTGTTATTTTCGGGGGAAGTACTTCTGGTAAAGGGGCAGGTAAAGGCAGCGGTAAGAGATGAGGGCAAGGCTTATTCTAATTACTCCGGGCAGCGTCCTTTCTTTTGATGGCGCCGGAATTGAACGCATCCTGCGGAATTATTGAACGAAGGCCGGGGTTCGTCGCCTGGGGATTATTTTAACTGCCCGTTACTCACGGAGTTCTTCAAAATCGGCAAAGGGATCAATTTGTGCAGATTTTATTGCATCAAGAAGGTTTCCCGGATCGTTTGCAAATCGATCGGACTGGTTATCAGGATTATAGAAGTCAGGATTAAAAGAAGAAATAAGGTTCATATTCTCCCATCTGGTAATATAATATTCAATAAGAGATGGCAGCTCAGTAAAAATTGTTTTTTCCGGATCCGGATTCCCATAGCTTGAGGTTATTAATCTGTTTGGGGATAATGTCTGGGTTTTATAAAAATTTTCCATGAACATCATCTCGGCCGGTAGCCTTGCCTCAATGCCCACCCTGTTTAATCCTTTCAGCATAAATTTCAGACAGTTTATGCCAAATTTGGCCACCGGGTATGATATATAAATTTCTTTGGGAATAGATAATTCCAGGTAGGATTTAATGGTTAAAATGAGCTGGCTTAACCGGACAGGGTTGTGGTCAACAAAATGATACGCCTGTCCTGAAAATTCCTCTCTGTTTTCAATGATATAGTGGACAAAGGGGGGTATTTTCTTCGTATTGGTATAAGAGTGCATGACTCCTTTACCGGTGAGCATGCAGGGCATAGCCTCATTGACAACTGAAAAGAGCAGCCGGTGAAATCCCTGTATCTTATGATCATGCTTGCCATAGACGACTCCCAGCTTAACAATGGTGAAGTCGAGTCCTTTTGTATCATGGAGATGTTTGAGGGTTTTCTCAGCCATCAGCTTTGATTTGGCGTAATGAGATAAATTTGCGGACAACGGGCGTACCATGTCTTCAGAGAGGTTTTCTTCATCCGGCAAGGTTGCCGCCGAACTGAAATGGATATATGGAATTTTAAGTGCCATGGCAACTTTAGCCAGGTTAATGCTTCCCAGGTAGTTGGTCTCGTATGTAAGCTGTGCGCCGCTGTCTATTGAGGATATTGCCGTGTTAATTATAAAATCCGGCCGGTATTTTTTAAAATACTGCTTAATATCATCAGGCACGCGAATGCTGAGCTTTTTGCTGTTGGGGGATAGTAATTCAACTTCGTCGGATTTTTTTGTTTTAAAATAGTGCAGAAGCGCTCCGCCTATTAAACCGGATCCGCCAATCAGAACGCCGAATTTTTTCTCGGTGACATCAATTCGTTTTGCTGGATTTTTCAATTTTGACAATAGGAACAGGGGGCGTTGAAATTTTTCCCCTTCCTCTTCGCTGACATGCTGATAGAAATCACAATTTTTACATACATCAAATTTGGCAGCATGCGTTCCCTGGATTTTGCCGCCACAGTAAGTACCCGCTACAACCCAGCATGCCCTGCCCGAATTCTCGCCACCGTGAACACCGTCAAGCCTTTCATCCGTTGCTGCAGGGCAAGGATCCTGGTGACCGTTGGCATTACTGTCAGGTCCTCGGCCACATTTTTTTACCTGCCAACAATTAAGTTTTTTGGTTTTCATTGTTCCTGATGGGGAGTTATAGCCTGTTATATATCAGAGACATCAATGGGTTGGATATATATTTCACAATTTCACAGCTCCATGGAAAGAAAAACTATCTAATAATTCTTTGTATTTCTTGATTTTTAATTTTTATAAAAAAATAAGCAATAAATAATTCACTTTACCATGGAGGACTCAAAAACTGAGTATCTTCTTTTGAAAGTGATTTTCCAATACCCTGAATATGAGAAAATGCTCATATGTGGCGTGGCTTATATGTCCAATACCGGAAAGACACTGACACTTAAAAAATAAGATGTCACAGTGTAATTGTCACGTGAGGCTTGGCAAAAAGGTTTAAAAAAACAATTCGAGGAATACGCTGATATTGTAAAAAATAATCTTTATTTTAAATTTTTTCCAAATCTAATTGTCCTGTCCGAAGAGGCAAATCTGTTCTGAATCAGTCAACTAAATTCAAAAATTTTTAATTTACAGAAGCCCGGCAGAAGAGGAGGGCGTACCGAAAAGATTCGCCCTCTTTTTTTACGCTAAGGACAGTTATTACTTCCAAAGTTGCCCGATTCAACGGTTAGAAGTAACTGGAAAGTGAGCGGATCATTGCGAATAATTTTCATCGCTTGACTGCATTATAGACCTGCGGCTTATTTTTTGGGGTCAGTTACTCCACAACCATGACCGCACAATTTGTGGCATGGTGAAGGATTTTATTCGACGTAGAACCAAAGATAAACTCCTCGTTATGCGATAGTCCTCTTCTGCCGACGACAACGATACAGCAGCGCAGTTTTGCCTGTTCTTCGAGGATTGCATCACCAATTGATTCACATTGACGGATAACAAGACGCAGTTCGATCTGATTCTCCTGAAATCCTGCGCCGAGAAGTATTTCCTTGTATTCGGCAAGAGTACTGTTCATTGCAGCTTCCTGATCAGCAAGCCACTCGTTGCGTTTTTTATCGGTGGCAAAATAATCTTCCGAGGGTTCTGGAATAATAGAAAGTATTGTAATGAAGACATCCTTGTCATCCCCGAAAAAATCAGCCAAATACATCACGGCTCGTTTCGAATTCTCCGAACCGTCAACAGCCACCAGCAGGTGCCGTTCAGTGTCTCTTCGTCCAATATCTGTAAAATCCTGGTCACTCATGGTCTCCTCCTTATCGTTCATAGGTCAGCCCTGGCTTTGGCAAGATCATCCAGCATCTGATCTATCGAGTCGTAGAATATTTTTGCCCCTTGTGAAAAATGGAGTAGGACAAGGTTCAGGGAGTCAGGGATGTAGGGATAAATTTTCTTCAGGTTAGCAACCCTGTTTTTATAGGAAATATTGAGATCCTCACCCCATAGCGAATCAAACAGTTCCCGCTGGTTGTGATATAAATCAGGAACCAGCACATCACCTTGCCCTGTCAGAAAAATAAGGATATTTCCCAATCCCTGCAGATCAAAACTCCATTTTGATTCACCATGAAGATAATTATAGTCAAAATCTATCCAGCGGTTGACACCGAGTTCCCTGTCGAAAAGAATGTGATCCCGCCGGATATCACCATGCTTTTCGCCATTATCATGCAAAAATTTAATTGCTTCTACCAGTTCAAAATACTGGGTCAGCACCTCCGGGAAATAATTGTCATAATAATCCTGGTGATTACTGCCGTATTTGGCAATGATTTCGTCAAAACGGGGCCCGTGAATAAATTCCAGGATACGTACATTGTTACCGGCACTGTCGTCTATCCAGTGACCATGCATGAAGTTTTTGTGTTTTGCCACCAGGTCCAGGATGCGTGCTTCCTTTTTCGGGCTGCGAAAGCATTTGATAACGACCCCGCCAATTTTTGTTTCAAATTCTTCATGAAAAACCAACTTGAGAATTTTGGTGGAACCGTCAGATAGGCAAATAGCCCTGCGGACCCAATACTTGGGTTCATCATCAAGGCCGAAGCGCCCTTCTTTTTCATAACCTTTTATCCAGTACATATTGTTCTCCAGGAGAAGAACATCATTGTAATCAACCCGGAAAAAATCACTGGTGTCGGTAAGTATGCTGAATTTGTCGGGAATACGCTTAGACCCGGTTTTTTCAGCAATCAGGCGCCGTATTTCTTCTTTGGATATATTTTTTGTATTCAACATGCTTCCCCTCTTTTTTTATTTTATCACTGGAGAGCCCAGGAATGTACATATTTTTTTAAAAATTATGCGACGGTTGCGTTTCATACGAAAATGTCGCATACGCGTATCTGACCTGATATCAGGTACTGGAGTTCAAGGCGATACTGAATAGTTTGTTGAGGGTATGGGCATGGAAATGCGGTTTTAATATTATGCCGGTGGGGAGTGGTTCTGAGACCGCAGACCGAACAGCCTGCGGTTATCTGAGTTCTGTTTATTCAGAATGCTGGTGCAGGTCTCTATCAATTCGCAGTGGCAGCATTGTGAATGATTTCAAAAATTGACATGGCTTCCCGATTATTTGCTTCGGCAATTTCCTTAATTGTACCTGTTGGATCCGCCTTGAGATTATTTTTTTTCAAAGCTTCCAGTATAAAGGGAATATGAAGGTCATACTCAGCGCAAACATCTGCCAGAGTTTTTCTGCCGAAACCCGGTGGAGGGTCTTCGGGAAATGTTGACCAGGCTGGCGGACTTATGGTTGCAGGCTGCATGATTTCAAATAGTTTTTTAGGATTTATATTATTACTTTTGGCAACATCCCCGACCGACTGGTTGTCATCCTCAATTTTGATGCCTTGCATGTAAAGCAGTTCCTTTGCTTTTCTCAGGTCAAGGTTGACCCGTTTGGCAAATATTTTTAGAGAGGAAAGTTCCGCGTGCCCGTAGGGCGGTTCCCCATACTTTATATCCGCCCTTTCCGTAATCACCTCTCCAAGCTTGATGACAAGGTTCATTGGAGGCAGCATAAAATAAGTGCCGACACATACAACGAGGGTAAGCGCGAAAGCAAAATTAAAACTGCCGTTAAAGACTCGAATTTTTTTTGCTTTGTTTTTCAGATAGGTGGTGATTACCTTCATGTTGTAGAAGAAATGAATGGCAAAAGCGATCAGGAAGAGAACTCCCAGGTTCAGATGCTGATTGGTCCATTCTGTTCTCGAAAAACCCCATAAATGCCAATCAGACCAGTACGAAACCCTTCCATGAGGAGCAATGTAAAGGATTACACTTGTCAGCATTAACAGGATAAAAGACATGAGTAATGTTAATGATGTTATTTTTCTGATATACATCGTTTTTTTTCCTCTGAATGTTCATATCTTTATGAGTATTATAAATTTCGAAATTGTAAGTTGTATGAATATAATTATTTTTATCAGTATCTGCTAATAATTTATTATTTTTCAAGGTAAAAAAACCTTTTTATTTTAGGGTGATAGGGAACTGATGGTGAGAGAAGAAGGGTGGTTTGCCACAGCGTATTATAGAGTATTGTACCTGCTTTCAAGAAAAAGCTACAAAAACGCAAGTTTAGGCTTGTATCAATAATTTGCCTCGAATAATATGAATGTTAAGCCTTGGAGCCTGCTCTATTGAATGGCAATAAGATATTTTTTCCTGCTAACCTGAGAGGGAACCCTTTATGCACAATGTAATGACAATCTGTTGTTATTGCGGATGTGGCTGTGGACTCTACCTGAATATTAATAACGGGCGGGTTGTCGGTTCCATGCCCAGTAAAAATCATCCTGTCTCAAAAAATAATCTTTGTGCCAAGGGCTGGCATGCTCATGAATATATCCACGATCCTGAACGGCTGACCACGCCACTGGTGAGGAAAGAAG
>Ga0224507_10000450_pt1 | contig 16033 bp, 13 predicted proteins | sample SF_Jan12_sed_USG_3_FD_170159 | JGI IMG/M metagenome (GOLD analysis project Ga0224507, IMG submission 170159) | Sediment microbial communities from San Francisco Bay, California, United States - SF_Jan12_sed_USGS_13 | ecosystem: Environmental > Aquatic > Marine > Sediment | place: USA... | reverse complement strand
AAGTAAAGGCACTGGTAATCGACATACAGGCGACAGTATGAATTTTACTCCAGGCCAGTGCGTAAAACTGAATGTGCTCTGGTGTTTTTTCCTGAACCTGCTGATATACCTTCTGAAATTGCTCTGCGCTAATGGCAGAGGATTTTGAAGACAGCTCAACGACAATAATATTTTCATCAGGAATATTTCTTTTCTGCTGATAATAATCGGCGATACGCTGACTATCAGGATCATTGGTGTTAACAATGATTGCCAGTTTTTCAGAAAGAGGACGGTCATTAGTCGCTGCCGAAACAGACAGCGAACAGACGGCTATGAGCAGAAAAAAAACTGTTCGCACGAAAGCAATCATAGATAGCCCGGCTATTTTTTATCCAGCCCGGATTCAGCCAACGACACTGCACGGAAAATCGCGCGCGCCTTGTTCATGGTTTCAGCCCACTCGTTTTCTGGCACCGAGTCGTAAACGATGCCAGCACCGGCCTGAATTGAAAGCTGTTTATCCTTGATCACCGCGGTGCGAATTGCGATCGCGGTATCCATATTGCCGTTCCAGGAAAGATAGCCGACCGCACCGGAATAGACGCCGCGTTTTACCGGTTCCATTTCGTCAATGATTTCCATGGCGCGAATTTTGGGTGCGCCGCTGACCGTGCCTGCGGGGAAAGTCGCGCGCAGCACATCCATGGCGTTCAGTTCCGGTTTTAATTCGCCGGTGACGTTGGAAACAATGTGCATGACGTGCGAGTAACGCTCGACGATCATTTTGTCGGTGAGTTTAACGCTGCCGGTTTTGCTGACGCGACCGGCATCGTTGCGACCGAGGTCGATCAGCATCAAATGTTCGGCCAGTTCTTTGGGATCGGCTAACAACTCTTCTTCCAAAGCCCTGTCATGCGCTGCATCTTTACCGCGTGGGCGTGTACCCGCGATGGGACGCACGGTAACTTCACCATCTTCCAGACGAACCAGAATTTCGGGCGATGAACCAACCACCTGAAAATCGCCCAGATCCAGATAATACATGTAAGGCGAAGGATTCAAACTGCGCAGAGCGCGGTACAACTCTAACGGCCGAGCATTGAAAGGAATGGTCAGACGCTGCGACAGCACCACCTGCATGATGTCGCCATCGACGATGTAATTTTTGGCTTTGCTTACTGCGTCTTTATAACCCTGCTCGGTGAAACCGGAAACAAAATCAGCTTCGTCAACCTGACGTGGCTCGTGCTGCGGCGCATCCGGTACAGGCTTGCGCAAACCTTCCGCCAGTTCCTGCAAACGTTGTTCGCCGTTAGCTAACGCACCAGCCTGCTGTGGATCGACGTAAACGATAATGTATAACTTGCCTGCCAGGTTATCGAACACTACGACCTCTTCCGAGACCATCAATAAAATATCGGGCGTACCTAATGGATCAGTTTTGTTTTCGTGATCCAGACGCGGCTCGATGTAACGAATGGTCTCGTAACCAAAGTAGCCAACCAGACCACCGGTGAAGCGTGGCAGGTCATCAAAATCATCCTGCGCGTACTGCTGCTGAAATTTGGTAATCCATGCCAGCGGATCGGCGACCTGCTCGTCAGAAACCACGACACCGTCTTCTTCAACAGTAATCTGGCGATTATTCACTTTGACTATTTTTCGGCAAGGCAAGCCGATGATGGAATAACGCCCCCATTTTTCACCACCCTGCACCGATTCGAACAAATACGAATAAGGTGTGTTGGCGAGTTTTAAATAAGTACTGAGCGGGGTATCGAGATCAGCCAGCACTTCGCGTACCAGTGGTACACGGGTACTGCCCGTTTGTTTCAGTTTTTCAAATCTTGCTTTGTTAGCGTTTTCAGAGGACATCATATTTCCCGGAACGTGGTTTACAGGTATTTATTCACAGTTGCACAGCCAGCTTCACCATCGCCAGCGGTAACTTTTCATCACCTGTTGTTCGGAAAATATTTTTTTCATTGCTAGATAATAGATCAAGTTAGCGCCGAGCACTACTGCTCAGCGGCTACCACTCAATAATATTTTTAATCTCAGCCATGGAATCGACCACCGCATCCGGGTTGTAATCACGAATATCTTCACCGTGATTGTAGCCGTAGGACATGCAGATGATATTGAAACCGGCAGCGCGCGCGGCTTTCACATCGCTCATGGAATCGCCCAGCATTAAAGACTGCTCGGGGGTCGCGCCCAGCTTTTCAGCGGCGTGCAACAATGGCAGCGGGTCGGGTTTTTTCTTGTCCAGCGTGTCGCCACAGATGATGATTTCGAAATCATCTTTTACGCCCAGCTTCTCCAGAATCGGCAAAGTAAACTGTGCATTCTTGTTGGTGACACAACCAATTTTGACATCGGTGGTTTTCAGAAAATTCAGTGCTTCGCGCACACCGTCGTAAAGACAGCTGCGTTCGCAGACGTTTTTGTCGTACAGGTCGAGGAAAATCGGATAGGCTTTCTCAAACAACGCATCATCCGGCTCACCGTCGAGCTGACCGATCAGGGCGCGGCGCGTTAAACGCTCAACACCATTGCCCACCCAGTTACGCACCTTGTCTTCGCCGTAAACCGGCATACCAAGCTGCTTCATCATTTCATCTACGCAATAGGCAAGATCGGGGACGCTGTCGACCAGTGTGCCATCGACATCAATCAATACCATGGCGGGTTTATTAATAGCCATTAATGACTCCAGAAAACAAGATTAAACGCAAAAACGCTGAGTCGTGGAGAAAAATAACCCCACGCCTCAGCGTCCCTGCGGCAAAACAATAAATTACGCTTTGGCTAACTCAGCGCGCATCGCACCAACCACAGTGTCGTAATCGTTGGCATCGTTTTCACCAACCGCACCGAAGATGGCAGAACCGGCAACGAAAGTATCGGCACCGGCTTCAGCGATTTCGCGGATGTTATCCACTTTCACGCCACCGTCAATTTCAAGACGAATGTCGTAACCAGAGTCATCGATCAACTTGCGGGCTTCGCGCAGCTTGTCCAGCGTTGCAGGGATGAAAGACTGACCACCAAAGCCCGGGTTAACAGACATCAACAAAATCATGTCGACTTTATCCATAACGTATTTCAGGCAATCTAAAGGTGTTGCAGGGTTGAATACCAGACCTGATTTACAGCCCAGTTCACGGATCATTTGCAGTGTGCGATCAACGTGCTCAGAACCTTCTGGATGGAAAGTAATGTAGGAAGCACCGGCCTGCGCAAAATCAGGGATGATGCGATCGACGGGTTTAACCATCAAATGTACGTCGATCTCAGCGGTGACGCCGTGCTTACGCAGCGCATCACAAACCAGGGGACCAATAGTCAGGTTAGGCACGTAGTGGTTGTCCATTACATCGAAATGCACGATATCTGCGCCCGATTTAAGGACTTTATCCACTTCCTCACCCAGACGGGCAAAGTCAGCAGACAGTATAGATGGAGCGATTTTGAAATCAGCCATGGTAATTCCTCATAAAATTTAAGCCCATAAATACTGAGCATCAGAAAGCGGCGCATTTTACATGATTGGCCGCCCGCTTGCACTGCATGGCGCTTGCATACTCCACAAAGCCCTATAAGATGCCTGAAAAATCACTCTGGAGACTCATTATGTCCGTTAGCATTGCCCTGCACCTACTTTCCGCCATCCTCTGGGTAGGCGGTATGATCTTTGCCCATATGATGTTACGCCCGGCAGCGGTTCGGGTTCTGGAACCACCACTTCGTCTTGCGCTCTGGGTGCAGGTCTTTAAAAACTTCTTTCTCTGGGTATGGATTGCCATTATCACCCTGCTCGCCAGCGGCTACTGGATGGTGTTCAGTGTTTTTGATGGTTTTAGCAATGTTGGTATGCATATTCATATCATGCATGGCCTGGGAATCGTAATGATACTAATTTTCATGCACGTGTATTTTGGCCCTTATCGTAAATTACGACACGCCGTTATTGTCGAAAATTTTCAGGAAGGTGGCGCCAAGCTCGCTCAAATAAGGCAGCTTGTCGGAACTAACATATTGATTGGATTAACAATTTCAATTATTGCCAGCGCCGGCCGATACCTTTAAAACAGACAGAGTCTAACTAGGCACTAATCTGTATTTGGGTTAGAATCCACAACCATGGATTTTTAATCTGTTTTTTATTTTGATATACCAGCCTTGCTGGGAACAACCATTCTCTGGGAGAATATATTTATGAAACGTCAAGTTCTAACTGTATTATCTGCTGTTGCACTACTGGCTTCAGCAAACATCGCTACCGCTGCTGGTGATGCAGCTGCCGGTAAAGCAAAAACTGCTATGTGCGCAGGTTGTCACGGTGCTAAAGGCATCAGCATGGCTCCTGTGAATCCTAATCTTGCTGGTCAGAAAGATGCTTACCTCGTGGCTCAGCTGAAAGCATTCCGTGATGGTACTCGTGTAAATGCAACCATGAATCCAATGGCTAAAACATTGAGCGATGCAGATATAGCTAATATTGCAGCTTACTACTCAAGCCTGAAATAAGTCTCCATCGACTTGTTTGGAAAAAGCCCCAATGGCAAATTTTGCCCTGGGGCTTTTTTATGCCTGACAGTTATAGCGAGTTTCGCTATAGCAACCAACACCTCGGCCTCACAACCCTTTCTTACTCAGGATCAGAATCCTTTTTCACTGATTCACGGACAACCCCAACCGGTTGCCGCCAGATTACCGGAAGCCGGTATTGCAAAATGGTCTTTCACCACTGACATCGCCAACACGCTCAATGGTGAAACAAATAGCACAGAAAAACTGCTGATTGATTTTGAGTCTTACAATTTAAGACTGGCCTGGCTCTATGCTCTCAACCAAGAATGGGCATTAAAAATAGACATTCCCTATATTCACTACGGCGGTGGCTTTCTCGATAACACCATTGATGGCTGGCACGACTTCTTTCACCTGCCGCGCGCAAACCGGCCTCTGGTCAAAGACAACCAGTTTGAGATTTTCTACGAACGCAATGGTCAGCCATTAATCAACCTCAACACTTCGAATAAACATTCAGGTGACATTCAGTTAGCACTTGGAAAAAGCGTTTTTAAACAGAAAGACTCGGCACTGAGTCTCTGGCTATCCGCAGACCTAGCAACCGGTGAATCATCCAGCCTAACTGGCAATGATAGTAGTGACCTTTCACTCTGGCTTGCGGCTGAATATCAGCTCGCAGCCGACTGGCAAACCGACATCAATCTGGGCATTTTATTTCCCGGTCAAAGTCAGCTGACATTGCTGGAAATAGCAGACCAGGTTTACTTTGCTTATGCGGGTATCGAATGGCAGGTTCATGAACTGGTCGATCTGAGAATTCAACTCAATGGCCATTCCAGTTTTTACGACAATAGTCAGTTAACGCTCCTGGGCACAGCCTATAGCATGGTCTTTGGTGGACGGATACACGTAACAGATTGTTCGGATCTTGATCTTGCTTTCAGTGAAGATGTTCAGGTCGGCGCAACACCGGATATCAGTTTTCTGCTCAGCTGGCGAAGCCAGATCGACTGCCAGTAATTACCCGCTATTCGAGTCTTTTCAACGCCTCCAGCAAAACACCCATATTTGCATTGGCCGCATTGTCATTTTCGCTTAAATATCTTCGCCAGGCTTTGGCGCCAGGGCAGCCCAGAAACAAACCATGCAAATGTCGCGTCACCGAATGCAATCGCTCACCTTCGGCCAGTTGCTGCTCAATATAAGGCAGCATGTCTTCAACCACCCGCTGGCGTGAACGCGGTGGTGTTGCATCGTTATAAAACTGTGCGTCGAACTCGGACAGCAAATAAGGGTTGTGGTATGCCTCGCGTCCCAGCATCACCGCATCAACGTGTTTGAGATGCTGCTGCATGGCTTCAACGCTTTTAATGCCACCATTAATGGTTATTCTCAATTCGGGTCGCGCCTGTTTGAGCCGATAAACCACATCATAATTTAACGGTGGCACGTCGCGATTCTCTTTTGGACTCAAACCCTGCAACCAGGCTTTTCTGGCGTGAACGATGAAGTGCTCACAGCCCGCAGCGGCAACAATACCGACAAATTCATCCAGTGCCGTTTCTTCATCCATGTCATCAATACCAATTCGGCATTTTACGGTGACAGGGATATTTACTTTGTTGCGCATAGCTGCGACACACTCAGCGACCAGCTCGGGTTCAGCCATAAGGCCCGCACCAAAGCGACCTTTTTTCACTCGATCACTGGGACAACCAACATTGATATTCACCTCATCATAGCCAGCCTCTTCTGCCATCACTGCACATTCAGTCAGGTCATCCGGCTGGCTACCACCCAGCTGTAAAACAATGGGGTGCTCATCAGCATGGTAACGAAGAAAGCCATGACGATCGCCATGGATCAGCGCACCCGTGGTCACCATTTCGGTATACAGCATGGTACGTTTTGAAATTAAACGAAGAAAGTAACGCGCGTGACGATCGGTCCAGGCCATCATCGGCGCAATAGAAACAGTGCCAGAATACATGGCGTTATTGTATCAAGTTATTCAAGCATGATAGTTAAATTGACTAACTACAAATGGTTAAGCCGTATCTTCTGAATCTGGTTCAGCATACTGATCCTTAATCTCAACCATCGAGTCCAGAATAAGTAAAAAATACTCAACCAGCGCCGGATCAAAATGCTTACCACTTTCCTCTTTGATCAATGCCACCGCATCTTCCACCGACCAGGCTTTTTTGTAAAGCCGTACAGAAGTTAATGCATCGAACACATCCGCCAGTGCCGTAATACGCCCAACCAGAGGAATATCTTCTCCCTTTAAGCCATTGGGATAACCACTACCATCCCATTTTTCATGGTGTGTCAGCGCAATATTACTGGCCATATTCAATAACGGTGAATCATCACCCGCCAGAATATCGGCACCAATCTGAGCATGGGTTTTCATAATCTCCCACTCATCTGGGTCAAATCTTCCCGGTTTGAGTAGAATGTGGTCAGGAATACCGATCTTACCAATATCGTGCATCGGTGCGGCATTCAACAATAAGTCACACTCTTCATCACTCATGCCTGCCTGTTTGGCGATCAGAGCCGCCATCTTACTCATACGAATAATATGCAGACCAGTCTCGTTGTCACGGTACTCTGCGGCACGCCCCAAACGACGAACTACCTGAAGACGACTGTTATGAAGCTGCTCATGTGCCTGCTCCAGTGCTTCTGTACGCTGATGTACGCGCTCATCCAGAATTTTATTCTGTTGGCTCATGTATTTATTTGCCTGATGCACTTCCAGCAGGTTTTTTACACGTGAAAACAACTCATCGGCATCAAAGGGCTTGGTCACATAATCACGCGCACCGCTATCTAGAGCGCGTTGGCGAAAATCCTGAGCATGCTGAGCGGTTAACACAAGAATGGGGGGAAGCTCTTTCGTTGCTTCAGATTTGAGCTGGGCCATCACCTGATAGCCATCCATATGCGGCATATTAATATCCAGTAAAATCAGATCAACGTCATTAACTTCTACCAAATCTAAAACCCGACGCGGATCCTGCGTACTCAAAACATGCCCAAAACCTTTTACTGACAACATCCTCTCCAGCAACTTAACATTGGGCAGCTCATCATCGACAACTAAAATACAGGCTGTTTTCAATTCATCAGTTAAATTATTGCTCATTATGGTCACCAGATATTAAATTAGTTTACTCGAAACAAGCGACCAATTGCCGACTCGCGCTAAGCTTAATGCTTAAAAATTACTTTGATATTGTCTGTAAAACATTATCAATAACTGATAATAATGCAACAACATCGATAGGTTTGGTTACATAGTGATTAAAACCCGCAGCCATACCTTTTTCTATATCCCTGGACATAGCATTTGCACTGATTGCTACAACAGGTATTTCACGACTTTCCTCCCTGTCACGTAAATGTTTGAGCACATCATAGCCATCAATCCCCGGCAAATTAATATCTAACAGAATCAAATCTGGCCTATGTTTTGCCGCCAGTTCCAGCCCTAATATGGGCTCAGCTGCGCTCAACACCTTCACATTAGGACGTCGCTCCAGCAATTGAGTAACCAGACGTAAGTTCGCAATGTTATCCTCTATATAAAGCAGGGTGAATTCATAATTATCATTATCACTATCTAACTCAGTTAAATTTGTATTATTCTGTGTTGTCATTTTTTTGCTGTCTTCCCTGCTTTCCTGAACACAGGGAAGTTCAACCCAGAAAGTGCTACCCACATCCAGCTCACTCTCCACACCGATATGACCATCCATCATCTCAACAATATTTTTGGTGATAACCAGACCAATTCCGGTACCTTCTATATCTGAATGCTCAGCACCAAGGCGATTAAAAACTTTAAATAACTCTGATTTTTTTTCCTCAGCAATACCCAGACCCGTATCCTGAATGCTAATACGCGCATAAACATTATCAGCTTTCTCAGCAGAAATAATGATACGGCCACTATCTCTGTTGTACTTCACTGCATTACTCAATAAATTAAATAACACCTGCTTCAGTCGCGTTCTATCCGCTCTAACTTGCAGAGACTGCTCAGTCATTTCAGTGGCGGTTACTTTTGTTCCATTACAGATAAATACTATCTCTATTCCACGCTGATCTGCTAATTGTGTAATAAGATTCAGGCACTCTGTTATGACTTCACCAAGTGAAACTGTTTCTATCAAAAATTCAAGATGTCCTGATTCAATTTTTGCCAGATCAAGCACTTCATTAATCAATGCCAGCAAGTGATTGCCCGCAGCAATAATCTCCTTAACATTATCCTTCTGCATCTCATCAAGAGCATCAGTCTCCATCTGTAATAATTGCGCAAAACCAATAATGGCATTCATAGGTGTGCGCAGCTCATGGCTCATATTTGATAGAAATAGTGATTTGGCACGATTTGCTTCTTCCGCCTCTTTCATCGCATCAACCAGTGCCTTCATAGAGCGCTTCTGTTCGATAGCAATTGCAGCAAATTTGGCCAACTCAGAAACTAGTTCAATACTATCGGCATCTGCTTCCATTACTTCCCTGTAATATATATCACAGGTGCCAAGTACATCGCCATTGGAAGCAAGAACGGGTATTGAGAAGCATGCAGCCAAACCTTCTTTGCCAGTTAGCTCTCTATAATCTTTCCAGTGGATGTCGGTACTTAAATCGCGAGCAATGAACGCTCGACCTTCGAGCGCAGCCTTGCAACATCGACCTGTTGTAGGGCCGATTTCAATACCATCTAATTCATTTTTATAGTTGTCAGATAAATTAGGCGCTGCTCCAATACGTAAGTGGTCACCCGCGTCATCCAGTATCATTATCGCGCCAGTGGCTCCCGGCATCATTTTCTCAGCATACAGAACTATCTCCGTCAATATCTCTTCTAACGGTTTATCTTTTGTGATTAGTTCAAGAATATGATTATTTCCCTTTTGCAACTGTTCACTCCAGATGCGATCTGAAATATCCTGAACAGTACCGTGCAATGAAGTCATTTCGCCCAGACTATTTTTTACTGGCTCGGCTTCTTCGTGTACCCAGCGCACCTGACCATCAGGCAAGATAATGCGATGATCAATACTGTGATTTTCACCTTTCTCAGCAGCGGCCTGCTCTGATTGCTTTACACGCTCTACGTCATCGGGATGTAATGCCGCTAAAAAATAATCATAATTTGGCTCGAACTCACCCGGCTGATAGCCGAAAATACGATAAATTTCATCGGACCAGTATATTTTTCCACTCACCACATCCCAGGACCAGTTGCCAATCTTCCCAATCTGCTGCGCCAATTTTAGACGCGCCTCACTTTCATTTTGAGCTAACTCGGCCTGCTTACGACGGCTTATATTCTGAACCACACCAAGCATATGCGTTGGCTCTCCATTTACATCACGTACAACATCGCCACTCTCCTGCATCCAGTGAACTGTACCGTCCGGCCAGACGACACGATGTTCAATATCATACTTGGCACCACGGTAAACACAGTCACTCACTGCATCCATGACAGCTTGCTGATCATCAGGATGAACACACTCGATAAAATTATTGTAAGTATGTTCAATCTCGCCTTTTTCATAACCGAACAGAGGAGCAATACGTTCTGACCAGTACAATTCACCCGTTTTAATATTCCAGTCCCAGGTGCCGATATTGGCAAACTCCTGACTCCGGTTTAACCTGTCCTCACTAATACGCATCTGTGTAACATCAGTACGCACGGCCACGTACTGATAGGGCTTCCCGCGCTCATCAAGAAACGGCACGATGGTTGACTCAACCCAGTATTCATTTCCACTTTTATTGCGATTACAGATAAGTCCATGCCATATTTCACCTCGGGAAATTGTTTCCCACATCACTTTATAAAAATCAGTTTTATGAACGTCAGACCTGAGTATGCGATGATTACTGCCCAGTAACTCTGCACGTGAGTACCCACTTACCTCACAAAACTTATCATTAGCGTAAGTAATATTACCGCCAACATCTGCAATACTGACAATCGCATGCTGGTTCAGTGTGATATTTTTATACTCGCTATCGCGCAAAGCAGCCTGCAAACTTTCATGTACAATTGAGGTTCGTCGCGAACGTTTAGCTCTAGCTAAAATAGCTTTAATCAAATGCCGGGGCTCGATGGATTTATTAATAAAATCATCGGCACCCAGATCCAGCGCTGCCAGCTGCTGATCTGGGTCGGGTTCGGTCGATAAAAACACTATCGGTATTTGCGCCCAGTCATCATCCTGACGAATCACCTGAGCCAGTTCCAGCCCGGAACATTGCGGCATGTATACATCGAGTAATATCAGGTCGGGCTTAAAACCAGCCAAGGCATCAAGGCATTCCAGAGGATTGCTCAGCGCTTCAACCCGCATCCCGGCTTCCCGCAATATAGTGGATGAGTAATCCAGTAATGCAGCATCATTATCAACCAGCAAAATACGGTATGGGTCAGGTTGCCGATCAAATAAACCATCCAGTGTCTGCACCAGTTTGTCCATATCCAGTGGTTTGGTGAAATAGCGCGTTGCTCCCGCACGAGTAGCTGCCAGACGAGCCTCGACATCACCTCTTCTTGAAATAAAAATAACCGGTAGATTAGATAAATACTGATCCAGGTCTTTAACCAGTTGCGATCCATCGACTTCGCTACCTTCAAACATCATATCCATCAATACAGCATCGGGCTGAATATCGGTACAGGCTGCTTCAAAATCACTGAGAGTCAAAAAGTGCTCTACCTGATAATTTGCTTTTTCAAGACAGGCTGAAATATCTCTGGCAACCAGCGGGTCGTCTTCCACCAGATAGATCGCTTCACCACCTTTCTTTAGTGAAGGTTCATTTATTACGGGTGCCACAAAAGGAATTGCCGTTGGACGCCATGTTTCCGAAGCCTCAACCAGTTGCTCAAAAAGCGAATCAATTTTTGACCGGAAATTAGAATCAGTTAATGAGTCCCCGTTAACACGCTCTTTATCGGCCTGCATTTTGAGCAATGCTTCCATCTCAGCCGCAACCGTACTCACAGCCATAGCACCGAAGGTGCCACTACTGCCCGTTAAGCCATGAACCATCACGTGCAAGCGGACTATATCTTCATGAGATGGCTCTTCCTGACACAAACCGGCCCATTGATGTCCGAGCTCACTTATCGTATCCGGAAGTTGCTGATGAAACTTTGACTGCAATGCCGCCAGCTTGTCATTAATACTAGATATATCCAATTTCACACCTTTTATTCATATTAATTCGTCGCCCGATACCCTGTTCAAGCACATATCAGGACATCCCTGATTATTCGATTATCGACCCGACAGCCATTTTAATTAAATCAAATAACCATAAACCCTACTGTTTTACAGTAATTATCATACTGATTTTATAAGCTTAAACCGTTATAGTTATTACCCTGAACGATAGATATCACTGAAACCTTATGTACAACGCGTATTTCAATTTCAAGGAAGCTCCTTTTTCTATCGCTCCCGATCCACGCTATCTTTACATGACCGAACAACACCGGGAAGCACTCGCGCATCTGGTGTATGGTCTCAATAGTGAAGGCGGCTGCATTCTGCTCACCGGTGAGGTGGGCACGGGCAAGACCACGGTTTGCCGCTGTCTGCTGGAACAAATACCGGAACATACCAACATTGCACTGGTTGTCAATCCAAAAGTGACTGCTGTTGAATTATTGGCGACCATCTGTGATGAATTAAAAATTGAATACCCCTCAGAAAACAATACGATCAAAACCTATACCGACCGGATCAATGCCTTTCTTATTGAGGCCAATGCTCGTAATGAAAAAACTGTGCTCATCATTGATGAAGCACAAAATCTGGACAACACGGTATTAGAGCAGCTACGACTTTTAACCAATCTGGAAACGAACCAGCGCAAGCTATTACAAATTATCATTTTAGGTCAACCCGAATTACTCGATATTCTTGCACGTCAGGAAATGCGGCAACTGGCGCAACGTATTACCGCCCGCTTTCACCTCAACGCATTATCTCGCGGTGACGTTAAAGCCTATATCAATCATCGATTGGCAATTTCTGGGCAAAATGCCCAGCTGTTTCCTGAAACCACTATTTCACAGCTATATCGATTGAGTAAAGGCATTCCCCGTTTACTCAACGTACTTTGCGACCGATCATTACTCGGCACCTACGTTCAAAATAAAACTATCGTTGATACAAAAACATTGTCTACAGCGGCCAAAGAAGTATTCGGTGAACTCAAACAGGTTCAGAACAAATCAAAACTAATGCGAGCTTTACGTATCACAGCAATGATTAGCATCATCGCCATCACGCTTGCTTTAATTATCGCACTACTCAGTGAACAACAGAATAAAACAACTTCAGCTACCGAATCTGATAATGATAAAAACACACAACTGCCAACAATATTAGAACCCGCATCTCTGGAAACTGATAGCAAAATTGAGTCCATAACGAATACTGAACAGATACCATCTGATCCCATCGATGAATTTATACTCACATCAGTTGATAACAACAAGGAAATCGCACTCAGCAGTTTGCTTATGCGCTGGCGACCAGACTACACCAGCAAAACTAATAGCGGTATTTGTGATGATGCTGCGCATGGCCTTAGCTGCCTCAATCACCGTGGCAACCTCAACAGTTTACGCAAGCTTAATCGCCCCGTTATCCTTAAACTGTACAACGATGATGGGAAAATAGCCTATCTGCTATTAAATTATTTAAATGATAATGAGGCCACTCTGAATACAGGTCTCGCCAGCTTTAATATCGACACCCGATTACTAGACAAGCACTGGTACGGTGAATTCTCACTGTTGTGGCGAGCACCGCCGTTTTATCAAAAAACTATTTTACCGGGAAGCAAAGGTGAAGTTGTTCAGTGGTTAGGGCAACAATTAACGCGCCTTTATGACAGCAGCAATTCACCCACTATTTATAACTCTTATTCAAAAGAATTAGTTGCTTTACTCAAGCGTTTTCAACAAAGCCAGGGGCTGATCGCCGATGGCATTGCCGGACCGCTTACCTTAATTCACCTCAATACCGCAATTGGTCAGGTAGTACCCGTGCTTAATACACCACCAGAGGATGAAAGTTAATGTCTTATATTCTCGACGCACTAAAAAAATCTGAACAGGATCGCGGCAATGGCTCAGTCCCCAATGTACAGACCATTCATTCTTCAGCACTAAACTATCATCAGGAAAAACGTGCTTTATGGCCCTGGCTTCTGGTCGCGGCATTGATAATCAATGTCTTTATTCTGATTTATTTCCTGAAGCCTGCGACAAACACGACCGAAAGTACTAGCCATCAAAACACGGTAACCAATACCAGCACAGCCACAAATGAAAACAGCACACCGGAAGAAATTAAGCCAGCGAGCCCTGTCATGGTTAGTAAAACACCAGCCGTGATCTCACCGGCGCCTGCACAAAATAATAATGAGCATACTGAAGTAGTCGCCAAAGAAATGCCCGCAGCTGTAATCACCATCGATGAGTTACCTGACGATATTCGCCGACAAATCCCCAATATGATTTTTTCTGCTCACGTTTATTCCAGTGAACCATTACAACGCAGCATTGTAATCAATGATCGTTTTATGGAAGAAGGCGAAGCTGTTGCCTTTGATCTGATCCTGGTGGAAATAACACGCCATGGTGCAATTTTTGATTTCCGTGATTATCGATTCAGCACCAGCGTTCTCTCCGGATGGGGAACACCCTAAAAATCACAGGCGGCTGTTAAAGTCATGGCTGCACCGGTTGCTGGATGAAACAGATCGATGGTTTCGGCATGCAACAACATTCTTGGCTCCCGTTTTTCTCTATCATCACCATACAGGGAGTCACCGATAATAATATGCCCGATTGCGATGCAGTGAATTCGAAGCTGGTGGGTTCGCCCCGTGATCGGTTTTAATAATAAGCGCGTGCTCTCCGGACCAGCATCAATTACCTGCCATTGAGTGCTCGCCTCTTTGCCCTGCTGATAATCAATGATCTGCCTTGGCCGGTCATCGGGGTCACCTCTCATAGGTACATCAATAATGCCCTGCCGCTCCTTTATCTGACCTCGAACCTCGGCAATATATTGTTTTTTTATTTTTCTGTCGTGAAATTGTCGACTCAATTCACGCTGCATTTTAATCCCCACAGCCAGCAGCATAATGCCTGAGGTGTGACAGTCGAGCCGATGCACTATTTTTATATCCGGATTAATTAGCTGCATGCGTGTCGCAACCGAGTCCTGATTATCTGCACCCAAACCCGGTACTGACAATAAACCACCGGGTTTGTTGATCGCGATGAGATAGTCATCCTGATAAATAATTTCTAAAGGCATATTTCGATTATATAAAATACTGAGGCACAAAAAAGCCAGAGCATCGACAATGCTCTGGCCTTCAGCTCAGCAACTAATAATTACTGCAGCTCAGCAATCACCTGTTTGGCATCAGCGACCATAGGATGACGCGGATTATCTTTCAGAAAAGCACGCAGTGTGTTCACACTCAACTGTGCCTGGCCCATACCACCATAGCTAATACCCAATGCAAACTGAGCATTGGCTTTAAGATCGCTCTCGCCATGCTCACTGATAAAAGCTGACAGCGCCTTTACCGCAGATGGCAGATCGCCGTTTTCAGCCAGCTGATACGCATTGTGAAACTCGGTCAGCTCCTTTACATAAGCTGGATCATCTGTCTTATCACCTTTCCAGTAGGGATCAATCAAACTATCGGTAGTTTCAGCGCCACGCACCCCGGCAGTAATCACAGATCGACTACGGTTTCGCTGACTCATTTTTGGATTTAGAGTACGAAGCTTGCCCCAGACACGATAAAACAGACCTTTAAATACACTGTTCTGCTCTTTTTTAACAACAATATTTGATTTCTGACCTTCCTGCTCAGCCGCCAGAGACATCGCGGGCAAGCAAAACATCAGCATTAATACCACTATCAATTTTTTCATCACACTACCCCCGAACTCACGTTCTGAACAACCTCATTAATACCACAAAAATAATGCTAACTCGTACCCTTATAGACTCAACGGTCTAAAATCACTGACTTAATAGCTTAATAAAACTCGCATACTTCTTATTCACGCTATCATCAATCTTTCGTGCTTCCTTATATTTACTATTTGCCATCTGCAAATCAGCCAGTTTGTAATGCGCCATAGATAGGTTCATTTTAACTCCGGCATCGTTGGAAGCAAGCTGCTCTGCGTAGGCATAACTTTCGATAGCACGCTCATAATCCTGTTTACCGAAATAGATGTTGCCACGATTATTGTAAACGGCACTGTCATCCGGGTTAATTTCTAATATCGCATCAAACTCCCTCTCTGCTGCCCGATACAGCCCATGTCTGGCATAGATAATCGCCACCTGCATACGTGCTTCGGTATTCGATGGATCCATTTCAGCCATAGCGCGATAAGGTGCTACCAGATCATCCAGACTCTTCT
>Ga0224507_10000449_pt1 | contig 16053 bp, 16 predicted proteins | sample SF_Jan12_sed_USG_3_FD_170159 | JGI IMG/M metagenome (GOLD analysis project Ga0224507, IMG submission 170159) | Sediment microbial communities from San Francisco Bay, California, United States - SF_Jan12_sed_USGS_13 | ecosystem: Environmental > Aquatic > Marine > Sediment | place: USA... | reverse complement strand
GGTGGATGGAGATTGTATATTTCAATAATAAAACAAGAAAATCTACGTTAATACCTTGTACGTATCAGGATTATTTGACAGCAAATAATCAGATATATCCCGAGAGATGGTTAAAAACTTTTAGAAAATTAAATTGAAACACACTAAAGAAGATTTTTAAACGTTCTTAGGGAACCAAGTGTAATTATTTTCATTGCTCTTTCATTGGAAATAATTAAAATTTAGTCAAAAATAAATAATATAACAATTACCGAGTCTTGTTAGAAAAGTAAAAATTATGAGAAAGTTAACCCTAATTCTGCTATTAATGTCCGTTGCATTATTATCTAGTTGTAAATCTGGTAATGATAGAGGTCAGTTAGTAGGTGTGAAGTCAAATAAAAAATTCTTTCCCGAAAAACCTTTTGGTATGGTATTGATACCTGGAGGTGCATTTACTATGGGTAAAGGCGATGAAGATGTGGCAGGTTCATTTAGTGCACCATCACGGACAGTAACCGTTAGACCATATTATATGGACGAAACGGAAATTACCAATAGTGAGTATAGAGAATTTGTTTTTAGAGTTAGAGATTCTATTTTAAGAACTAAACTTGCCATACTAGCCGAAGAGGCCAATATTGGCGGGAGTGCTCCGGTTGAACAAAACAAAGGAGACAACAGCGGTATCTTAAAATACAAATTTAAAGAACAGGATAGTACAGACAATGCTTACTATAAGTATATGATGGACAACTACGGTAGTTTAGGTGATATCAATTCGCCAACCGAGGGCCGTTATTTAAATTGGGATGTTGACCTTGTATGGAGTACCAATGAGTTTCCTGATCAATATTATGCTGAAGCTATGGATAGTATGTATTTACCTATTGATGATGCTTTGGATAGAAAAAGAAAACTTGATACAAGAAAATTAAAATATGTTTATTTAACCTTTGACGAATCTGCCGCTGCCAGAAAAAACGGATCAGCAAAAGATTTTTTGAAAAAGGTTGAAGTTGAAATATATCCGGATACAGCCGTATGGGTAAAAGATTTTAATTATTCTTATAATGACCCTATGCATCAGGATTATTTTTGGCACGATGCCTATAGCGATTATCCTGTAGTTGGAGTTTCATGGGATCAGGCAAAAGCTTTTTGTGATTTCAGAACTGTAAAACGCAACAATTATCTGGCGGGTAAAAAGAATAGTTCGGGTAGAGAACCAAGCTTTAGATTACCTACAGAAGCTGAGTGGGAATATGCTGCTCGTGGCGGTTTGGAATATGCCAAATACCCTTGGGGAGGCCCGTATGCAACAACAGACAGAGGTTGTTTTTTAGCAAACTTTAAACCTGAAAGAGGAAATTATGCAGCAGATGGCGCCTTATACACTATTGAGGCAAGATCATATAATCCGAACGATTATGGCTTATATAACATGGCTGGTAATGTTGCCGAATGGACGAACACAGCTTATAACCCTTCTTCATATTATTTAGGTTCTACGATCAACCCGAATGTTGTTGATAATGCAAACCAGCGCAAAGTGATTAGAGGTGGTTCATGGAAAGATGTTGCATATTTCTTAGAAGTTGGTACACGTGATTTTGAATATGGTGATTCAGCGAGAAGTTATATCGGCTTTAGAACTGTTCAGGATTACATGGGAACTAAAATGAAAAACAATAACAAGTAATAAAAATAATAACCAAATTAAACAATAATAATTAAAAAAATCACAATTATGGCACAATCACAAGCAAAGAAAAAAATGTTCAACATGGCTTATGGTCTTGGAGCAGCAGTAGTAATTTTAGGCGCACTTTTTAAAATTGCTCATTATCCTGGAGGTACAGCAATGTTAACCATAGGTATGGTCGTTGAAGCTGCCGTATTTGCACTATCTGCATTCGAACCAGTTGAAGATGATTTGGATTGGGCAAAAGTATACCCTGAATTAGCAGGTGGTAGTTCAGATAAGGAAACCGAAAAAGATGCAGAAGGGTTACTTTCACAAAAATTAGATACCATGTTGGAGCAGGCAAATTTAGATGCTGAAAAAATGCAAAGACTGGCTGTAAGTATTGAAAATTTTGCAGGAGCTGCAGAGAATATAGCACCGGCTTCCGATTCTATAACAGCATCAACGCGTTATAGCGAGCAATTATCTATTGCAGCCATTGAATTGGAATCGTTGAACAGCATGTATATGATACAGAAAGATAATGCACAGCGTCAGGCAGATGTAAATGCCGATACCATTGCAAATGCTGAGCAATTAAAAGAACAAATGGAATCATTGGCCACAAACTTGTCTTCATTGAATGGTGTATACGGCGGAATGTTATCAGCCATGTCAAATAGAAATTCTTAATTAGTAGTTATTTTAACAAAATCAATTTATAAACCCTAAAAAAAACTAATTAGAATGGCAGCAGGAAATCAATCACCAAGGCAGAAAATGATTAACTTGATGTATCTAATATTTATTGCCATGTTGGCAATGAATATGGGTAAGGAAGTTTTGCAAGCCTTTGGTTTAATGGACGAAAAATTAGTTTCAGCCAATGAGGCTGCAACTGATAGAAATACCATGTATTATGATGATCTAGAATTGAAGGCGGTAGAGCAAAAAGAAAAATATGCAGATGAAGCAGTGAAGGCTGTTAAAATCCAAAAATTATCTCAAGATTTTTACAACTATATTGATAGTTTAAAAGTCGAGATGAAAGCCTCAGTTTCAGATCCAACAAATTATGAAACGATGGATTCAGGTAAGTTTTTGGATGAGAAATTCTTTAAAGGAGACGATGGAAAATACAGAGAAGCTGGTGAAGAATTCTTATCTTACATAAATAATTACAACTCTGAAGTGGTTTCTATATTGGGTGAAGAGTTTAAAGAAATTGGGTCGGGCGTTGCAAATCGGTTTTCAACAGCTAAAGAAACAAACAGAGAAGGCAAAGAAATATTCTGGTTAGATTATAACTATAAAGGATTTCCTTTAATTGCTTCAATGGCTAAACTGACACAAATTCAGGCCGATATTAAAATAACTGAGAGTGAAGTGTTGTCAGCCATGTTGCAAGGTCAGTTGACCAGTGATGTTTCTATGAAGAATTACAATGCCATATTGATTCCTAATACACCGGCAACCTTACAAGGTGAGAACTTTCAGGGTAAAATTGTTTTGGGTAGATATGATGGATCTTTGGTACCAACCAAGGTCATTGTTAATGGAAAGGAAATCACCAATATTAAAGATGGTGGGGCGATTTTAGATTTCCCGGCAGGTAATGTAGGTGAAAATGAAATTAAAGGTAAATTTATCTTTATGGAAAATGGCGTTCCGGTTGAAATTCCAATCGAACAGTCATATGCAGTAGTTGCAAAACCAAATTCAGCAGTGATCTCTGCAGATAAAATGAACGTGGTTTATAGAGGTGTTCAAAACCCGATGACCATTTCTGTTCCAGGAGTAGCCGATAATCTTGTAAAAGCAAGTGCTCCCGGTTTGAATAAATCTAAAGGTATTGGAAAATATATGATGAGCCCTGGAAAAGGTAGAGAAGTGAAAATCAATGTGAATGCCAAATTACCTGATGGTACACCGGTGAGTTCAAGTCAAATCTTCAGAATTAAAGATATACCGGCGCCAGTGGCTGCAGTAAGAGGTGAATACGGTATGATCAAAATGCCAAAAAGTACTTTGCAAAAGGCTACTATTAGTTCGATGTTACCGGATTTTGTATTTGACTTAAAAATTACAACGACAGGTTTCAGTGTGAAAGTACCTGGTCAGCCAACAGTAAAAGTGAGAGGTAATAAATTTGATGCAGCAGCAATAAGAGTTTTAAACAAAGCAAGACAAGGAGATGCTGTTATTATATTTGATGTAAAACAAAAATTAGTAGGTAACTCTGGTTACTACTTAAAAAATGCATCACCTGTAAATGTTGAGATAACAAATTAAATAATGAATATTATGAAATTCAAAGGATTAACAATAGCGGTCATTGCTTTACTATCTGTAGGATATGTAAATGCACAGGCTAATTTGCTAAATGCAAAAATTCCTGAACAAGTAGGAATGAAAACGCCCGAGCAATTAGCAGCCGATAATGACAAACCATTAGAGTATGGGTATATCGATGACAGAGATATTTTATGGTCAAAGGTCGTATGGGAATATGTAGATCTAAATGAAAAGATCAATATGCCATTTTATTATCCGGTAGATACTGCCAATATCAGTTCAACAAGACGTTCTTTATTCGATACTTTATTGAAAGGTATTAAAACAGGTGAGGTCATTGATATTTATGATGATTCTTACTTTGAAGATAAACTTACCATGAATGATATTCAGGGTCGTTTATCAAGAATTGATACTTCCGACGCGGGTATTGAAAGATTGAATGCCGGTGAAGAATTAACAGATGAATATATTGACAGACGTGATATTAGTTCTGGTGATATATCAGGATTTAGAATTAAAGGTGTTTGGTATTTTGACAAGCGACAAGGCGAATTAAAATACAGGTTGTTAGGCATTGCACCTGTTGCTCCTGATGTTAATTTTATTGACAGCGGTGATTCAGATGATGAGCTGGTAGAATTGTTCTGGGTTTGGTATCCGGGAGCCAGATATACAACGCATGAAATGAAGGTTTTTAACCAAAAAAATTCAGCGTATCCATTATCTTATGATCACCTGTTGAATGCAAGACGATTCAATGCCATTATTTATCGTGAAGAAAATATTTATGGTAACCGTGATGTTGCCGAATATATTAAGGGTAATTCACTTTTTCAAGTGCTAGAATCTGATAAGCTCAAAGAAGATATCAGAGACAGAGAACTCGATATGTGGAATTATTAAGTCCCTGAATTTAATAACTTATGACTCCTGCTGAAAAGCAGGAGTTTTTTTATGCCTTTAGTTTTAATCTGATCAACTATCTTTGCCCTATGACAATTGATTATATCATCGTTGGCTTAGGCCTGGCGGGTATCGCTTTCGCGGAAGAACTAATAAAACAAAACAAATCTTTTGTAGTTTTTGAAGATGATTCACAAAACTCATCATTGGTGGCTGGAGGCATGTATAATCCGGTGATCTTAAAACGGTTTACGCCGGTTTGGAATGCAAAGGAACAATTGGAAACAGCCCTTCCGTTTTATGATCATTTAGAAACTAAACTTGGTGAAACCTACCATCATCAAGTTGATATCTACAGAACCTTTAAAAGTGTTGAAGAACAAAATAACTGGTTTACGGCCTGTGATAAACTGCTCTTGCAGGACTATATGGATCCCGAGCTTGTAAAAAACAATAATAAATTTATCAATGCGCCCTATGGTTCGGGTAAATTAAGGCAGACCGGTAGGGTAGATGTCAATAAATTGGCCAAAGATTATCGGTCTTTCTTAAAAAAGCAGCATGCTTTGGTTGAATCAAAATTTGAATATGATCAGCTAATGTTTTTTGATGATTATATAGCATATCAGGATTTTAAAGCCGGTAAAATTGTTTTTTGTGAAGGCTTTGGGTTAAAAGAGAATCCATTTTTCAATCAGTTGCCTATGCAGGAAGTGAAAGGTGAATTGATTACCATACATGCCCCTGACCTGAAAGTTGATTATTTGATCAAATCGGCTGTATTTGTATTGCCTATAGGGTATGATCTTTATAAAGTAGGTGCAACCTTTAACTGGAAAGATAAAACAAAATCGCCAACTGAAGCCGGAAAGGAAGAACTGGAATTAAAACTTAGTGATGTCATTAATTGTGATTATCAAATTGTTGGACATAGTGCAGGTATCAGACCTACGGTAAAGGATAGGCGACCTATGTTGGGCATGCATCCAAAATATACACAAATGGCCATTTTAAATGGTTTGGGAACCAGAGGTGTTATGGTAGCACCGCTTATGGCTATCAAATTATTCCAACACATTGAAAATGGAAAACCTCTGGATGAGGAAATTTCCATCAAAAGGTTTGATAAATAAAGGCTTGTTGCTTAGATTTTACTCTTTTTTATAATGAACAAACATATTGATGTATATGAGCCGTGATAATCGCATGGTAATAGGCGTTAGCAGGATTAATACAACAATGATGGCAATAAAACCCGTTAACAGGCTGAACCCTAAAAAATAATTAATAATGAATATGGCAACCGAAAACGCAATGGTTAAGGCATATGAAATATACATGGCGCCATAAAAAAAGGACGGTTCGATCATGTATTTTAAATGACAATGAGAACAGTGGTCATGTAGTTTTAAATTGTTCTTAAATTTAAAAGGCGTTTTGTTTACAAAAAAATCGCCTTCATGGCATTTAGGGCATTTGTTGTTTAAAATACTATAAAATTTTGTTCCTTTTTTAAACATATTTTTGATCATTTTTCAATGTCATATTTTTTAAAAAAACACTTCGAAAAGCATTGTTATTAAGATTTTTCTGAAAGTTCAAAATAGTTTATTGAATATTACTGGTAAACCTTATTTTTGCAAATATAATTTTTTAAAAATACAGAAATGCTAAATGCACATAATATCACGGTAACATTTGGTGGTGAAGAACTGTTTTCTGGTATAACATTTAAGTTAAATGCCGGGAACAGAATAGGATTGGTTGGTAAAAATGGCGCAGGAAAATCAACTTTGCTTAAAGTTATTGCCGGTGAACAGGAGTATGATAGTGGTACTTTGGCTTTCGAAAAAGATATAAGTATCGGTTTTTTAAAGCAGGATATTGATTTTGAAGAGGGGCATACCGTTTTAGAAGAGGCTTATAAGGCCTTTGAAGAAATAAAAAGCATAGAAAAGAAACTTGAAAAAGTCAATACTGAGTTGGCCGAACGCACCGATTATGAAAGTGAATACTATCATGATCTTATGCATGATTTAGATGAGTTATCTCACCGATATGAATTGATAGGCGGTTATAATTATCAGGGAGAGACAGAGAAGATTTTAGGGGGTTTAGGATTTAAACAAGAAGATTTTAATATGTTGACCAATACCTTTTCAGGTGGCTGGCGTATGAGAATTGAGTTGGCAAAATTGCTTTTACAAAATCATGATATTTTACTTCTTGATGAGCCTACCAATCACCTGGATATAGAGTCAATTATCTGGTTTGAAAATTTTTTAAAAGGATTTAGCGGTGCTATTATGATGGTGTCGCATGATAAGATGTTTTTAGATAATGTAACCAATCGAACCATAGAGATCTCATTAGGGCAGATCTATGATTTTAAAAAGCCTTATTCTCAATATCTGTTATTGCGAAATGAGATCAAAGAAAAACAATTACAGGCGCAAAAGAATCAGGATAAAGAGATCAAGCAAACAGAACAGCTCATTGAAAAATTCAGAGCGAAGGCCAATAAAGCTTCTATGGCCCAATCATTAATCAAAAAATTGAATAAGGTTGAAAGAATAGAAGTAGATGTTGATGATAATGCTGTGATGAATGTGCGTTTTCCGGTAAGTGTATTGCCTGGTAAAGTTGTGATTGAGGCGGAGCATGTGTCAAAGAACTACGGAGATAATCAGGTATTGAATAATGTTGACCTGTTAATTGAAAGAGGTGCTAAAATTGCATTTGTGGGGCAAAACGGGCAAGGTAAATCAACCTTGGCTAAAATGATTGTCAATGAAATTCCGTTTGACGGAAAATTAAAACTGGGGCATAATGTGCAATTGGGGTATTTTGCTCAGAATCAATCAGAATATCTTGACGGAGAAATCACGGTGTTACAAACCATGGAAGACGCAGCAAATGATGCTAATCGAATAAGAGTTAGAGATATGCTCGGTGCATTTTTGTTTAGGGGTGATGAGGTTGAAAAAAAGGTTAAAGTGTTGTCGGGTGGTGAAAGAAATCGTTTGGCCTTATGTAAAATGCTCTTGTCTCCTTTTAATGTTCTGGTGATGGATGAGCCTACAAACCACTTGGATATAGCTTCAAAAAATGTTTTGAAAGGCGCATTGGAAAAATTTGAAGGCACGCTGATTTTGGTATCTCACGACAGGGATTTTTTACAGGGTCTCACCGAAAAGGTATATGCATTTAAGGATGAAAAGATCAAAGAATATTTAGGAGATATCAATTACTTTTTAGAACAGCATGATTTAGAAAACATGCGTGAAGTAGAGAAGCGTACAAAAACGAAGGCCACTGGAAAAAATAATTCAAAAGCCAAGCAGAATCACAAAGATTCAAAGCAAAAAAAACAATTACAAAATAAACTCAGTAAAATTGAAACGGCCATAGCAAAGTTAGAAAATGAAATCATTAATGATGATGCTAAAATTTCTGAAGATTTTGAAAAGTACACTTCCGACCAAAATTTCTTTAAGGCCTACCAGGATAAAAAAGATAAGGTGGATGCTTTGATGGAAGAATGGGAAGAGATTCAGGAAAAAATGGAGAATTAATAAGGCTTATAAAAAAAATCCCAAAGAAATCCAGCTTTAAAGACTCTTTGGGAGTTATTCCCGCTATTATTACATTTAAAACAAAAAATCATATCAATTAATAGAGAAACATTTTAGAAATCTAATTATTTGATATTTCTACTTGTGGCGGGTATGCTGTCATTATTTTAGATACAAACTCATTAATTCTCGCTTCCTTTTTTTCAATATTCTTTGAAGAAGAAAGAAATCCTGTTCCAATACCTTGCCAAGCTAATTCTTTTTTATTTGCATCGATCAAATCGATGAATAGTGTGCCTTCAGTTGAAGTCGATACGTTGTTATAACCAAAGCCGTATCCCATGCCGTAACCTCCATATCCGTAACCATAATACCATGGATACCAGCCATAGTAATTACTGTTGTAGATATCAATTTTTTCTCTTGATTTGGTGAAAATATTTACCAGTAAATCAGGATTTTCTGATTTTACCATGCCTTTAGCATTCATTTCAGCTTCAATGGCTCTTAAAATTCTTCTTTTATCCAGATCTGATATTTCAACTTTATCTATACCTTTTTTATAGAATGCGTATGTTTTATAATTAGAAAAATCAGTGCTTTTTTCGTAATCAGAAGAAACATTTACAGACGTACATGAAACAACCAAAAACATCAATAAAACTGTTAAAATTTGAAAAATTTTCATACGATATAACTTATATTAAATTATCAAGTAAATGATCATCAACAATATTTGGTAAGGTGACCTTTAAGTCAGGTTCCATTTCCATAGCTCTTTTAGCTGTAAAGATGGCTTCTTTGTTTCTAGCCCAGTTTCGTCTGCTTATGCCATTATTAACGTCCCAGAATAGCATGGAGTGTAACCTTTTACTTGCTTCACTACTACCATCAAGAACCATACCAAATCCTCCGTTGATAACTTCTCCCCAGCCAACACCGCCGCCATTATGTATTGATACCCAGGTAGCTCCTCTAAAGCTATCGCCAATTACATTTTGTATGGCCATATCGGCTGTAAATTGAGAGCCATCATAAATATTGGAGGTTTCACGGTATGGTGAATCGGTTCCCGAAACATCGTGATGATCTCTTCCGAGAACTATAGGTGCAGAAATTTCACCATTTTTTATGGCCTGGTTAAAAGCTTCGGCTATTTTAATTCTGCCTTCGGCATCGGCATATAAAATACGGGCCTGTGAGCCTACCACCAAATTGTTTTCCTGAGCACCCTTGATCCATTGTATATTGTCACTCATTTGTTGCTGAATTTCCTGAGGAGATTCTTTTTTCAAAGTTTCCAGAACCTGCATCGCTATGCTATCTGTTTTTTCCAGATCTTCGGGATTGGCCGAAGTACAAACCCATCTGAATGGTCCGAAACCATAATCAAAACACATAGGCCCCATAATATCTTCTACATACGAGGCGTATGCAAATTCTCTTTGTCCGACCACACCTCTTGAAACAGGAGGGTTGGTTCTGTTTTGAAAAGTTGGAGAATCCAGATAGATATCGGCACCGGCTCTGGATGCTTCAAGTAAAAAAGCATTGCCATAATCAAAAAAGTAAGTGCCTTTTGCCGTATGATTGTTAATTGATGCCGCCTGACGACGCAATGATTCCTGTACTTTTTCTTTGAACAGATCCGGATTATTTGCCATCATTTCATTAGACGCTTCTAAGCTATAGCCGGCCGGATAATAACCGCCTGCCCATGGATTATGTAAGGAAGTTTGATCGCTGCCCAGATCGACATATATATTCTCTTGATCGAATTTTTCCCATACATCGACAATATTTCCCTGGTAGGCAATCGATAAAACCTCTTTATTTTCTTTAGCTTTTTGCACGCGATCGACCAAAATATTTAAATCGTCAATAACCTCATCTACCCATTTTTGCGAATGTCTTGTGTGCACTACTTTAGGGTTGATCTCTGCGCAAACGGTAATACAGCCGGCAATATTTCCAGCTTTTGGCTGTGCGCCGCTCATACCACCCAAGCCCGATGTTACAAAAAGTTTACCGGCCAGATCTTCGTGGTTTTTCGCTATTTTTCTACCCGCATTCAACACCGTAATGGTGGTGCCGTGAACAATGCCTTGCGGACCAATATACATATAGCTGCCGGCGGTCATTTGACCGTATTGGGTAACGCCTAAAGCATTGTATTTCTCCCAATCATCTTGTTTAGAGTAATTAGGAATCATCATACCATTGGTGACCACAACCCTTGGTGCATTTTTATGTGATGGGAATAAACCCATGGCATGACCAGAATACATCACCAGCGTTTGGTTTTCATTCATTTGAGCCAGGTACTGCATGGCCAATAAATACTGTGCCCAGTTTTGAAAAACAGCACCATTGCCTCCATAGGTGATCAATTCGTGAGGATGCTGTGCAACCGCATAACTCAAATTGTTTTGAATCATATGCATGATGGCCTTGGCCTGATCTGTTTTACCCGGGTATTCGTTAATGGGTCTGGCATACATTTCATAATCGGGTCTGAATCTGTACATGTATATTCTGCCGTATGTCTTTAGTTCGTCGGCAAACTCTTTTGCTAAAACTTTGTGGTGTTTTTTATCAAAATATCGCAGGGCATTTTTTACAGCCAACTTTTTTTCATCCTGATTTAAAATATCTTTACGCTTTGGCGCGTGATTTATTTGCGGTTCAAATATTTTTGGCTCAGGTAATTCATTTGGGATTCCCTGAAGGATTTGTTTTTGAAAATTATTCATGAGATCATAAAATTTTATAAAGTGCCAGTTTTTGGGTTGTATCCATAAGGGCAATGCCTGCAGTTACTCTTGCAGCAATAACCTCTTTTTAAATGATATTTTTCTGTAAATACTTTAAAACCTTCTTTACTGTAATAAAAATCTTCAGGTTCTAATTTATTATTGTTAAATTGCATAAGCAAAAATATTTTTTTCAAAATTTATAGCCTCTCGTTTCATGTTAATATTTTCAAAATATTTATTTTTTTCCACTTTTAATGCACTGGCTGTATGGCCTTTTATTTTTTTGAAAGAGAAAGAGTTAAAAAATAATATGATTTTATTAAATCATGAAAACATTCATTTGCATCAGCAAAAGGAACTGCTTTGGCTATTTTTCTTTTTATTTTATTTGATTGAGTTTATTGTTAAATTGATTATTTATAAGCAGCCAAAGATAGCCTATTTCAATTTGAGTTTTGAAAGAGAGGCCTATCAAAATGAGCATAATCTTGATTATGTTCGCCAGAGAAGGGTTTGGAACTTTTTGAAATATTTATAAGTGAATTTCGATAAAATTAAAAATCAGCAGGTTTTTCTTCCCGAATTAGAGAAATTTGAAGTCTCTCTGTTTATGAAAAGGGAAGATCAGATCCATCCCTTTATTTCGGGTAATAAATACCGAAAACTGAAATACAATATTTTAGAAGCTCAAACATTAAAAAAGACCACCTTATTAACTTTTGGGGGTGCATTTTCAAATCATATTAGCGCCGTAGCTTTTGCCGGTTCAGCATATGGCTTTAAAACAATTGGTATAATTCGAGGTAATGAACTGGGTGATGATCTTGAAAAAACCCTGAGTCAAAATACAACTTTAAGAACTGCTGCCGAACATCAAATGACATTTAAATTCGTTACCAGGAGCGACTATCGATTAAAAAACAGTCCTGAATTTATTGCCGACCTGCACAAAGAATTTGGTGATTTTTATTTGGTGCCTGAAGGCGGTACCAATGAATTTGCTGTCAAAGGATGTGAGGAAATTTTGACATCTGAAGATCAGAAGTTTGATGTGATTTGTTGTGGTATAGGAACGGGGGGGACCATATCGGGGATAATTAATTCCGCGAAAGCGCATCAAAAAATATTAGGATTTCCGGCTTTAAAAGGTGATTTTTTACAAAAAGAAATAGAACGGTACACAATACAAAATAAAAATTGGAGTTTAATATCTGATTATCATTTTGGTGGTTTTGGTAAAATAAATGAATCATTGATAAATTTTATCAATGCTTTTAAACGAGAAAGCACCATACCTTTAGAGCCTATTTACACAGGTAAAATGATGTTTGGTATTACAGACCTTATAAAAAGTGGATACTTTAAAAAAGGAACAAAAATATTGGCCATTCACACAGGCGGATTACAGGGTATAGAAGGAATGAACAGGAGATTGAAACAAAAGAAATTACCTTTAATTCTATGAGAAATAAATCAATATATGTAATTGCAGTTTTGTTAGCTGTATTTCTTACAGGTTGTCATTCAACAAAAACAACAGTGACTCATAAGGCGAAAAAAGAGAAAGCGCCTAGTAAGGAAGCTGTGCTGTTTGATAAGAGTGATAAAATTTTTGAAGATTTAAAACAAAATAAAAGCGGTCATTTAAATAGCTATACCCTTGATTATGTCAATAGATATAAACATATTGCTATTGAAGATATGCTGTTGTATAAAATTCCGGCGAGTATTACGCTTGCTCAGGGTGTTTTAGAATCGGGTAGTGGGAGAAGTGAACTTTCAAAAAAATCAAACAATCATTTCGGAATAAAATGCCATAAGGACTGGAATGGTAAAAAAGTACGATATGATGATGATAAAAAAAGAGAGTGTTTTAGGAAATATCCACATCCGGAAGGCTCTTTCGATGATCATTCTATTTTTTTAACAACGAGGTCGAGATACGATTTCTTATTTGATTTAAAACCAGATAACTATAAGGCTTGGGCAAAGGGCCTGAAAAAAGCCGGTTATGCCACCGATAGGAAATACCCGGCAAAGTTGATAAAAATCATTGAAGATTATCAACTATATGAATATGATGCCTTGGTTTTAAATAAAAAAGGAAATTATAAACCAGAAAATAAAAATTATGAGGTGGTGAGTAACAGAACTGGTGCTTTTATTATTGTGAGCAAAGGAGATACCTTGTATTCAATTGCAAGAAATAACAGTTTGTCTGTTGAGCAGTTAAAGTCATTTAATAAGCTGTTGACTAACGATATAAGTGTTGGTCAAAAATTATATCTATCTAATTAATGGGCCAGATTTGACATAAAAAAAAGCTATCAACCTGCGTTGATAGCTTTTTTAACAAACTCAATATAACCAAATTATTTAGATGTTTTCATCTGGTGTTTTTTACCTTGCCTTTTAGGAGCCATGGATCTTTTATGTTTTTTCATCATAGTCGTTTGCCTCGTTTTTTTCCATTGTTCATACTGATCTTTGTTTAAGATACTTTTCATTTCTTTTTGATAAGCCAGTTGAGAGTCAAGCATGTCATTCATGCTTTTGAACTTTTGATCAGCAGTTGGTTTTGTGCCGCTTTCTTTCATGGATTTACGCGTTGCCATTTTCTTTTCTTTTTCAAGAGCGCTTTTCTTGTTGAGGGCTAACAGTTGATTTTGCTGAGTAGCATTCAGATCAAACCTTAAAGTCATTTTTTTTGTTTGTAAGACAGCCCTTTGTTCCGGGGTAAAATCATTCATGATTTTCATCATTTGATTTTGCTTGTTCTGTGCGAAGCTTATTAAGGAGATTACCGAAAATAAGAAGCTAAATAAATATTTCATGTTTTAAAGATTTAAAGATTTTATACTTTGACTGTGATACTTGAAATAGGTTTAATTGTATTTTAATTAAAATTGTGTTGAAATATATTTTGAGCTTAATACATCACGAAAAAAGGCTGTATTTTTTTTATTGACTAAGATTTTATTATCTTTGACCAACCGTTCAGTCATAAATAAAATAAGAAAAATGTCACCTCGAACTGATAAGCAAAATAAAGATATAAGGCAAAAAATGGAGTTGCAGATCCTGAATGCGGCGCTTGATTTATTTGCAAGTGATGGATTTGAAGGAACCTCTATGCAATCCATCGCTAAAGAAGCAGGTGTATCAAAAGGCAATCTTTATAATTATTTTGAAAGCAAACAGGAGTTGCTGAAAGGTGTCTTGCTGCACGGCTTGGATCAGTTATCTGAAGTCATGGAGGCTTCTTCCCTTGAATTGTTAACTGAAGAGGCTTTTGAAGGGGCCATAAGAGTGAATTTTGAATTGATCAGATCCAATAAAGTGTTTTGGAAATTATATTATAATTTGTTTGCCCAGCCTAAAGTACAAGTTCTTTTTTCTGAAATATTTAATCCTTTTTTAGAGCAGTACCTGGAAATATTTGAGCTTTATTTTGAGAATAAGGGCGATAAAAACCCGAAAACCACTGCATTATTGTTGGGGAGTACCTTGGATGGGGTGTCGCTTGGATTTTTAATGATGGGAGATGCCTATCCGCTAGATGATATTGTAGATCAAATAATTATGAAGTTTAAATAAAATAATATGAAACATAAAATAACCACTGCCATATTTTTAATTGCCTGTTTATTTATGGCTACGAGCTATTCTCAGGATAAAATAAGCGGATTAGAGATTATAAAAAAGGCCGATGAAAAGGTTAGAGGGAAAACCAATACGTCTGTTGTTGAAATGGAAATTATTCGCCCTACCTGGAAAAGATCTGTGAGTATGAAGGGTTGGGGAAGGGGTATGGATTATTCAATGACCTATATTACCGGCCCCGCTAAGGATAAAGGTCAGGTTTTTATGAAGCGTAAAACAGAAATGTGGAACTGGATGCCTTCCATTGGCCGGATGATCAAAATACCGGCATCGATGATGTCGCAAGGCTGGATGGGATCAGATTATACAAATGATGATATTTTAAAGGAGAGTTCTATTGTTGTTGATTATACTCATAAAATTGTTGCCGAAGAAATTGTCGAAGGTTTTGATAGCTATAAAATTGAAATGCTCCCAAAAGAAGATGCAGCTGTGGTATGGGGAAAGGTTTATAAATGGATCACTAAAAATGAATATATACAGATTAAATCAGAATATTTTGATGAAGATGATGAGTTGGTGAAAAGTGATTTTGGATATGATTTTAAAATGATGGACGGCCGATTGATACCTACAAGAATAGAAATTATTCCGGCCGATGAAGCAGGGAAAAAAACGGTATTGTATATCAAAGAAATACAGTTTGATGTGGATTTGCCAGAATCATTTTTTTCTCAGCAAAAAATGAAAAAAGTGAGATGAGTAATTTAATAAATAAGCTATTGAAATGATTTTAAAAATTGCCTGGCGAAATATTTGGCGTAATAAACGAAGAACTTTAATTACAGTTGCTTCAATTATGTTTGCATTGTTTTTTGCAATAATCATGAGAGGTTTTCAAAGGGGTTCATACGCAAAGATGAAAGAAAATGCAGTGGAATCTTATACGGGCTATATCCAAATTCATAAAAAAGGGTACTGGGAGGATAAGCAAATCAATAATGTTTTCTCTTTAGATAAGACCATCATTGACCAGTTGGCATCAGATGAGCGTGTTCATGTGGTTATTCCGCGTTTAGAATCCTTCGCGCTGGCTTCTTCGGGTGTATCTACCAAAGGAGTGGCAGTTATGGGTATATCTCCTGAAAAGGAAGATAAAATGACGAAGATCAAATCCTATCTTCAAGACGGAACGTTTATAGATGCAGCAGATAATGCCATTTTAATAGCAGAAGGATTGGCAGCATTTTTA
>Ga0224507_10000448_pt1 | contig 16078 bp, 14 predicted proteins | sample SF_Jan12_sed_USG_3_FD_170159 | JGI IMG/M metagenome (GOLD analysis project Ga0224507, IMG submission 170159) | Sediment microbial communities from San Francisco Bay, California, United States - SF_Jan12_sed_USGS_13 | ecosystem: Environmental > Aquatic > Marine > Sediment | place: USA... | reverse complement strand
TCGGCGGGCCGGTTATCGGCCGTTCATGGTGGTTGCGAGTGCGGGAACGACCAACACGGGCGCGGTGGACGATCTGCGAGGTCTGGCCGACCTCGCCGCGACAGAGCACCTCTGGTATCACGTGGACGCCGCCTGCGGCGGTTTTTTCGCGCTCACTGAGCGCGGTCGACGCGTGCTCGCCGGCATGGAGCGCGCCGACTCGGTCACCCTCGATCCGCACAAGGGGCTCTTCCTTCCCTATGGCACCGGCTCGCTCCTCGTACGGGACGGACGCCTGCTGCGACGCGCACATGCTACTGAAGGCGCCTACTTGCCCGCGATGCAGGACCGCACCGAGTTCGTGGACTTCTGTCAGGTGTCCCCCGAGCTATCGCGGCCGTTTCGAGGGCTTCGGCTGTGGCTTCCCCTCAGGCTCGTGGGCGTCGGCGCCTTCCGCGACGCCTTGGACGAGAAGTTGGATCTTGCCCGGCACGTGAGCCGGGAGCTCGACCGCATGAGGGGGATCGAGGTGATCGTCGAGCCCGAGCTGTCGATCGTGGTATTCCGCGCGAGCGGCGATGGGCCCGATGCCGAGGGGACCAATGCACTGAACCGGCGGCTGCTCGACGCCGTGAACCGCCGCGGTCGTGTGTTCCTGACGGGTACCACGGTCGGCGGCCGCTTCCTCCTGCGGGTCTGTGTGCTCTCCTTTCGCACCCATCGCGACCGAATCGAGCAGTGCCTGGAAGACATCCGAGCGGCGCTGACCGAGGTCCTGTGACGTGCGAGGCCGAGACTCGGCGCAGATCTGACAGACCCCCATGCATCTTTGGCAAACACGGGCGCCCAAACCGTCCGTGTGTCTGTCGATCTGGCGCATTCCGTTGGCATCCTGGTTGCCCTCCAGATACGCGGCGGTCGCCGGGTGGCTCCGGCGGCCGGAGACCGCAGCGATGAACGTTTCAATGGAGGAATGCACCATGCTGTACCCGACGATTTGGCGCCGCCAGGCACCCAGCCTGTGGGACGACATTTTCAATATCCGGAACGAGTTCGACCGGCTCCTGGGCCAGACCGAGACCCAGGTCGGCAGCGCGTGGGTTCCCGTGGTCGACGTGCGGGAGACGAAGGACGAATTGACCCTGCAGGCGGAGCTCCCGGGACTCACGATCGAAGATGTGGACGTGAGTGTGGAGCACGGCGTGCTCTCGATCACCGGTGAGAAGAGGCAGGAGGTCGAGGAGGGTAAGGAAGGATCCGAGTACCACCTGGTTGAGCGGCGCTACGGGCGGTTCGAGCGCCGGTTCTCGCTGCCGCGGTCAGTGGACGCCGAGAAGGTCCGGGCGGAGTTCGCCGACGGCGTCCTCCAGGTCACCCTGCCCAAAGTGGAAGCGGCCAAGCCGCGCAAGATCGAGGTAAAGGTCAGCGACATGACTCGACCGGGCAGCAAGTAGTCCGAACGGATCGGACGACATGGGGGCCCGGCTGGTGCCGGGCTCCTTTCGTTTTGCGGCTGTGCCGGGCTCCCTCACTCCTTACTCCTCACTCCTTACTCCTTACTCCTTACTCCTTACTCCTCACTCGCGTCTTCCCGTCTTCCCGCCTCTCTACCGCGGCACCGGAAAATGCCTGATCACCCCCACCGCAAACCGGTAGTCGTCTTCACGCGGGCCGCTCACCGGGATCCGCACTCCGGCACCGACCTCGAAGCCGCCGCCGACTTCCCAGCGGAACTCGGGCGCCACGAACCAAGTGGCCGGGCCGCCTTCGGTGGCGAACTCGACGATGCCCTCGACGATGGGTGTGAGGCCGAGCGGGGAGGTCCACGACAACGCGGTACTCAGCTCGACGTGTTCCGACTCGGGTTCCGAGGTCAGGGGAATCTCCAGGTGTCCGGCGGTCTGGAGCAGCCAGCGCCGCTCGGGTCCGAACGGGAGCCACGCCAAGAGGAACGGCGCGAACGCCGCGTGCTCCTCGCCCAGCCCGCGGTCCGCGTCGCCTGTGGGGATGTCGAAGTCACCGCCAACCGCCAGGATGAAGCGGTTCAGGTCGTTCACCACGGCGACCTTGGGGCCGATCCCGATATCACCGATTCCGCTCTCGCTCGAGCCCACCTCCGGTGACAGATGATGAAACGGGATGTGGGTGACGATGGAGAGATTCGGGATCAGCGCCCATTCCACTTCCAGTTGGGCGGTATAGACCTGTCCCTCGTCTCCGTCCGAAATGAAGAAATCCGGCCGGAGCTTGCGTTCGATGAACGCGTTCTCGGTGAAGAACGCGTCGATGAAGTGTGGGCCGGGGCCGCGGTGCGAGTGCACCTCGTCGTGGTCGTGGCCATGGTCGTCCGGTTGCTGCGCGTTGGCGATGGTGGCGCCGCCAACGAGCACGGCAGTCGCGAGAACGAGCGATCGCATGAGTCCTCCTCGAGTATGAGACGGTTCGAACTGGCTGCAGCAGCGAGTCGATCCGTCAGGCTCGTGGAGGAGGAGGGTCGAAGGCGGAGATCCAGGAGGAGAGAGGAGCCGGCGGGTCCGGGGTCTCGACCTCTCGGGCCACCGTCTCCTGATCCGCTACTATGGAAGGGGAGGGAAGGCCCACATTCTGGCTCCCGAACGGCGCCATGGCCGTCTGGGTCCAGCTGCCCGTGTGACATTGAGGCGCCTGGTGGTCGGCGCCGTGGTGCGCCCCCTGGCCGGGATGCAGCTCGAAATGGCAGGCGATCCCACAGGCCACCCAGGGCTGGAAGCCCAGGAAGGACAGCGCCAACATGAGGCTGGCGAATCGGGGTGAGCGCGACGCGGGCCTCGTAACCAAGTTGTAACGTCGGAATCCGCCATTTTGTTCCATCCCAGGGCCGCGGAGCGGTTGGGTCTCACTGCGGCAGGTTGGCGAGCCGCTCCTTCGCTTCCCGGTAGCCTTCGAGGATCGCCTCGCCGGCTCGATGGAACTCCATCGAGCGGATGTGGCCCAACTTCGGTTGAATCAGCAGGTCCGGTGGGTCCGCGTCGAGCCTGGTGGTGGTGATGAACGTCTCCATGATGCTGATCGAGGTGGTCATCACATCGAAGATGCTCGGCAGCTGCTCCCGGCTCCGCCACCGCTTGATCTGGGCCAAGGCGGGGAGCCCCACGCGAGCCATTCGCGTGTGCAAGGCCCGGGCGATCCTGCTCTTGACGTCGGTGACCGGCACGTCCCGCACCGGTGGTTCGGGGGCGGGGGGGGCAGCGCGTCCCCGGTACACTCTCCCGCCGACGACGCCGTGGTTCAGGTCCACCGCGATCACAAAATCGGCTCCCATGGCTCGCAGCACGTTTACCGGAACCGGGTTGACGAGTCCGCCGTCCACCAGGATCCTGTCGTTCCATCGGACGGGCGTCAGGATACCGGGAATGGAGAAGCTGGCTCTCACCGCTTCGACGATGTCGCCGTCCCGAATGGCGACTTCCTCGCCCGTTTCCAGATCCGTGGCGACGGCACAGTACGGGATCGGGAGCTGCTCGATCCGCGTTTCCTTGATGTAGTTCCGGATGAAGGCCGAGAGCTTTGTCCCGTCGATGAGCCCGGACTTCGGCAGGACGGCATCGTAGAACGACGCGACCTGCCTCCAGTCGAGCTCGAGCGCGACGTCCTCGAGGGCGTCGAGGTCTCCGGACGCAAACACCGCGCCCACGGCGGCCCCGATGCTGGCGCCCGCCACGTAGTCCACGCGCAAGCCGGCCTCGGCCAGGCCACGGATCACGCCGATGTGTGCCCAGCCACGCGCGGAGCCGCTGCCGAGCGCGAGCCCGACAGACCCCCGTACCCGATGCGTCTCTTCCGATGATGCCATGAGCAATTTCCGTGTGGGTCCGGGGTCTCCGTCAGAAGGGAGCGTGTGTTGCTGAGAAGCAAAACGGGTCAGCCAGGTCCGCTAACCCGTTGACCGTCGTTCGGTTCCGCATGGCGATGTTCGGGAAGTCCCCAACTGCTCGAATGTAACAGTATTCGAAGCGGCGGGCGTTTCGGCCCCAGAAACGCGGCCGGGCCAGCCGGTGTGCTGACCCGTGTTCCTGCACCCCGCCGTGGGCGGGCGTGGCGCGTGGGAGAAGCTCCGGAGGAGGGACTCGAACCCCCGCTCGAGGTCGACCCGCTTTGCGGCGGGCGACATCCAGGGGCTGGCAGCGACTGAACGCGACGACCAGACCCGCGCTGCTGGGAACGCTTAGGACAGGGGGCGACGGAGTGCCCCGAGCGCCGCGGAACGCTCGGGGCGTGGATGACGGTGATGATGTTCTCGAGCGGTACAGTGCGCTCGATGCCGTCTAGTTCCGTGACGGAAAGACGCCTTGGAGCGCGATCACATAGCGCATGCCGCAGATTGGCTCGAGCCCGCGCAGATCGGGCAAGGCGAATGTTGTGCGTCCGTCGCCTCCATAGGTGGTGCCCAACAGCGCGAAGAGCGCCGTGTTTTGCGAGATGGGGAGCAACTGTCCCTCGGCGAACGCCCAGCCGCGCGGCGCAAAGTTGAACCCAACGAGACCTATCGCGCCGAGGAACGGCTCGGGACCGACGGCGGCGGCACTCATGAGGTTGAGCCCCGCTCCGGAGGCCACACGGTCGCGACTTGGGGGATCGCCGCCACGCCCGTCGGTGGTGTCCGGGTTCAGGAAGAATGAATCAGGATCCCGTAACCAGCTACCCGTTGCGGGAAGGGTCTGCGGGCACCCAAACCCTGGTCCGGGAGGACCGGGATCACCTTGGTCGCCCTTATCCCCTTGGTCCCCTTTGTCGCCCTTCTGGCCTTTCTCGTTCCAACTGAACAGGACGTGGTGCCGAGACTTGCAGTCGGGACCGGAGTCGTCCGTCCGCACCCGGTACACCACGCCTGAATGCGGGATGTAGCAGGCGTAGATGATCGTATCCTGCTGCTCAGGCGACGGATCGTCTTGTGCCTGCAAGACGACGGGTGCTCCAACAAGCACCGCCAACACCGCGATGGTGGGCAACCGCAAGCCGGAGGGTGTGCGCTCGATCGTCATGGTAGCGTGCTCCTTGCGCTTGTCGTATGTGGAGTCCATTGGCAGTCACTCGCTCCTTCGGCCTAGGTGCCTGTCGAGTCAACGGCGTTCCTGACCACCTGGAGTGCCCCGTCCACGATGAGGGAGAGGACGTCGTAAAGGATCAGGGCCTCCGCGTCTTCCGCACCATCGCTCTCCCGTGCTGGTGTCTTGCCTTGGGCTACGCCCTCGAGCAGTCGTGACCGCAGCGCTTCGAGCGCGGTCATCGCATGCGTGAGTTCGCGTTCCGTGGGACGGTCCGCTAGCGGCCGCAGCGCGACGACAATCTGATCGGCGCTGGCGCGTCCCGCGATCTGGGCAACGAGTGGCCGCACGAACGCATCGTCCAGCAAGCTGGCGACGAGCTGAAGTGGATCCAAAGGCTGCACCGGTGGAGTCTCCAGCGCCGTCGGTGATGCCGGTTGCACGGCCAGCGGGCCGTCGCGGCATCCGACGCCGACGGATAGAAGTGTCAGTAGTCCGATGGTGATTCGGGTCATGACATCGCTCCGGTCGATGAGGCGGTGATTTCGAATGGTGGTCGTACCGGTCGCGTCTGCGGACGTGGACGTCGCACGCGAATGTCTGCCGGACGCCGAAGTCGTGTTGCCCACCAAACGATACCGCTCCCCGAGACTAACTCGGCGGCGTCACAAAACCGTGACGCTGGGCACAAATGGGCTGTGGCGGAGCAGGGAGCGGAGACAGTTGAGCCTGAAGGGGAAGAGAGAAGGGGAAGCGAAAAACGGGATCCCTGGCGCGTGCCGGCTGGTCGCCCCGGCTGTGCCTGATCCCGGTTCCGTTGGGTGGAACGAAGCTCCGGAGGAGGGACTCGAACCCCCGACCCGGCGGTTAACAGCCGCCTGCTCTACCAGCTGAGCTACTCCGGACTGCGCGGCGGCGGTGGAACCGCCGCCGCGCCGTCAGTCTAACCGCGCCCGGGACACCACGCAAGCGAGTCCGGCTGCCGTACGGAGCACCCGGCCGGGCCCAATCCCGGGGCCTCAGCTCACGAGCGACGGGGTGATGCCAAGGGCATCGCGCAGGTAGTGGCCGGTGGGGGTTTCGGTGCCCGCAACCTCTTCGGGCGTCCCGGCGGCGATGATGCGCCCCCCTGCGTCACCGCCCTCGGGACCAAGGTCGATCACCCAGTCCGCGCGCTTGACTACATCCATGTGGTGTTCGATGACGACCACCGTGTGGCCGGCGTCGACCAACCGATCGAGCACCTTGATCAGCGTGCGCACGTCGTCGAGGTGAAGGCCGGTCGTGGGCTCGTCGAGGATGTACAGGCGACGCTCCCGCTTGCGAGCGAGCGTGGCCAGCTGGCGGGCGATCTTGAGCCGTTGCGCCTCGCCGCCGGAGAGCGTCGTTGCCGGCTGCCCCAGCCTCAAGTAGCCGAGCCCGACCTGCTGAAGGTGCCACAGCGCCTTTCCCAGTCGCTCCTGGTGGCGGAATCGCGTCATGGCCTCGTCGACCGTCAGGTTTAGCGCGTCGTGGATCGACAGGCCCTTGATGCGGACGTCCAGGACTTCGGGCTCGAACCGCGTGCCTTCACACGCCTCGCACGGGACGAAGACATCGGCGAGGAACACCATCTCGACCTGAACATGGCCCGCGCCTTCGCACAGGCGGCAGCGCCCCCCTTTCGGGGCGTTGAAGCTGAAGGTGGTGGCCGTGAAGCCACGAGCCTGGGCCAGTGGCTGCGCCGCGAAGACGTCGCGGATCTCGTCGAATGCCCGCACGTAGGTGATCGGGTTGGATCGCGGCGTCCGACCGATCGGTGACTGGTCGATCATGACCACGTCGCCCAGGCTTTCCCACCCGGATAGCTCGTCCACCGCACCCACGGGTTCGCCCAGGTGTTCCTTGGCTCCGTGCGACCCTCGAAGCCGCGCCGCCAGTTGCCGGTACAGGACGTCATGCACGAGCGTGGACTTCCCGGACCCGGATACGCCGGTCACTGCCGTGAGTACGCCGAGGGGCACCACGACGTCGACGCCGGCGAGGTTGTGGCATCGCGCCCCCCGAATCGCGAGGTGTCGGGACGAGGGTCGGCGGGCGCTCGGAATGGGGATTGAGCGCTCCCCGCTCAGGTACTGGCCGGTGAGGGTACGGTGGTCGCTCGCCCCGTCCACCGGTCCCGCATACACCAACTCCCCACCCCGTTCACCGCTCCCGGGACCCAGCTCGATCATGTGATCGGCCGCCCGGATCGTGGCCAGATCGTGCTCCACGACCACCACCGTGTTGCCTTCATGTCGCAGGCGGTGAAGCAGAGAGAGGAGGCGGTGGATATCGCGCGGGTGGAGACCGATCGAGGGCTCGTCGAGCACGTACATGGTGTCGACGAGGCGCGATCCCAGCGCGTTGGCCAGCGAGATCCGCTGCGCCTCGCCCCCCGACAGTGTGCGTGTCTGGCGGTCGAGCGAGAGGTACCCGAGACCCACGTCGCGCAGGAAGTGGACCCGATCGTGGAGCTCGCGCAGGATGGTGGCGGCCACCGCCGCTTCATATGCGGTGGACTCGAGTGTCTCGAGCCAGCCGGCGAGGCCATCGGCCGTGAGGCGTGCGATGTCCCCGATCGAGACCCCGGCGATGCGCACGGCGAGAGCCTCGGGGCGAAGTCTCGCGCCGTGGCAGTCCGGGCACCGCTTGGCGAGCTGGTACTGACGGAGGAACACGCGGATGTACTGCTTGTACCGCTTCCGCTCGAGGGCGCGGAGGAACGGAAAGATGCCCTGGAATCGACCGGTCGCATTATGCAGCAGATACCGCCGGTCGGCCTTCGTGAGCGAGCTCCAGGGGGCGTCGTAGTCGATCTCACGGGACTCGGCCGTCTGTTTGAGCAGGCGCCGGCGCCGGGTGTATCGCGGCTTGGTCCACGGATCGATCGCGCCATCCTCGAGCGAGCGCTCGGGATCGGGCACGATGAGCGACTCGTCGTACTCGAGGACGGCACCGAAGCCGTTGCATCCCGGGCAGGCGCCCCGCGGGTTGTTGAACGAAAACAGCGCAGGGGAGAGCGGCACGGTCGGGGTATCGCACGCCACGCATTGGGGGTGCTGCGAGAAGCGCATGACCGTGGCGCTGCCGTGCACTTCGGCACGCCCTTCCCCTTCCGCAAAGGCGATCGCTATCGAGTCGGCCAGGCGCCCGCGACCGGACGACGTCACCGCAATGCGGTCCACGACCACGAGGCAGGGCATGCGATCCAGCCGCACATTATCGGGCAGCGTTTCGAGTTGGTGCACTTGGCCCTCTACCATGACCCGGACGAAGCCCATGGCACGGAGGTTCTCGAGCACGAGCGCATGACTGGGGCGGCCTGCGATCGGGAGCGGGAAACAGATGAGCACACGACCGTCCGGCGGGCGTTCGAGCAGCCGACTCGCCGCCGTGGAGGGCGAATCCACCGTGACGGGCTCGCCGCATACGTGGCACATCTGCCGGCCAATACGGGCCCACAGCAGGCGGAGATAGTCGGCGATCTCGGTTGCCGTCCCGACGGTGGATCGACTGGAGGTCGTGGGGTTCTTCTGTTCGATCGCCACGGCCGGCGCGACCCCGTCGATCCGGTCCACCACCGGCTTGGGCATCCGGTCGAGGAACTGCTTGGCATAGGTGGACAGGGACTCGATATACCGCCGCTGCCCTTCGGCATAGAGGGTGTCGAAAGCCAGCGAGCTCTTGCCCGATCCGGACGGACCCGTGATGACCGTCAACGCTCTGTGGGGAATCTCCAGCGAAATCCCCTTCAGGTTGTGCTGGTGCGCTCCCTGGATGACGATCCGATCGGCGGGCATGGCCCGAAGCTTAGCCGGATCCCGCGGCCCGCTACAAGCGCCGGCGTTGACGACCGGTGACGACAGACGATAGCTTGGCTTCCTGCCATGGTGAATCGCCTCGCCCCACAGCTGCTGCGTCGCGGCGTCGAGCTCTTCGCGCTGATCTCGGTGATCGTGTTCGCGGCGTTGCTCTTCTACGGCAACAACCTCGAGCAGTTCCTCCGGGCGATGGTCACCCTCCACTGGGAATGGATCCTGGTCGGGTTGGGGCTTGCCTCACTGGACTGGTTCGGCGGTGGTCTGCGGGTCTACGTGCTGGCGCGGCACGTGCATCCGGAGACGTCGTTCAAAGGCGCCGTGCTGTCGGCGGGACTCAACTTCTGGGGGACGCTGATCACGCCGACGCAGGCGGGCGGTGGGCCACTCGGAGTCTACGTGCTGCACCGGTACGGCACGCCGGTCCCGGTGGCGATGGTAGCGCTGTTTATGTCCTTCGTCGCAACGATTCTCTTTTTCACCGTCGCCGGTCCGCTCGCCGTGTTCCTCGGTGCCGGCCGATCCCTCGAGCAGCACGGCATCCTCGGCGACGCCGTGTCGCTCAACGATCTCTTTCGGCTGAGTCTTGGTGGGTTCATCGCGATGGGCATTGCGATGCTCCTCGTCATGATCTTCCCGGGCACGGCACGCCGGATCGCGCAGTGGATCCTGAGTCTGTTCGAGCGCCGGGGCCACCCGAAACTCGCAGGATGGGTGACGACGATCAACGAGGGGATCGATCACGCCCATGAGGCAATGGTGGCGTTCTATCGCGGAAAGGGGTGGCTGTGGCTCGGCGCGGCGATCCTGCTCACGGGCGCCGCGATGGCCAACAAGTTGCTATCCGGCTACGTCGTGCTCCGCGCCCTCGGGATCCACGCCCCACTCGTGGATGTGTTGCTCTTGCAGACGCTGATCGTGTTTCTGCTGTATTTCGCGCCCACCCCGGGAGGGTCCGGCCTCGCGGAGGTGCTTTCGGCCGCCGTGATGTCGATCTACGTACCGCGCGAGTTGACGCCATCGTACGTCTTGCTGTGGAGGATCTTCGTGGCCTACCTGACGGTGATCGTGGGGTCCGTGGTGTTCTGGCGGTGGCTCAAGCTCTGGGAGCAGCAGGCCAGTAGTGGCGACGGCGGGGGCCAAGGCCCGGCTGACGCGGTTTCGGTTGCACCACCCTCCGTGGACCACTAGCTTTTCACAATTCTTCCCGAATAGTGATGGATCGCAGGCGATGGCATATCTGGCAGTGCGTGGCCGAAGGATTCCCGTTCCCGTCGGAGAGATGGTGATCGGGAGCGATGCGGCCGCACATCTCGTGCTTGCCGGTGCGGATGTGGCCGGACGGCACGCGATCGTCCAGGGAACGCCGGATGGCCAGGCCGCCATTCGTCTCGCCGGGGGGAATGTTGAGGTGCGGGTGAACGGGGTGCGGTTGGGTCCGCAGCCGATTCCGCTGCTGCACGGTGACAAGGTGGAGATCGGCGGGACCGAATTGCTGTTCGTCGACGAGCGGCGCAGCGGGAGCACCCAGTACATGCAGGCGGTGGACCCGTCACTCTTCGAGAAGGGAAAGCCCACGGGCCGATCCGTCCCGGGAGGCACCGGAGGCAGCCTGGTATCGCTCACCGACGGTCGCGAGTACATCTTGGGTGACCGATCGGTCGTGATCGGTCGCGAGGCCGGGTGTGATGTGGTGCTGGCCTCCTCGAAAGCGTCTCGGCGGCATGCCGAGCTGATGGTCTCTGCGAGGGGGTACGTGCTCGTGGACAGCAGCACCAACGGCACCTTCGTCAACGGCGAGCGCGTGCACGGGGAGCATCTCTTGGCGCGTGGTGACGTGATCCGTATTGGGGACGACGAGTTCCGCTTTCATGCGGACGTTCCGAAGCCTGTCCCGACGCTCGTGGCGAGTGGGCCGCCGACACCGCCGGTTGCTGCGGCGCCCCCCCAGCCCAAGCCACCATCGAAGCCAGTGGCCGCACCGAAGCCTCCACCGGGCGCTGCCGAGCGTCTGAGTCACACGCTGCACGGGTTGCCTGCCGTTCCACGACCGGTGACCCCTGTGCCGAAACCTCCGCCGCCGGCGGTAACACCACCGGTGGCGCAACCAGCGGCCGCCGCGCCGAAGCCATTGGCCGACGCGCTCGCATACTTGATCGTTCGCAAGGGACCACTCAAGGGGCAGCGGCTTCCGATCAAGGTCCCAATCGTCAATATCGGCCGGGCCGACTACAACGACATCGTCTTGTCAGACGACAGCGTCTCGACGACACACGCCAAGATCCAGCGCCGCGAAGGCATCTGGGTATTGGTGGATCTGGACTCGACAAACGGCACGCTGGTCGACGGTGAGCGCGTGTCGGGTGAGGTCCCACTGGCACCCGGTGCGCTAGTGCGAATCGGCCAAGTGCAGACGATCTTCGAGCCGACCGACGATACCGTCGATCCCAAGAAGGGCAGCTCGACCCGGCTCATGGGCGCGATCCGTGTGCCCGACCCTCCACCCGACAAGCCGCGGACGTAGCGTGACGCGTACTGTGCGATTCACCTGTGCGGGCCGAACCGACGTCGGCATCGTCCGAGCGGGAAACGAGGACGCGTTCCTGATGATCCCCGACGCGGGTGTGTTCATCGTCGCGGATGGAATGGGCGGGCACGCCGCCGGCGAGGTGGCGAGCGAGATGGCGGTAACGATCGTCAGCCGCGCGCTGCAGCAGGTGGTGGGACGGTCGGACGCCGACGCGGCAGAGATCATTCGCCGGTCGCTGGTCGAAGCCAACGCGGAGATCTTCAAGCGCACCCTGGTCGAACAGGACAAGCGTGGGATGGGCACGACGGCCACCGCCATGGTGATCAATGGCGAGCGGTACATGGTGGGTCAGGTGGGCGACAGCCGTGCGTACGTCTTGCGCGATGGCCAGTTGCTGCAGATCACCAAGGATCACTCGTACGTGCAGGAGCAGGTGGATGCCGGGTACCTGACCCTCGAGCAGGCGCGCACGCATCCCTACTCCAACGTCATCACGCGCTGCGTCGGGGCCAATGCCGATGTCGCACCGGATGTCTACGGCGGCACCCTCCATCCCGGTGACGTGTTTCTGCTGGCATCCGATGGGCTCACCGGCATGCTCGAGGATTACGATCTGCACTCCATTCTGAGCTCGGACCGCACGGTGGGCGAGTTCGTCGACTCGCTCATTGCCGAAGCCAATCGACGTGGCGGCCTCGACAACATCACCGTCATCGTCATACGGGTCGACGCCGTCGAGCATTCCTCCTCGACAGAGTGACCCCCGGCCCGAATCCGCACGCCCTCGGCCGGGTGGCGGCCAACCACCTCGGACCGCTCCTCTACGCTCTGGAGACGTGCGCCCTCACCATGGAGCAGGCGGGCCGACAGGAGGAGGCAGGGTACTACCGGGCCCTCGCTAGCCGGTTGGCAGAGGCCGGTGGCTCTCCCCAGCAGGCCTCGACGGAGCCTCCCGCAGGGAATTAGCCGGTCGGCGCCAACGGCCTTCCGGCCTCGAGGTCGGCGTGCATCTGGGTGCCCGTGCGCTCCGCGAGCGCGAGGATGGGTGCCGAATTCATTCGAACCGGTTCGCCGACGAACACCCGGAGCCGGCGTGCCTGCGTGTGAAGCTCCTCGGCGATCCCGTGAATGCCGAGGAGTTCGGCGCGATCTTCCGCCCCGATCTGCTCGGTCCCGCCGTCCCGCATGCGGAGTGGGAGATCCACTGCGAGCATGGCCGGTTTGGCGGGGAAGTCCAACAACACACTTCCGGGGCGCATGCCCAGCTCTGTCGCCAGGCGATCCTCGACGATTGTCAGGAGGTCGGGATCGCGGGCCATCCAGTCGTCTCCGCCCGACGGCAGCTCGCTGGCCCGGATGTCGAGCGCTCGCTTGTACAGTTGCCGCCGCCGCAGCCGGTCGGATAGGTCGGTGTCGGGAAGTCCCCGCACCGCGTCCATTAGCGTTTCGTCGGTGCTCTCCGCAATCCAGTCGGCGTCGAGGTGGCCGGCGGCCATCGCCGATCGGATGAGCCGCTTGAACATCGCCGTGGCGCTTCGAACTGCGTGGTGCCAGTAGACGTTGCGGTACATCTGGTATTTCGCGAAGAGGAGCGACTCGAGCGCACTCACCCCTTTCTCGTGTACTCCCACGCGCCGATTGCCGTCGGGTGTCGACACCAGCGCGATCGAGTGGAGGAGTCGGTCCACATCGACGGTCCCGTAGGGGACACCGCACATCCATGCGTCGCGCGTCAGGTACTCGATCTTGTCGAGGTCGAGCGAGCCCGCAATGAGTCCCTGAAGCGGGCTCGGGCTCAGGCCGCGTATGAGCCGCACGAGTTGGTCCGCGAGACCGGGAATGCCGAACTCCGCCAGGGCGGCGCGCAGCTCAGGGTGGGCGAAATGGCGCGCCGCGAGGGTCTCGTGCGATTGGAGACCGGCCTCTTCTAGAGCGTGCGAAAATGGGTAGTGGCCGACGTCGTGCAGAAGTGCGGCGAGGGGAATGGTGGCGACCTCGTCACCGTCGAGGTCGCCGAGCTCCCCATGCTCGGCAAGATGTCCGAGCGCACGCCGGGCGAGGTGGTACGTGCCGAGGGCATGCTCGAACCGGGAGTGGGTTGCACCGGGGTAGACCAGGTAGGCGTGTCCCAACTGGCGCACGTAGCGCAACCGCTGCGCCGGGGCGCTGTCGACCACGTGGAGGCTTCGCGCGTCGATCTGGATGTTGTTCCAGACCGGGTCGCGGACGACCTCGAAATCGCCGGCCAGGGCCATGGTGGCCTACGGCGTGCGGGGTGCCGCCGCGCGGACCGCGGGGTCGACCTGGTCTTCGTAGGTCCGGAAGTTGTCGCGGAACATCTGTGCAAGCTTCGCGGCCTGTCGATCGTACCTCTCAGGATCGCTCCACGTCGAGCGCGGCGTCAGGATCGTCTCAGGCACTCCGGGCACCGCCAGCGGTACCTTCACCCCGAACACCGGGTCGGTCCTGGTCGGGGCGTCGTTGAGGGTGCCACCCAGGGCGGCACGGACCAGGGCCCGGGTGAAGGGCAGGTTGATCCGATGGCCTTCGCCGTACGGCCCGCCGGTCCAGCCCGTGTTCACGATCCAGCAACGGGCGCGATGCGTGGCAATTCGCTCGCCCAGCATTTTCGCGTACACGCCCGGATGCCGTGGTAGAAACGGCGCTCCGAAGCAGGCGCTGAAGGTGGCCTGGGGCTCGGTCACCCCTCGCTCCGTCCCGGCCACCTTGGCGGTGTAGCCCGACAGGAAGTGAAACATGGCCTGCTCTGGCGTCAGCATGGCCAGGGGAGGCATCACGCCGAAGGCGTCCGCCGTCAGGAACACGATGTTGCTCGGGTGACCCGCCCGACCCTCGGGGAGGTGGTTCGGGATGTAGTGGATTGGGTACGAGGCCCTGGTGTTTTCCGTGATGGAGTCGTCGTTCAAATTCACGCGGCGACTCACCGGATCGATCACGACGTTCTCGAGAATGGTGCCGAACATCTGCGTCGTCGCGTGAATTTCGGGCTCGCCATCGACCGAGAGACGGATGATCTTCGCGTAGCAGCCACCCTCGAAGTTGAACACGCCGTCGGCGCTCCAGCCGTGTTCGTCATCGCCGATGAGCGCCCGCGTCGGGTCGGCCGAGAGGGTGGTCTTTCCCGTACCCGAGAGCCCGAAGAAGATCGCGACGTCGCCCCCTTCACCGACGTTCGCCGAGCAGTGCATCGGCAGGATACCGCGTGCCGGGTAGATGAAGTTCAAGATGCTGAACATCGACTTCTTCATCTCGCCGGCGTAGCGGGTGCCTCCGATGAGCACGGTCCGCTCCGAGAAGTTGATCACGATGAAGGTGCCGCTTCGGGTGCCGTGCCGTTTGGGATCGGCCTTCATGTCGGGCGCGTGCAGCACGGTGAAGTCGGCGGCAAAGGACGGGAGCTCGGAGATCTCCGGCCGGAGGAACATGTTGTAGACGAAGAGCGCGTGCCAGGCGTTGGGGGTCACGAACCGCACAGCCATTCGGTGCTTCGGGTCGGCGCCGGCGAACACATCGCGAACGAAGAGCTCCCGCTGGGCACCGAGGTGATGGATCACGCCTTCGTGCAGCAATCGATAGTGCTCCATCTCCATGGGCTGATTCACTTTTCCCCACCAGATCTCGGATTCCGATTCCGGCTCGCGCACCACGAACTTGTCGTTGGGAGACCGGCCCGTGTGCGGTGCGGTGATCGTGATGAACGGGCCACGAGCCACGATCTGGCCTTCCTGACGGTGGACGGCCGCTTCGTACAACGCCTCGGGGGGGAGATTCCACCGTACGGTCCCGCCCGGCATGAGTCCCGGGGCGATGGCGGATTCGGAGTCGCGTGGCGTCGGTCCGGTCATGGGCTGTTTCCGCGTCGTGTGTGGGTGCGAGCGATCCTGCAAACGCCACGAGACGACGCTGGTCGGGCGCAGGCATCCCTCAATTATACACGGAGGCGGGCGGCGATGAGGGTCAGCGGATCGGGGTGGTCGCCGCCACCGCAGGGCTCCCCGGCATCGGGATCCAGGGCAGGATGTCGGCGGGGGTGTGGTACAACACCTGGATCGTCGATCGGTCCCGCAGGGACGGGGCCGGGGCATCCGGTCGCAGGAACATGAGATCGTTCGGATCGGCGCTGTGGGCGAAGATCCCCAGCGCGTGCCCGAGCTCGTGCGCGGTGACCCGTGCCAGGCAATTCGCGACGTCGCTCGCTGCGAAGCCCGCGTACCACCAGACGTCGACCTCTAGGCGACCGGCGAAGCGTGTGCCACCGCTGGGATCCGCCTGTCGCGCTGGCACCAGCGTCACGCCCTCGCACACCAGGAGCGGAGGGTCGCCCGTGAGCGGTGCTTGGGGCGGCGGGTCACCCTCCATGAACACCAACACGTCCGCCGCCGCGGAGTCGCTCACCCGAAGACCGCGGAACTCGCCGTACAGGAACTGCCGCTCCCACATCCGGAGTCCCCGGTCGACGTACTGCGGGAGCGCGCCCGCCGGCTCGACCCAGAACCGGACAGGGAGTGACGAGTCGGGCCAATGAAACACGGTATCTGTGCCCGCCAGCCGGAACTGATACGGCGTGAGTCGCACCGGTGTATCGGGCGATTCGCACGCCGCGATGGCCATGGCCGTCGCGAGGGTCAATGGGAGGAGCCATCGTCGGGTCATCGAGCGCTCCAGTACACCGAGATGCCGCCCGA
>Ga0224507_10000447_pt1 | contig 16087 bp, 13 predicted proteins | sample SF_Jan12_sed_USG_3_FD_170159 | JGI IMG/M metagenome (GOLD analysis project Ga0224507, IMG submission 170159) | Sediment microbial communities from San Francisco Bay, California, United States - SF_Jan12_sed_USGS_13 | ecosystem: Environmental > Aquatic > Marine > Sediment | place: USA... | reverse complement strand
CAGATCCTGACAAAAAAATGGGCGTCATCAGAGGAGTATGGGCATGCCTTTTTAACCGTGCCGATCATCCTCTACATGGTCTTGCAGAGAAGAGAGAACCTGACTGAAGAGGGTTGCCGATACTCTGCCGCTGGCCTGGCCCTCATCCTCCTCTCTACCGCCCTCTACCTGTTCGCTCTGCTGACCGAGGTGCATACCATCATCACCCTGTCGATGGTCCTGACCCTCACCGGCATCCTTATCTATTTGGCCGGAGCCAAGTTAGTAAGGATACTCATCACCCCGCTCATCCTGCTGCTGATGCTCATCCCAATCCCCCAACAACTTTATATCCAGCTCACCTTTCCTCTCCAGATAATAGTTTCGAAGATAAGCGAGATCATCATCAACCTGGCCGGGATTCCGATCTTCCGGGAAGGAAACATCATGACTATTCCGGGTAAGAGCTTCGAAGTGGCAGGAGCCTGCAGCGGCCTGCGGTCGATGATTACCCTCCTGACCCTGAGTTTCATCATGGGTCACTATATGTTGAAAAAGAACTCAACGAAACTCATCTTGCTGGCTGCAAGTATCCCAACAGCCATAGTCGTGAATATCATCAGAGTGGTTTTAACTGTGCTGCTGTTTGGTTTTTTCAGGATTGATATCAGCGAAGGGAAATTGCACGAAACCACAGGTTTACTGGTTTTCGTTTTAGCACTGCTTATCCTGTTTCTTTCACAAAGGGTCTTGGAATCTTGGGAAACAAAATAGAAACAAAACTACTGATCCTGACCGGAATGTTTTTGCTCACCTGTTTCTTCGTCTACGGCAAGAAAGAAAGTAAACAGGTTACACAAAAGCCCCCTCTGCGCCATTTTCTCGAAAAAATTGATGGCTTTACGGTTGTCAACCAAATCCAGTTATCGGAAAACAACTACAACATGCTGGCCTTGGACGATTACACCTATACCGACTACATTGGCGACAACAGCAAGGTCAACCTCTATATTGGCTACTACTACAGTGCCGACAAGGCTTACGCCTCCCACTCCCCCACCATCTGCTTCCCAAGCCAGGGCTGGAACATCGATAGCCAACCAACAACCCATTCCCTGACCTTAGGATCACACCGAATCAACTACGAAGAAATTGCAACCTCGCGAGAGGGAGAACGGGAACTGGTGCTCTATTGGTATCAATCCAGACTCCTCACCAACACTGAGATTTACAAAAACAAGATCGCCATGGGCTACAACAAACTCACTCATAACGATGAACAACATGCATTTATCCGGGTCGCAATCCCGCTAAAAGATAGCAAATCCCGCAAAGAGGGAGAGACTACAGCAAAGAACTTCATCAGCGCTTTCTACCCGAAATTCGTCGACTTCATTAAAATCGCCGGACAAACAGAAACGGCGCCATTATAAATATCTTACTGAGGCACAAGCAACACGATGTATGATGACCGCACGGTAGGACTTGACAGATTCGTCTCTTTTCTTGATATCCTGTTGACCACTCTTGCATTTCTTGCTTCCTATCAACTACGGAATATGTATTTCCTTGATGAAAACATCAGCTTTTTCTCGCATATGTTTATTCTTCCGCTGCAGCTCGCCATCCTTCTTGGCTTTCTTAGTTACTTCGGTGCATACAACAGTCCTCGCAGAACAACGCTGACCGCCTATTGCTGGGCAATATTCCGTGCGGTTTCCCTGTCGGTTGGCGTTCTTCTGGCCCTGCTCTTTTTCCTGAAAATCACCTATATCAGCCGTATCGTCATCCTGCTTTTCGCCATCATCGAGTTCTTTGTGCTGTTTGCTACCAGAATTGGGGTCAAAAAATATTTCCGCCATACCGTGCGCAACAACAAAAATCCCCTCCGGGTTCTCATCATCGGCACCGGCGAAAGAGCCTTAGAACTAACATCAACCCTCCAGCAGCAAGCAGAATGGGGACTTGAAATCGTCGGTTACCTTGACCCAGACCAAGACCGGGTAGGCAGTAAAATTTTCGGAGCACCAGTCCTTGGCACCATCGCGGATATCCATGAATGCCTGAAAAAACATGTGGTAGACGAAGTGATCATCGGTATCCCCCGCTCTCTACTGGAAGACGCCGAACCGATTGCCTGGGCCTGTGCCGAGGAAGGGATTAAACTCCGCTTTATGGCTGATGTCTTCAACCTGCAGGTGGCTCGGGTCAGCCTGGCAATGGCCGGAGCTGTCCCGTTACTGACGCTGGAGCCAGTCGTCCAGGATGAAGCCAAACTTTTCCTGAAGCGTATCTTTGACCTGGTCCTGACCTGCCTGGCGATGCCTCTTTTCCTGCCGATCCTGGCCCTTACGGCCATTGCCATCAAGCTGGATTCCCCCGGCCCGGTATTCTTCATCCAGCAACGGGTGGGACTCAGAAAACACCTCTTTCCGATGTTCAAATTTCGCTCAATGTTTGTTGACGCGGAAGAAAAACTGAAAGAGATAGAACACCTGAACGAAGCAGACGGGCCGATTTTCAAGATCAAGAACGACCCTCGGATTACCCGAGTGGGGAACTTCATTCGAAAAACCAGTATTGACGAGCTACCGCAGCTTTTCAATGTACTTCGGGGAGAGATGAGTCTGGTCGGGCCGCGGCCGATGTCCATTCGCGACGTGGATCTCTTTGACAAGGGTATTCAACGCAAACGGTTCAGCGTCAAACCCGGCATCACCTGCATCTGGCAAGTCTCAGGCAGAAGTAACCTTCCCTTTGACAAGTGGCTGAAACTTGACCTTGAGTATATAGACAGGTGGTCGTTTGGACTTGATCTGGAAATTCTGCTTAAAACCGTACCGGCAGTGCTGAAATCCAAAGGGGCGTCTTAGATTTTTTCAAGAAAAAGCCAATATGTTCGAAGCGAGGCGTCCAATTCGACAAGGTATCTGCCGTCTTTGTAGCCCACCTCCACCACTTCCCTCTTCCCGCTTCGCCCGTCACTCCTGAACAGCTTGAGACCCGCCGGGGCACGGATATATAGTTGACCCAAAACCGGTTCGGAGTAATAAGGCAATTTGTTACCTTTAGCTGGCACTGACCGGGCACCCAAAGAAATCATAATCCGCTCTGACTTACTAATCGGCTGACCATCCATACTTTGCACCGCCACCGTGGCATTCCGGGTGGTGGCAGTGATATCGACATCCGGCAGGGCAATGTGCTCGCCGCCAATCCAACCCATGGCTGCCTGGGTGCGGGGGGTGTTGATGGTATATATCCCCTTGTCCCAGTTCCGGCGGAGTTCTCCAGTATCGGAAACAACCTCTGGTGCCTGCACATCAAGTAAAGGTTTATCCGGGTCGGTACAGATGGTAGCATCTTTGGGTATCAGGCTCGGCTCAAGCCAAGGCAGTTCCTTGGTTTTGGGCATGGCAATGAGCAATTTGCCTTTCTCAGCTGCAGTACGCAGAGCCACGGAAGTTCCCGGGGAAACCTTCCGGTAGAAAAAATTATCTCGCCCCAGATCCAACACCGTGGTTGTTGTTGCCTCGCGGACATGCCCCTGCCGATAGAGAAGAGCAGCGGCAGGCAGGGTGGCGAGCAGAGCCGGGTCATTATACGCTTGCCAGTTGGAGGGCTTGCCAGCATACGTTAAAGGGCCTTGGCTGTAGGCATACTCCATCAATGCATCCCAACCTTGAAAAGAAGCGGATCCAGCTACATAGAGGGGAATGGCATGCCGATCCGGGGTAGGAAAAGGGGAGACATTCCATTCAGTCACGCTCATCGGTTTCCCCACCACCTGCCCGGCAGCCAACCAATCTACCAAGTTAGCGGCAATCATCGGGTTCCTCCCCAACACACCCATGCCACCATAAGAATGTACATCAACAACATCACCAACAGCCAAGGCCGGCAAAGAACAGAGCGGGTTGTTACCCCAAGTATTAGTGGTGGCAATGGGCACCCTAACCCCCAAAAGACGTAGCTGGGCGATCATCTCGACATTAAAACGGTGTTCCAAGTCGTTAAGGAAGATTTTGGACGGTCCAGGCTCCCAAGAACGCCAAGTCTTCGCCTCGGGCAGTCCGGTCAATCGAGCGAAATCGGCAGCCTTATCCATGTAAAGCTTACTGTGAAAGGGCACTTTCTTGTCGGGCAGCAGTGCATTGCCGAAATGATTGGTGAGATCATTCTCATTGGTAATCAGCATGGCGGCAATGGCGGGCTCGTCTTTGTAGCAATTACCGGTGTACGAATTCATATGAGTTACATATGCCTCATTGAACCGTTTCATGGCCTGCTGAATGCTGGGGTTGACATAGCAGTACCCCTTTCCCTCAGTGGACGCCTTGCCCTTGGCAATCTCGGTGAATCCGTCGATGCCGTCGCCAGAAGTGAAGTTCCGCCCCACATGAAGATCCAGCCAGACATAGATCCCCTCATCCTTAAGACACTTGATCCACCAATCCAGCCGGTCAAGGGATTCTTCACTGAGGTGCTGGGTATCCAGAGCATTGGGGTCGCCGAAGATATTCGGCTTCACCCATGATGAATCATGGTGATGGAGACGGACAAGATTGAACCCCAGAGATGAAAGACGCTTGGCCTGCTGCCTCACCCTATCCCTGTAGGTACTGAAAAGAGTATAGGAGGTAATATTGGTACCCCAAAAACGGGCTGGGGTGCCGTCGGCAAAAACCAGTTGCTCACCTTGGGACTTTACAAAACCACGCCGCCCGGCAGGCTTTTCCGTTGCATTAAGAAAGGAGAGATCGACCGGAGTAAACCGCCAGTCGACAAGGTCCTGTGGCCAAGAGGCTGGATCGGCATCACCCAAACGCTCGTCCATAGTGGGGACTACGGCAATATCATCGGAGAGGGTCAAAGTAACCGTATAATGCTGTCCCCCTTGGGGAACCTTACCCTTATAAAAAAAGGCCCGAAGTTGGTTTTTTTCACCACGATCAAAAAAGACTGCGGCTAAAGCCGGCTCAAACTCTATGGCGATCCGGCTGCCACCCTCCCTGCCCCATTCCCACCCCCGATTATCGGGTAGCAGAGATGGTTCGCCAAGCCCAGAGCCAAAGGTTGCCAGGTTAAACTTGAACTCTATGCCGCCACCGACTACCTCCGCAGATGTTTTTCTGGCATCGAAATCAAATTCCCAAACCATCCGGTGATCATCAACCTTACTCACCTTCGCAGCCAAATCAAAATAAAGATTTTTATTCTGTCCCGTGAGCAGATACTGGCCGGCGCTCTTGGTAGAAAACTTGCTATGCATACTTGCCCAGCGCCAATTGGCTCCCCAAAAAACAAAGGATGACGAGAGCGCCGTAGCACCGCCCCTGCCGACCCATGGCAAACCAGTCTTTTTCGCCACACTGGCTTGCCATGGGGAGGAAAGGGATAAGATGGGAGAAACGGAGGATGGAACGGGGTCGGCAATTGCCACAACCTTGGCGTGGTCGAAGCTTTGGAAAAGTATTACCAAACAGATTACAACAAACGTGGCAGAAAGCAGCATGAGGCGTCGACGATGAAATGACAATAGCATCTGCTTAATGACCTGCAATTTACTCAGCCTCCACTCTAGCTGGCACTCCAACTACCACTGACCCTGCAGCAACATCATCGAGTACAACCGCATTTGCGCCAATCCGAACATGATCTCCGATCGTTACTGGACGGATTACCTTGGCGCCCGCCCCAATGTCAACATGGCCACCAATCTTTACACCACCGACAATCGTCACATGCTGAAAAACCAGACAGTTTGGACCAATTTCTGCATCAGGGTGGATGACGATGCCATTGGGATGCGGCAGAAGCAGCCCCCCACCCAGTTGACAGTTCAGGGGAATATCCGTCCCTGCAACCACGCTCCAAAAGCGGTGTTGAAGCACACACCATTTGCTTATTATTTTCCCCAACAAGCCCCCTCTCTTCAGTACGCGCTGGTAAGCCCTAATGGACATGAGCAACTTCCGTGAGGGATCCCAATACTGGCGGCATATCTCTCTGCTCCAGTCTGGTTCAGAGGCAGAAACAAGATGGGAAAACGATTTGCCTTCATTATGGCGAATATTGGACATCATAAAATTAATCAAAGTAGGTTTAGTTCAGTCCTGAAATTTTGGTAAATTCGCAAAAAAGCTGGAAATGAATCTATGCCAGCAGCGTACGCTTCCCAGTCAAGTGGACAGTTGAAAAATTGTGTTCGCGACGTTTTTTGACTTATCTTGCTCCTTTTCTGGTTGAAAAAAATCAACAAATTGGAACGACATTATCACTTGAAGACCTGTCCAGTTTCACTTGACAGGCTATGTTCCTTTTTCGAAGAGTTTAATTATCTTTTTGATATTTGATTCCGCATCAAACTCTTTTTCTACTTTTTCGACTCCACTCCCAACACACTTGCATTGTAAAGCATCATCATCAAGTAATCGCCAAATTGCAGAAGCTAATGACTCTGGAGACTTTGGTTCTGCCAATATCCCCTCTTTACCATGCCCAATCAACTCCGGTATACCTGACAACTTCGTAGAAACCACTGGAATACCGGAAAGCATGGCCTCCATCAAAACGACAGGGATTCCGTCCATGTCACCATTTTTATCTTTCTGGCATGGTAAGACAAAGAGATCCAGAGTTTTCAGCCACGGTGGAACATCTTTATGAGGAAGAGAGCCAACAAAATACACCACTCTATCAAGAGCAAGTTGCTGAGATAATTTTTTCAGATAATCTTCCAAAGGCCCACTGCCAGCGATCAACAATTCGAATTCAACATTATTCTCGTGCAAAATCATTGCTGCCCGCAAAAGGATATCAAATCCTTTCTTTTCAACCATTCGACCAAGCGTACCAATTGTATATGGGGGGGTACAGGGATTAAAAGGCCTTGCGGCAAAGGTATCACTATTAACACCGCAACGCACAACGTGAATCTTCTCCCCATCTCCCCCCAAAGAACACAGATATTCTTTATTGAATTCAGATATAGTTACTGCAAATTGCGAACGAGTAATTTTTTGAGGCAAAAGCCAACCTCGTTCAAACAGATCATTGGCATGAGAGGTAAAACTGAAGGGAATATCAGCCAGTAAGGCGGCATACATGGCAATATCGGTTGGGACATGCGCAAAGTGGGCATGAAGATGGAAACACTTATTATTCTTCAAAATAACAGCGACTCGAGAAGCTACAAAAAATCTGTACAAAAGACCAAGACCAATTCTATTAGATAAGCCAACCCGTAAAACGTCACCCAAAACAGTAAAGAGAATTTTGATAAAATTTAAGGGCGTGCAAAAAAGAATAATCACGTTTGCCAGCAGAAGGGATAAAATACTCTCAGCGTATAAATAGTGAACCCGGCTGGCCAAGGCAGCAACCCGGTCTTCTTTTACCAGAGTTGATGGGACATGCACCGAGATGGGCACAACATCAAATCCCTTTCCTTCCAAGCCTAAAACTTCGTTGTAGACAAAGGTTGCCGACAACGCTGGTATTTCAGGAGCAATATAGGCGATGGTTTTCATTTCACTCTGCACAGTCATATGAGGATAACCCAGGCAGAATCCCAGAATAAGCTTGTTGATCACTAAGTGAGGTTATCGTCTGCGCTTTTTCTCGCACCAGACAATGCGAAACCAAACACTTAGCATACTGTATCACCCCCAAACCAACTTACCCTAACCCTAAGATTTTATTAATTTTATCCACCCCTATGCTTGTCGAATCAGACCACCAAGAAATTCCCGAAGATTTATTTCGATAAAATAATTCCTCCTCGGTCAGTCTATCCACATCCTCGTACCAAGGGGTATGATGCATAACATAAGGTTCTCCTGTTCTCAGTGCAGGAAAGTGCGTGTTATGAAGAGTTCTTGGCCGATAAATGGCGAAGGTTGTATCTAAATCTGCGTTATAAACATTTTCCTCAACAGGGTTTTGCCAGTACCGGGACTCCCAGACAACAACACGGTCTTTATGCTCATAATGATCCGGTATATCCGATATTCGCAAACCAGATCCCACTTTCACCACATTCGGATACCTACATAGCAATTCAAAAAGATGAGACACCAGATTCTCAGGACATTCAGCTACGGGAACCAAGTCAGGATCGGTATAACAAAAATATCCATTACGGATTTTTTTATAAACCCCGCTTTTCCATAAAGCCTTATGACCTAAGTTGGCCCCTAAATGAATAACGGTACAAAAAGTATTTTGTCTGTAATATTCCAGCAATGGTGGGTAGGTTGATTGATTGTCCAGAATAATTATGTTCTTGTGCCCGGCATTACGCAACCAGTCAATGAGCTTTACCATGGCATTATATCTGTTAAAATTGTTTATAACAATTGGGATATCATAGACACCCTTTTCCCGCACCTCCTTGGTAGCTTTTTTTTCTAACCAAAAACGAATAAACTTCTCCTTTGCATTAAGCATAGCAAATAAAAGTCGAATCGATTTGTTCTTTAACCCAAGATGAAGCATTTTTTTCACGATTAAACTCTACTAGATATTTTTCTTTCAAACGCTCAAAGCGTATTAACTGGCAAAAAACTTATCTTCCACGCAAAGCGCAAAAAAGCAGCCGCAAAGACTCCTTGTTGCATGGCTGCAACACAAAGGCCCTAAAAGCATACTTCAAGGAGGCGGTACGGTTACCAACCTTTATGCTCATCCATCCAATGGTAATATATGGATTAGAGCCAGAGTCAGGCGGAGGAACTTCTTTAGAGAATAATTCGAGGTAATATTTTTTATCTATCCCTCTTCTCTCACAGGCCTGCAAAATTCCTCTTTCACCTGATTTTTTTTGAATTAATTTATTTGTGAATTTAACATTGACTGGATGCAATCGATAATAGAAGAGAACTTCAGAAATATTATTTAAATCTCCTACCTCGGCCAGACGAAGAAATAAATCATTATCTTCGGCATGTATAAATTCCTCTCTGTACCCATTGATTTTTATCAAAGATTCTTTTTTCATAATTGTAGACGGGTGCAACATCCCAAAAGAATCTACTTTTCGCATAAATGAACCGTCAATTGACCGGTGATCAGTCGGCACTGAAAAAACAGGACCTTTTTCTCCGTCAGGCAATAAATATTGAAAAGCCGTACCACAAGCAACGCAATCTGAATGTTTGATCATGTGCGAATACTGTTTTTGGAGGCGCTCGGGCAGGCTTATATCATCAGCATCCATACGGGCGATTAAGGGCGCTTTTGCATACCCAATACCTTCATTAAGGGTCGCCACCAGCCCCTTGTTTTCACGACTGATGAGATGGATACGATTATCTTGGTTGGCATAATGCTCCAAGATGTTGAGAGAATTATCAGTTGAACCATCGTTGATAATAATAAACTCAAAATCTTTGAAGCTCTGGTTGAGGATGCTTTCAACCGCCATAGGCAGGTAATGTTCGGCATTATAAACAGGCATCAGGACAGAAATGGATGGGATTTTCTCAAGGCTCATTTCTTTTTATTCCAGTTTCGTAACTCCCTGTATGCCTTCCTGCTTAAGTCGACCTGGCGTTGGGATTGTTCCAATAAAGGCATACGGTTTTTAGGCGCGGCAATCCATGCCTCGTCCATGCAACGCTCAAGCTCCTGATGAAAATTTTCTTTCGTCATATCAAGAACATAAACACCTTGCTTGAACTGATCAGCAAGTCCATTAAATTTTGCTTGATAATATTCTGACTTGGCCAGCCCGATAACGGATACGCCTTGGGAGAGGCCAAAGATACCGGCATGGTAGCTGCCTGTGACCACAATGCGACATCTTCCCGCATTTTCGATGATCTTTTGCGGTGTGTCCAGTGTGTCAAGGTATTCATCGTCAAAGGCATCGGATATTTTGGCTATCGTTGCAATATCAGAGTCTCCCTCATGCCTGGAGATAGGTAGCGGTACCATGGCTGCTCTGTGTTTTTCACTTATCTTGTGTAATACCTTTCGCACCTCACCTAACAACTGCTCACCAACATCGGAATATGATGCCACTCGCAGATTTATGCCAATTGCAGTACCCAGTTTTTCCGGTTTTTTTGTATAGGCTAACTCGATGGCATCATCACCAGTCACTAATGTCTTGCAGTTGTTTTTATTAATGCCTAGCATCAATAAAATGGGCAAATTGGCTCGGCCCTCCCTCAGTGCTAAACAATTGAGATGAGGGAGGGTTTGTTTGCACACCCTTTGCATCCAAGCAGATTTCAATGGACCAAGACCCTGCCCAAATATATAGGTTGGCTTGTTCATCGCCTGGGCAAGGGCTAACACGCTCAGCACATAGGTGGCATGCCGTCCAAAGGTATCAGTTATATAACCTCCACCGCTGGCAATAAGAATATCGGCAGAAGCAACAAGGGCAAGAAAATGATCCATGTCTTCGGTGGAGATATGCCTCTTGGCAAAGCGTTTGCGTATCCATGTCCCAACTAAACCGGGATATTTGTTGCGCAAACGCTGTTCAAAAAGCCGTAAATCGGTATGAAATCTTGCAGGTATGACCTTGTGGAGCCCTCCGAATATTTGCCAGGTTTCACACCATAATGCTCGGCCATTTATCGTAATATGACTTGGCACCGGAATAACATCAGGGCAGAACATTTTTAAACGATCAGGCTGGGTGGTAAAAACATGCAATTCTGCGTCAGGAAACACTTCCCTCAACCGGGATACGGCGACCTGCAACATGGCAATATCGCCGAAATTCCTCATTTCATAGCTGCCATTATCAATTAGTATTCGCATAACATCTACAATGCCCCTATCGCACCTCTAAACCAGAAGCAACTTTCTCTTTATCCGCTTGGCAAGGGCCATAAAGAGTGACTTGGTCGAATAGGGGATATGATCAGCGGCATAATCCTTCAACACCTTCTCCACTTCGGCCAACCAGGCGCCTTGCACGCCGTTCTTTCTTGCTTCGTGGCAAATACTCTTGAGTTCTTTATATTGCGAAGTGTTTTTCAAACGAATGGTCGAAAACGCCATGTCGCCACCGGCTAAACAATCTGGTACCGCCCCCCCCGATGCTAGAAAATTCAGTTTGGTCCGCAGGCATTTCTCACATTTGCCACAGTTTCTATCTTTCAGCTCGCCTTCCCAGCAAACCCGCAGATTATCAACACCTTTCCTCCATTCGGAGATCTCTTTAACCTTCTCGGTACGATTATGGGAGGCCCCGTCGTGCATAACAATAAACTCTTCCGACCCCAACAAATAATCAGTCATCGGCGAAGACCCCAAAGGGATCACAAAACCATTATAATCTCCCCCACTTCCTATCAGACAGACCCCTGCCACCCGCTTGAAATTAATCAGAACCGAGACCAAAGCGCTGACAAAATAATGCTCCCAACTGACGCAGGATATCTCCTTGCAATTTGTTGCAATGGGGAACAGTTCTATATTGAGATCCCTCAACGTTTCCCTAGCCCTTGCAAACGCACTCGCGAAGGCATCTCCATTGGTAAGCGGGATATCAAAGCCATGCACAAAAGCACTCAATTTTATATCCTGGGACCGATAACTCCATTTCTTTTGCGAATGCCGCCATACCGTAAAAGTCGCATCCACCCCGCCAGAGAATGCACTAATTGCACCAGCAGCCGGGCAAACTCCCTCTCTCACTCTATCAACTTGTATATCAACAACACGGTATATGTCGGGAAGCCACTTGTGCCATACAGACTGATATTCAACCAAATTACTCAGAAGCGCCCCAGAAACTGAACCATGAACGACTATTCGCCGCCCTTCCTTCAAAGCGTCCATAAAAACTGCAAGTAAATAGCTGTCACAGTCGCTGTCGTCCGGTAGAGCTATGGAACATGGCAACCGAAACCACAACTCTTTCTCGGACAAGTTGACACCATTGTCACGACGAATAACAGAACAACGCCTAACATGGTCATCACCATCTATTTCCGCAGGCTGGGGAACCAAAATCAGTTCATTCATTTTATTTACCGGCATATAATCTCACTTTACTTGTCAAAAAAACCATTCATGATCCATCAACGCTGACGAATATTGAATATCTGGAGACAGACCAGTTTTATAAAATTTGCTAACAGTCACTCCAAAGGCAAGCACATTTGGCATGAGATCAACATTAGTGCCGTTAAGTTGCAGAGCAATGGCAATACGATAGTCACCAAAGGGAAGAGGCAGCCTGGGAATCTTGCAACTGAAACGTCCCCTCTCCTTCAATGGCAAAGCCACGCCGACAACTCGGGTATTGAGATTGGCCACAGCCACACCAAGGTGATTAAAAATCGTCATCACCACGTCCATCCTGCTCGCCTTAACAGTGTTTTCATAGTCAAAACAGAGAATAAGGGGCTTGCCTGATATGGGATGAGCCAGTGGCTGATAAGCCTCATCAAGCATTTGCACTCCGGTCAGCTTCACCTCGCCACTGCATTTCCTCTCCGGGTTGTTCTCAAAAGGATTTGCTGCGCCTTTTTCGAGAAACTTCAAATATTCCTTGATAACCGTGTCGGTTTTTCCATCATCTACAATCTTACCCTGGCGCAGCAAGATGGAACGAGGACAAAGCGATTGGATGGCACTCATATTGTGACTGACGATCAGAACTGTTCTGCCCTCAGTAGCAACCTCACCCATCTTGCCAATACATTTTTTTTGGAATTCCAGATCTCCAACCGCCAGCACCTCGTCGACAATCAATATCTCAGGCTCAAGATGCGCAGCCACGGCAAAGGCCAACCGAACATACATGCCGGAGGAGTAACGCTTCACCGGCGTATCCATAAATTCCTCTATCTCCGAAAAGGCCACGATTTCATCAAACTTGGACTTGATTTCAGCCCTGCTCATGCCAAGAATAGATCCATTCAGGAAAATATTTTCACGACCGGTGAGTTCCTGATGGAACCCGGTTCCAACCTCCAGCAGAGATGACACCCGCCCATGCAGCAGTGCCTCCCCTAGGGTCGGTTCGGTAATTCGGGAAAGAATTTTCAGAAGGGTGGACTTCCCAGCGCCGTTGCGACCTATGATGCCCACTACCTCTCCGGGTCGGACTTCAAAGGACACATCTTTAAGAGCCCAAAAGGCATCATCAGCCTCAACATGGTGTTCACCAAGTCTCTTGAGACGGTTAAATGGTGCTTTTGCCATGCCAACCAGCAGATCCTGGAAGGTATTGACTTGTTTGCCCTCCATACCCAACCGATACGATTTTCCGAGCTTGCTGACAGAAATAGCTGGCTTGGTCATAAAACTTTCCTTATTAGTTAGGCTATATCGGCAAATCGGCGCTCTGTCTTTCGAAAATAGAATAATCCGAAAACGAACAGCACAATGGCAACTACGGTTGAGATGGCCAGCGTTGTTAAGTTCCAAGGCTTACCCAAGATGGCTGAACGGTAGCCATCAATAATACCCGCCATGGGATTGAGCGCTAATAGCCAACGATACTTGGGTGGCACCAACTTCACCGGATAGACCACGGGGCTGATATACATCATCGCCTGCATCATGAAAGGGACAACAAAGCGAAAATCACGATAGCTGACTGTCAACGCCGCCAGGGTATAGCCAAATCCAAGGGCAGCCAGAATAGTGAGGAGCACCAGAAGCGGCAACCATACCATACCAGCACTGGGGGCAACTCCATAGCTCGCCAACACTACTCCATATACCGCAAAGGATATGGACAGATCGACAAGTCCAGCCCCAACACTGGCAGTGGGCACAAACAGTCTGGGGAAATAGATCTTCGTCAGGAGATGTTGTTGACTAACGAGGCTGAGTCCGGATTGACTTACTGCTGTAGAAAAGAAAGTCCAAGGCAATAAACCCGCATAAACGAAAACCGCGTAAGGGAAACCTTCCGAATCAATCTTTGCTAATCTTCCAAATATTACAGTAAACACCACCATCATGAAGACGGGTTGCAATACCGCCCAGGCAACACCCAAAACCGTCTGCTTGTAACGGACCAAGATGTCGCGCCAAGCAAGGAAGAAGAGCAACTCGCGATAATGATACAACTCCATCCAATCGATATTTATCCACCCTTTTTGGGGCCGGATCAGTATTGATTTATCATCCATTTTTAATGAAAATCCTTTTTGTGATTTTCTTTTAATACATTAGAAAGGTAGGTTGCATATTTTGCATAGAAATACTGTTATAAGAAAGAGGTTTTCATAGCGTCAGGATTCCAGGAAATGGCGTTCTGCTCATTCAATCTTGCCGTAGCCCTACTCTTCCCACGCAACAGGCAGGACCACTGGTAGCGGCGCAGAAAGGACCGGAATATGGGGTCTTCAAGGCGTTTCTGCCTGGCAAATATACTCTTTACATACCCCAGCCACATACCAAGACCACCGATCAGGTAGGGCGGACGAGTCATGCGATAAAGAGCGGAGGCAGTCATATAAACCAGACCGGTTCCCATGAAGTACTGCCCAAATCCGTGCCGCATGCGACCGGTGAGCATACTTTGCTGACTAGAACCCATGGGCCGAAGATGAACAAATTGCAAATCAGGTTCGTCCCAACTGACTGCAATCCAGCCGAGCATCCGGCAACGATGACCGTCGATTGCATCCCACATCACCTGTTGAACAAAACCGCCGATCTGATCGAAACATCTTTTACGAAAGAGTTTTGTCATGCCGACCGAGTTCTCATCTCCGCATTTTTCGCTGACGAGTCTACCTGTTTTCTTGTCAAGGAAATAAGGCTTGCCGCTGCAGGTGCCAAGCCGAGGATTCTCCTCCATACGTTGAAGGAGAATTTCAAAATAGCGCGGCGGAAGATCCAGGTCCAGATCCAACTTGCAGATATAGTCGAACTCATTGGGATGCACAGCGTGGTACCCAGCATAAAATGCCTCAATTACCCCTGGCCCTACGCTCCTATGTCCCCGGTTGGAGCGGGGGATAATTTTTATAAAATCATGCTTTCCCGCATATTCAGCCAGAACATTCGGGGTTTGATCAGTGGAGCCGTCATCAACGATTAGCCACAGATCCGGCCGAATGGTCTGGCCGATCATACTGTCCAGGGTTCGGCGCATGAACTCGGCTTCATTGCGGCAGGGAGAAATTACCAAGTATTTTACATTAGCCATGGAGATCACCTAGCGTGTAATAAAGGTTATCCCAAATATAATCAGCACTACTCCCGTGATTTTCATCGCGGTCAACGCCTCGCCAAAAACAAATGAGGAGATAACAGTAATAGTCAAGAGCGCGGCCGAAGTCACAATTGCATAAGACAGGGTGAGATCCATAGTGCGAATGGCAAGCAGATAACTTAAGAGAAGTACTCCACCCGCCACAAATGATGCCCAAATCCAAGGGGAAAGCAGCGCTTCCTTAACTAGTTCTGCTCCCAATGGAGAATCTATCGACGTCATAGTCTTTTTCAACATCAGGTTTGTCGCGACGTTGGCACCCACGGCGACAACGAGATATAACCAGTGCATGTTCTACCTTGCATGTTGTTTTTCTTGCATAGCTGCGGTAAGCCAGGACCATACAAGATTGATTGAAATCGCGCTCAACATCGCGATAAAGGGAATGCTGGGAAAATGATAGCGGTCTTGACTAACGATGACCGCGTGCAGCACTGCGAAATACAGCCAATAGACCAAAGGCGGACTTACAAGAGATTGCGTCGCTGACAGAAATGAATGTTGACGGCATGCCCCTCTTATAACTGCAGCCGTGCCGGCCAGAGCAAACATCAGAACAATAACCCAATAAACTTGGGTGATGAATTTAAAGGGGATGAGTACCCAGCCCCCAAGTGTATCCTTCAAGCCCGGACCATTCCAGTGGACGGCGATAGTCTCGCGGGCATGGGTGTCTATAAGTTTACGAAAAAACATGATTGCCGTGTGCCCCGGATTTTCAAACATATACTCTTTAGCTTCTGCACCAAGAACCTTATCGCGCTCATATTCACTGATTTTTCGGGTGAATTCCGGCAGCGGCATATAGGAACCGGTGGAATCCTGATTGTTCCCCATCCATAAATTAGGGCCGCCATTGGTGGAAATAAGCACGAACCCACCATGAAGTTGACTGTTGCGCAC
>Ga0224507_10000445_pt1 | contig 16195 bp, 13 predicted proteins | sample SF_Jan12_sed_USG_3_FD_170159 | JGI IMG/M metagenome (GOLD analysis project Ga0224507, IMG submission 170159) | Sediment microbial communities from San Francisco Bay, California, United States - SF_Jan12_sed_USGS_13 | ecosystem: Environmental > Aquatic > Marine > Sediment | place: USA... | reverse complement strand
TTTTCCGGCCCTTCGGTTAACTTCAAGCGGTATTGCTTTCCAAGATATAGGTGGGTCTCGCCGTTCACGTAACAGCGATCAGGCGTCTTTGGATTAAACTGTTTGAAATAATTCAGTTGTCTGAGGATCCACCGAGCCCTCTTTATTATTTTCTTTTCTATCAGTGTGATATCGGACTGCACGGGCGCTTTGACAATAACCGTACTGTCAGGATGTACAGCAATTTCCATCGATTTTCTATCACAGTACAACAGAGAGAAATCAATGGTTTTTCGACCGTACACAACCGAGTGTTTGTTGTTATGGATTAATGTCTCCATCAGTTATAGCTCCTGTGCTTTGCCACTTGCAGCACCTTCTCGATGATGTCATCCATCTGATCAAGCGACAATTCGACCCCTTTTTCCGTCTTGAGCTCATCATAGAGGTAATCGTCGATCTCGTTAACCGCCTGTTTCTGGACGTCTTCATCATCCCAGAAGTGAACCTTCTTGTGTTTTTCCAATATGGCATGAATTGCAATTGCCGTATCAGCCGCAGCTGATTCAAGGTTTTCTTCACCTAATTCGTGTTTTTCAAGGAAAGGCTTAAGCACACCGAAATAGGACATGGCATCTTCATTCCCGGAAAGCTTATCTGGTATGTCATCATGCACCTTACCGACAACCTTGTTGCGGATGTCCACAACTTTATGAAGGTAGTCCAGATCCGATATCCTTTTTGCCCTGAAGTCCTCAATCGCCTGCTGGATCAGCTTTGAGAACTTCTCGTAAAACGCAGGGTCTTCATCCATTTTTTCCGTGATAACCTTCTTCGTGGCGTGTGCAATCCTATCAGCCTTTGAAGCCGTTGTTTTCTTGGTTTGGTAGACGCCTTGTTCCTCTTTCACCTGATTAAACATTTTGTCGTCAAAGATATTGACCGGCTCGTTGAGCTGAACAACTTCATTGGCTTGAATGTGGGTATCCAGCAGCTTTTTGATCTTTGGCTCGTAATCACGGTAATCAATTGCCTCTGCATATCGGAGTTTGACAGATGTTTTGAGTGACTGGAACTTCCGAAGGTCTGCCTTGTATCTGAACAAGGTTTTTTCATCAATTTCGGTCAGGAATTTTTCGGAAGAGAGTGCAATGCCAAGGGTTTTTCCGAACTCCGAAAGACGGCCGTAAAACTCCTCTCTGAGCTCATCATCGGCAAGTAGTATTTCATAGGCTTCCTCATCGTAGGAATGCTTAACCGTTTTGAATAGGTCCCAAAGATCGGAATACCGGCCTGGCAGTTTTTCGATTTCGCTGTTAATGGATGTCAGAGTGCCGACCAGATCCGATTCATCGAACCCTTCAAATGCGCTGTACATGGTAAGCGCTTTGTCCAACTCACCGAGGACGCTTGCATAGTCGACGATAAAGCCGAACTCTTTCCCCTCATGAAGACGGTTGACCCGAGCAATTGCCTGAAGCAGCGTGTGCTCTCTTAGCACCCTGCACAAATAAAGGACTGCGTTTCGCGGGGCGTCAAAACCCGTGAGCAGCTTATCAACGACAATAAGGATTTCAGGTTCGCTGCCGTGTTTAAACTGGTTGATGAGCTGCTTGGTGTATTCGTTTTCACGGCCATAGCGCTTCATCATTTTTTGCCAGTATTTTACGATTTCATCCGTAGTTTCGTCATCGGTCTCTTCATAACCTTCACGCATATCCGGCGGAGAGATAACGACCTCGGAACTGACAATGCCAATCTCATTCAGGTACGCGTTGTATTTGAGCGCTGATGCCTTATTCGGAGCCACCAGTTGTGCTTTAAATCCTGTTCCCTGCCAGCCCGCGCGAAAGTGTTCGCTGATGTCAAATGCTCTCATGTATATGACCTGATCGGCTTTGTTCAGCATTTCAGCCCGCGCATATTTCCGTTTCAGATCCGCCTGCTGTTCCTTGGTCAACCCTTGTGTGTGCCTTTCAAACCAGAGATCAACCGCCGTCTGGTTCTGTGTCATCTCTACATGCCTTCCCTCATACAGAAGCGGAACAACCGCACCGTCTTCAACGGCCTGTGTGATGGAATAATGGGGCTCCACCAGTTCACCGAATTTGGTAAAATTGTTTTTTTCCTTCTTTAAAAGCGGGGTGCCGGTAAAACCTAAATAACAGGCACGGGGAAACATCTGTCTCATCCGAGCGGAAAAGGAACCGAACTGGGTACGGTGGCTCTCGTCTACCAGAATGAAAATATCGGGCGATTTATCCTGATATTTTTTTACTGCGTAAGCCTTGTCGAATTTGTGAATGAGGGTTGTGATGATTCCTGACTTCTTTTCAGCGACTAACTCCAGCAGGTTTCTGCCAGATGTTGCCCGGTTCGCCTCAAGACCACAGGCGGCAAAGGTGTTCCCCAATTGCTTATCCAGGTCGTCACGATCTGTCACCAGCACAATTCGCGGATTTAAAATTTCAGGATCTAAGGCTAAGTTCCGGGCCAGCATCACCATGGTCAGTGACTTTCCCGAGCCTTGGGTGTGCCAGATCACACCGCCTTTACGTGAATTGGTGCTATCAAAGTGCTTTACCCGATTCAGGGTAGACTTGATGACGAAATACTGTTGATAGCGGGCAATCTTTTTGATTCCCCCATCAAACACCGTAAACTTCCACGCTAACTCCAAGAGCCTTTCCGGACGACAAAGGGAGAACAGCGACTTATCCTGCTCAGTCACCAGTCTGTTACCGGTAAATGCTTCCGGCTTAACATCAAAGGTCGATGAAATTCTGGCGACAATATCTTCGGTAAGTGGTTGGTTGACTACTGCTGCCAGCTTTTCAAACTCGCGCTCACCGTTATCCATCTGAGGCTCTTTCCATACACCCCAGAATTTTGCAGCGGTTCCCGTTGTTGCGTACATGGCGCTGTTTTTATTCAGTGCCAGCACCATCTGGCTGTAGATGAAGAGCTTCGGAATATAGTCATCATTCTGATTTCTAATCGATTGCGAAACAGCCTGTTCCACTTCAACCTGCGGCGCTTTACATTCAATCACGCAAAACGGAATACCATTAACGAAGAGAACAATATCCGGGCGGGCGGTTTCCGTTGATCGTGAACGCTCAACACTATATTCGACCGTCACATGAAACTTGTTGCGACCGGGATTGCGCCAGTCGATATAGTTCATATTGAAGCTTTTCGAGTCACCCTCAATGGTCTGCTCCATGGCCGTCCCGAGCGTGATCAGATCGTAAATGGCCTCATTAGTCTTAAGCAGTCCGTTGTATTTGATATTTTTCAGCTTCTGGATGGCCGATTGCACATTCTCCTCGCTGAAGAGATACTCGCTGCCCTTGTAACGAATGCGGTTTATCTCTTTGAGCTGGTTGCGCAGAATATTCTCCAACAAGACATTGGAATATCGCCCCTGACGTTCCGTCAATGTCTCTTCGGGGGAAATGTATTCATACCCCATGGCCACCAGTAATTGGACCGCAGGAATCTGGGAGGTCATCTTTTCGTTTATTTTAAATTCACACATAGTAACTACTCACACGTAGCAAGCGACTTAGCTACGATATCATTCGGAATTATAACTGCTTACAGGGTGTCGGAGATTTTCGTGACCAGGTTGGCGTAGCGTATTTATTCTACGTAAGTCGGCCTGATCGCGAGAAGATTCGGTGCCCTGTGAGCAGTTACCACACATAATATATTTCTCTCAGTTAGCTAGCCGATATGCTCATATCCAGATTGTATAAATTCGGCGCTTTTTTCTGAAATTCGGAAATTCCGAATTTCAGCAATTCTTTTTTTTGTTTTTGTTGTCTTCAATCTGCTTCACCGCCTTGTCAAAGTCGCTTAGCACTTTGGCCGAATTAGACTGGTGTTGGGTGTGAAATTTTTCATACTCGTCTTCGGCTAGCTGTTTAGCCATCTCATGAGAAACTTTACCGGCATGAGAGAGAATATTGCGATCATTAAGGGTCATAAAACTGTCCAGTTTCGTTATCCAGTCGCTCATATACATCGGAATGCGGCGCATGGCCTGCCCCTGAGCAAAAATCAAATATTGCTCCACCAGATTATTCAGCGCGGCCAATTCATCTTCGTTCAGATAGTTTTTAGCCGTGATGACATCCTGCTTGTGAACCTTTGCCCCCCGATAATTGGTTAGTCCCATATTGGGTTTAGCCGCATCGGCTCGGGAACGGACAATCTCAGCCGCCGTCTGGCCGGTAATCGCCCAGTGCATTTTGTTCTAAACCGTTTTGAAGAATTCTATGCTGACATCCAGCGTCGGATCATAGTCGATGCTGGTTGCGTAAATATCAGTGATTTTCTGATAAAAACGGCGTTCCGAGGTACGAATATCCTGAATCCGCAGTTCCAGCTCTTCAAAATAGTCAAACGGCAGATCCGGGTTCTTTAGCCGTTCGTCATCTAAGAGAAATCCCTTCTTAATAAACTCGGTCAGTTGCTGGGTGGCCCAGATGCGAAAGCGGGTCGCCACATGGCTTTTTACCCGATAACCCACAGAAATGATCATGTCCAGATTGTAATAGTCCAGCAACCGTTTTACCTCGCGGCTACCTTCCTGACGAACTGTCAAATATTTTTTGACAGTTGCCTCTGGAGCTAATTCGCCCTCCTCGTAAATCGAATTAATATGGTGACTTATATTCTGTTTGGAGCTCTGGAATAGCTCCGCTATCAACTGCTGAGTTAGCCAGACCGACTCATCCTCAAACCGTACATCGACCTTCAATTCCCCATCTTCGGTTCGATAAACCAAAAACTGCCCCTTCGAGGTCTCACTATCTTTATCTGAATCATGTCTATTTGCGTTCATCTATGATTACTCCTTCGGCTTCCACGATCTGTTTCTATTCGATGTTTTGGGGTTCTTTATTCATATCTCATCACTCTCCTACCTATGTTCAGCAATTACCCGTTCAGCCTCTTTGTCGTAGCCGTCCGCTAAGCCCCGCAAAGTAACAGCAAATCTTTGAAAACATTCATTTTCAGTGTCCTCGGCCCTTCTTCGAAATAATTCAGCCAATTCCCTTTCTGGTTTACCGGAGATTTGTAGAGCAATGCGATTGCACCCGTTGAACTGGCAACGTCCGGCAGCCCGTGCCCACAGTTCCCGTTCAACTTCTTTTTTTATGTAACGGGTGACTTTCTTGATATTTTGCGTGCTCTTACTCATACAATCCTCACTACAAATTCACCGCTACGCGCCACGCATACGCTGTTTTTCACGATGAAACACTCGGCCCAGTGAATACCGGTGTACGATGTAGCTTCTTTTTGTGTCAGGCCACCGACACCAGCGGTCTTTGACAAGACGATCTCTCCCCGTAACTGTCTGGCGTCTTCAGCTTCCTTCCCGGTATTAACGACCTGCCAGTAAACTTGAAATGTCGCTGGAACATTGGTGTTGGCACTGAACAACAGGGCGAGGTGTTTGTTCAGCGGCTCACCGGAATTGAATCCTTGCCACGATCCATTTGCCTTGTATTTGGCCGATATCTGGGCCGAATAGCTCAGGCCGAGAGGCCAGCAGGGCTTCTGCCGATGAGCGACGTTGAAAGACACCCCTCGATGTTGAGCGACGGTTAAACTCTTGCTGCTGTTGGCCGGTGATACCAGAGAACGGGTGTAGTGTTCTTCATCAAGCCTCTCTGCGATATTGAGAAAATCTTCCTTGGCCCAAGCCACCCACTGAAAAAATGCCTTCGCCCGAGTATGAGGAACACCGTTCTCGTTTTCATGCCATTTGTCGGCAAAGTTCTCCCCATGATTGGTCGGGTTCGGGATATGCCATTTACCGTCTGCCGTTCTTGTAATCAACGTATAGGCAGACTCCGCCATTGCTTCATCAAAACGAAAGGTGGGCTGCATCTGATCGGCATGTCGGGACAGGGTGTCTATCAAATTGCTCAGCGTCTCATAAATGCTCGATTCATTCCGGTAGATCTGAGCCGCCAGCACGGTTATGACCATAGAGATCGGTTTACATTTCTCGTTCTGCTGATTGCAAAAGCGAATGTCTCTATGCCTTTTCAGCAGCTGAATAGCCCGCTGTAGCGGTGTCTTCACATGAATATCCGGAACCGCATCCCTGTCGGTGAAGAGTCCGTCCTGACGGTAATTTTCAAAAAGGATCTGTTTCTGAGTCTGCTTTACATCCTCAAAAGCAGCCCTGTTTTTATCGTAAAACCACTCTGCAAAATCTTTAGGGTTGCTGGGCGACCAGTTATAAGAGCCGGTGTCACCGCATCTGTCCGTCACGGCAATGGTACTGCGATACCAGTAATAATCCCTGAAGGTACTCCAGCTTTCCTGTACCGATGGAAGAATGTCCATGTGAAAGCCAACGCCATCCTGCTCAGCGTAATTCAGGGTCCAGCAGCGCTTGCCCTCATCATCGATCATTTTCACGTAAGTGCCATGCGACTTCAGATGGTCCCCGACCTGATGTTTTACCGTTTTCGGAGTGGTCGTCTCTTTTTCATGTTCCAACCGGCAAACAATATCGATGTCATAATCGGCGTCTTTGCTGTCTTTATAGGGGCGTATCTCTGTCCCGAGTTTGAAGGACCCCTGCAGGTAAATTTCAGGATCTGCAGTTGCGCCATCATATTCACCATCGAGCAGATAGGACTTCATGGATTCAAAACGCTCCATGGCCTGTTTGTACTTCGATGGTGATATGTCCAGTTGCTCTGCCGCTTTTCCGAGGGCCTCTTCCCGTGTAACGATCCTATTCACCTGCAATCCCTCCATTTTGTATAAAAGCCCTGATCGATTCCGATTCATGGGTAAACTTGTGATCCGCCTTGGAGATGAGGTCATCCAATATGGACACATCATCCATCGGCAACGGCAGGTCAGATTCAAAATCAACCCGTTTGATCTGCTCAGGACGGAGCATGAGATTCAGGTAGTTCAGGGCACTCTGGCTCTGAAGGGATAAGATGAAGCTGATAAATTCCTTGTGTTTCCAGCCATTGACCAGTCCCCATTTGCGCGAGGCATTCGTTCCATACATGGTTTTTGAATGGCCGGTGCCGATTGACAGGATTTGTATATCGTCCTGAGCAATCCCAAGCCGCTTCTTGGCGTCAATCACCGCAGCCAGCGCAGGGTTATTGGCCCAGAGCCCGCCATCTGCGAGGAGATACTCATCCAACCGATGCGGATCGAAATAGGTCGGTGCCGAACAGGATGCCAATACCGCATCTTTGACCAGTACTTTGTTATCTCGGGTAAAATCCTTGGAGTAACCAGACTTCAGAACGTGAACACAACCATTGCCGATATCGGTGGCGGGAAGCAGCAGCGGTTTTTCTATCTCACCCAGCCGCTTGTCCTGAAATACTTCTGTGAGCACATTTTCCAGATATTGGGCATCGTAGACACTGTTGAACATGGGCTGGACGCTTTTTCCGGGCAGGAGAAACTGTTTCTTATGGAATATTCCGGCTCCGTGCTCTTTGTACATCGCCACGATGTCAGCCGCAGGAACACCCGTAGCTACCCCGGCCGCAATGATAGAGCCGGTGCTTGTTCCGGCAATCATGTCGAACGTGTCGAAGAGATTTATTTGAAGGCGTTCTTCGATACACTGAAGAACATGGGCGGGATATATTCCTCGAATCCCGCCGCCATCAATGCTCAATATTCTGAAAGGCTTACCCATGCAGTCTCCTTATTTTTTATCCTTAGGCGGGCACGGGTCGTTCCCATAGCTGTTGCCAGCCCGGATCTTTCCGTTCTCACCATGAATCTTGGTATCCGATTTCTGATTTCTAGCGATGTTCTCCGCCTTTTCAATGGCCTGCGCCTGTGTGCTGGTGACCTTAGTCGCCTTGCTGTTACCTTCGCCCTTGACCGCCCAGCCATCGGGATGTTTTACTACGTGCTGATTTTTACCTTTAGCCATGATTATGCCTCCGTGTATTGGTTAACGATTTCCGGTTTTACCCGCCACTTGCCGTTGAGCATTTTCTGCATCAGACCGCGTTTCTGGGTTTTGTATTTTTCTGCGAGCTGTTTCAACAGATCGATTTCGTGTTGAGCAGAGGACAGTGTCTCCGAGATTTGCTGTTGTTCTTCAAGCGACGGAATCAGCACCTTGATTTTAGAAAAATCTCCCCAGCGGAGACTGCCTCGGCGGTAAACAGATGAACTTGTCCTGACTTGGAAAATGTGTCGATAAATATCTGTTTTAAGCAGCTTGTACAAATAAGGTGAATGCACCTTCTCTTTTGAAGCTTCAAATACAACGTAGATCGGACTAACAATGCCTTTTTCACAGTGTTCAAGAAGGCCTATTGAACCCTCTTCGACATGATTTGAGGGATAGCCGAATTGTCCTTTTTTAACGACCTTGTAGTTTGATGTATCACTGCTGAATACTTGTTTCCCGAAGTAGTCCAGTGAATTAACAAATCCATCATATTTTGAGCATGACAGCACAGTCTCTTCGGACTCCCCGTTACGTGCGGAAACTTCCTTTGCAACTTTTCCAATCTTGACCAACTCCCAGTCAGATGGGTATTCAAAAATGTGTCCATCAGCCAACTCAATCTTTTGATTGCCCAATCTTTTATGACCCAAAAGCAGCCATCTCGACATCTGCCTTAATTGCTTTTCCTTCACCAGGATCAACCGTTCGGCTTTCTCGATGGCCTCATCCCAGGTGGACAGTAGATCGGCAATGGCTTTTTGCTCTGGAAGCGGGGGAAACGTTATGGCCAAACCAAGCAGCTTCTCTCGAGTTAAGTGTGCAATACTAGTCTCTCCCACTAGCCGAGTTAACTTGCCTCGGGAAGCGATGAACTGCATGTATAAATATAGATAATTCGTGGAGATATTTTCACGCTTTGGCCTGACCCGATGCAATGCTTTTTGATAATAGATCTCCATATCTGCTCCTTGCCATATTGCGCACCGACCTATCTCTCCACCTTCGCACATCAGCAAATCACCCTTTTGGAGTTTGTACTTAGCCTTTTCCCAATCAGAAAAGTTCATCTCGTTAAGCTTGCTGAAATCGAATTTCCCCCAGCGGACATTGAAATTGGCAAGATATGGGAATTGTGTACCAGTCTTCGCTTTCTCGCTCAGCATCTTTCCAAGCTGAACATCAAATAGATGCCCAATAGTTTTTTTTCCCCAACCAACCTTCATCGCGGAATCTCCTTGAGCTTCTTCGCCATATTCACCCACGCCGCTGTCAGTGCTTTTATATTTTTCGTTGCACTTTGTACATCAACCATTGTCATTATCTCCCTTCGGCAGCTCAGAGCCCTTAATCAGTTTCTTTTCCGTCGACTTCACCCGTCTTTCCAGCTTTTTGATATCCTCTTCGGGTGGCAGTTCTTCCGGTTTGATACCTCGTTCACCCAGCATATTCCTAACGCTGGAGTTATTCTGGACATGCTCACCGGTGATTGCGCGTTCTCCATGCAAATCATTTTGACGAACATTGTGATTGGTAATCTCGGTAGCTAGGTTTTTGGCGGCAATGGTTACTGTTGGCAGAAAGTCTGCCAGCGGCCGGTTGGATGGCATGCCCAGTTTTTCTTTCATTTTTGCCGTCGTATTTCCACCGAACAGCGCCGAATCTCCTTTGGAGCGGATTCTCCCGAACCCTCTGTCATCTACTCCGCGCTCATAAATATTTCGAGATAGTTCCGTTTCTGATTCGGTCAGTTTTTGACGAGCTTGAAGGCGCTCCTGCAAACGAAGTCGTTCTTCAATCATCTCCTGTTTTCGGGTTTGCACAGCAAAGTAAGTCTGGGCAAACGCAATGGATTTTTTACGGGGGTCACCATTTTGAGCGATCAGGTAACAGGCATAACGGGTGAGCATAATATCTTCGACAGGACGCTCTGCACCCGATCCGATTGTGACCATTTTCGTGACGCCACGAAAATGGTTACTAACCATCCCCCCTGCGGTTTCACAGGCAATGGAAGCTTTATGTATGACTTTGCTGAAATTCTCCCAGCGATCGTATCCTAGAGCCGACATGATCTCTCTAGCATACCAGAACTCTGTCGATTCATCGGGAATCTGTCGGACGATGGCATCAAATGAATTTTTTAGTTTTATGATTGTATTTTTATCCATCAAGCATCCCCCCGATTGATCTGCTGTAGTTTTTGAGCCATCTGTTTGCGGATTTCTATGAGCTCTTTTTCCAGAGCGTCAATTTCTTTCTCCACCGCATCAATGTCGATCTCTTCTTCCTCCTCAAAGGTGTCCACATAGCGGGGAATATTGAGGTTGAAGTCGTTTTCCTTAATCTCGGCAAACTCGGCCACATGAGCATATTTTTCTTCTTCTGCTCGATTGGTATAGGTTTTCATTATCTTGTCGATATGCGATTCCGAGAGGGTATTCTGGTTTTTTCTGGAGACAAATTCGCGGCTGGCATCGACAAAGAAGACGTTTTTGCATTCTTCGCGGGCTCCGCCTTTTTCACGGGAGCGGTCAAAGACCAGAATTGCCACCGGAATGTTGGTGGTCGGGAACAGGTTTCCCGGAAGACCGATCACGGCGTCCAACAGATTTTCCTCGATCATTTTCTGGCGTATACGGCCTTCTGCAGCGCCTCGGAACAGCACACCATGTGGAACCACTACTGCAACCCGGCCCTGCTTTTCAAGGGCGGTTTCCACCATGTGGCTGATAAAGGCCCAGTCGCCTTTACTTTTGGGTGGCACGCCGCGCCAGAAGCGGTTGTACTGATCGCTCTCGGCATTCTCGGCACCCCACTTGTCAAGCGAGAATGGCGGATTGGCCACCACGCAGTTGAATTTCATGAGCCGGTCATTTTCCACCAAAAGCGGGCTGTTCAGGGTGTCGCACCATTCCACCCTGGCGCTGTCAAAGCTGTGCAGGAACATGTTCATGCGGCAGAGCGCCCATGTGCTGCCATTGGACTCCTGTCCGAAGAGGGCAAAGTTGCGACCTGCCTGTGTATCGCCTCCCGCTTGCTTAGCGACTTCGGCAGCAGCCTGAACCAAAAGGCCGCCCGATCCGCAGGCCGGGTCACAGATACGATCGCCCGGTTTGGGTCCTGCCAGCTTGGCTACCAGCTCGGTCACCTTCAGCGGGGTAAAAAATTCGCCGGCCTTCTTTCCGGAGTCGGAGGCGAAGCGTTCAATTAGATAGATGTAGGTGTTGCCGATCACATCCTCGGAAACGAGGCTGGGCTTCATGTTGAGCTGTGGCTTGTGGAAATCTTCAAGCAGTTGTTTCAGACGGCGGTTCCTATCCTTGGTTTTTCCGAGATTGGCTTCGCTGTTGAAGTCGATATTCCGGAAGACCCCTTCGAGTTTGCTCTTGTTGCTCTCTTCAATATGGTCGAGCACGATGTTGATCAGCTCACCAATGTTGGCGGCTGAGCGGCGCTCATAGAGGCTGTAATAGGTAGCAGGGAATTCATCCAGAATCGTCTCGATGTCGGTATCATCATTTTTTTCAGTGAGTTTCACCACCGGGAGAACAAAACGTTCACGCCCGAGCTTGCGGCGGATACGAACATCGTCATCGCCATACTGCTTCTGATACTTTTCGTAGTGGTCCTGCCATACATCAGAGATGTATTTCACAAACAGCATTACCAGGATGTAGTCTTTGTACTGCGCCGGGTCAACAACGCCCCGAAAGGTGTCACACGCCGCCCATGCCGCGTTGTTGATGTCTTTCTGATCAATCTTACTGCTCATGTTTTATTTTCCTTTTGCAAACTGCATTAGTACTGTTGAAATGTATTGTTCTCGCTTATCGGCCAGCGCATGAAGCAGGGTTTGTTCACGAGCGGACAACGTGGCCAGCTCTACGATATTTTTTTGTTTTTCCAGACTTGGAAGCGTCACCTCCAGATCTTCAATCGCCTGCTTGCTGATCATTTTCTGAACCGTGCCTTTGGCCCTGCTGGTAAAAAAAATCTGCGCATCCCTTTGACTGATGTACCAGTTCAGATACTCGGGCAATACTCTGCTTGGCTTCGTCACCCGTATCCTAAATAAGGGAGCTGCGACAACTACCTTGCCCGGATCTTCAAGAAGAACTGCCGTCGTTGTCACATGACCGCGAGACCTGAATACCAGATCGCCTCTCTGTACGAGGTGATGCTCTTTCACGGTTTCCATATTGATTCTAACCAATTCATCGCAGCCGACCGTATTGTCATACAAAAGATCCTTCATCTGGATAACTGCAACTCCGCCATCTTTCGAGGCTTCGAGACGGGATCTGAACGAGTATCCCATCTGTACAGTTGCCAGGTATTTTATTTTCATCTTCATTTATTCACCTTGCAAGATGCTGTAATGCTATTTCTGTATAATGTATGAATGGGCGAGGTGTTTGTCAACCCTGATTTGCAAAAATGCCATTTCTGCACTTTTAATGTCATTTACTAGAAGCTGTTGGTTCCCAAATTCGTTAAACAAGAAAGGGGGTAAAGTTTTCAAAATGTATTGAAAGAAGAAAGTGAGAATTCACATTATATTGAATAGGTTTCAGGCAAGAATATGAGGTGGGGTAGTGTGTCTCCACAAAAGTCCCACTACCCCCTTCGTACAAGTATTCACGCTACCTGTTGAAATTATTTATTTGGTACTATTTGTAGACTTAGATGACAGTAAGTTAGCGTGGCTTGGGAAAAAGTATCCCTGAGAAAAGCCACCGTGCTGTCCTACTTGCCAAAGTTTTTTGTGGTGGCATGGTTATTCTTAAAAGATATCTGTAAAATAGGATATGTTTCGGTCTCTGTCCGAAAAATACAGAGAATGAACGTGGGAAGAATGGAGAAAATCAGGTGGCTGGAGAGAGATTTTGGAAAGATGTCAAAATAGTCGAAACCTTTTGAATACAAGGTAAAAAAAGAAAACCCGTCTACCCAGAGGATCACTCTGAAGAGACGGGTTGTCACCATTTAATTGGTGGAGGCGGCGGGAGTTGAACCCGCGTCCGGAAATACTCCCCTGCAGGCATCTACAAGTTTAGTTTCGTGAATGGGTTATTTATCGTGCCCCGACCCCTCCGAAACCAGAGGTTTTCAGCACTATCCGCTGTTTTGTTTCGCTATCGCGCCCACTGGAGAAACGTGTAAGCTATCCCACTGATGATGCTCGATTCCGGTACGCGGGAGTTACCGGAGGAGCAATGGCTTATTTATGCAGCCACGGCATATGCATAGTCGTCTGCGACTATATTTATTATCTTCCTGATTAACGAGGTGGGAAGACCTCGACTTGCAGCCCGAGCTTATATATCCCCGTCGAATCCGTTTCGCCCCCAAATATCGATCTGATTGTTAATCTGTATTTTGGCTCTGTTTTAAAGCCAGAAAATTCAGGTTTTAACAGTCTTGTTCAATCTTTGTATTTTTTCATAGCTCTCGACAGCTCCCGATCGCTTTGTTTTTGCTTCAGCGATTGGCGTTTGTCGTACTGTCTTTTTCCTCTGGCAAGGCCCAGTTCTACTTTTACCTTTCCATTGTCTATAAAGTATATCTTAAGCGGGATAAGCGCAATGCCTTTTTCTTTTAATTTGCCAATTAATTTTTTGATCTCCCGTTTGTGGAGCAGTAATTTGCGCGGGCGTAAAGGTTCTACCGGGTTATGAGTGGCAAAGCTGTAGGAGGAGATATGTACATTGTAGAGGTATACTTCCCCGTTATGAATATTTGCGTAGCCGTCGCGAATATTGGCCTTTCCGTTCCGTAGGGATTTCACCTCGGGTCCTTTGAGTACCATTCCGGCTTCAATGGTGGAGTCGATTTGATAATCATGAAAGGCTTTTTTGTTTTTACAAACGATCTTTATTCCCATGGATTCGTTATCTCTCTGGAGAATGGTGTAAATAAAAGAATGTCTTAAAGTGATAATAAGTTATTTGGGGTAGAGTTGGCAGTGGATTTTGTCATAACCTGCACTCCAATTTCTTTACCTATCCTTCGGCGGTTACCCTTAGTGCTTCTTGCACGGTGGTGACCCCTTTTCTTACCTTTTCCCAGGCATCCTCGCGTAAGGTGGTCATGCCTTCTCGGATGGCTATTTTGCGTAGTTCAGCGTGGGGAGCATTGGCTGAGACCATCTTTTTTATCTCCCCGGACATTGGAAAAACTTCAAAAATTCCGCATCGTCCGATATATCCAGTTCCCCGGCAACGATTACATCCGTGGCCTTTTCGTAACTCAACACTTCCCTCGGTGGTGACTGGGAACCCGGCTTTGCGTAGTTCGGATGAATCGACACTGTAGGGTTTAGAACAGTGCGGGCAAATTTTACGAACCAGTCGCTGAGCCAGAGAGCCCAATAGGGTTGAACCGATAAGAAACGGTTCAAGTCCCAGATCCTCTAGACGGACGATACTCGATACTGCATCGTTGGTGTGTAAGGTGGAAAATACCAGATGGCCGGTCAGTGCCGCCTGCACCGCGTGAGTAGCCGTTTCTAGGTCGCGAATCTCACCTATCATGATGATATCTGGATCTTGGCGCAGGATATTACGCAAAATCGATGAAAAAGTCACGTCGATCATGGGCTGAACAGCAATTTGATTAAACTCTTCATACACCATCTCCACCGGATCTTCCACCGTCAAAATATTCTTTTCCGGGGTAGCCACTTTTTTTAGAGTGGAGTAGAGGGTGGTGGATTTACCGCTACCAGTGGGGCCGGTAACCAGCACGATGCCGTGGGGTGAGGCAGTGAAGGAATTGTAAACCGAATAGTCGCGTTTGGAGAATCCGAGTTCATTAAGATCTTGAAAGACAACATCAGGGTCCAGGATCCTCATGACCAGTTTTTCACCAAAGGCCACTGGTACGGTGGAGAGACGTATTTCTGCCTCTTTACTGCCCTCGGTTTTGGAGCCGATTTTGATTCTACCGTCTTGTGGGCGACGTTTTTCAGCGATATCGAGCCGGGCCAATGATTTAATACGAGAGGTAACTGCGGAATGAATTACTTTGGGCAGTTTATAGATGGTATGTAGAACCCCGTCGATACGGAAACGCACCTGGCTGGTGTGGCGTTTAGGCTCAATGTGGATATCACTGGCTCGTTGCTCCAGGGCGTAGTGGAAGAGATGATTAACTGCTGCTTTGATGTGTTGGTCGGTGGAAGCAAATTCTTTGGTTGTGGAGAGCTTAACATATTGTTCCAGGTTGCCGATGTCGATAACTGCCCCGGTTCCAGAGGCCGGACCTCCGAACTGATCTTCCGCAGCTGATATGGAGCGTTGGAAACCGAAGAATTCGGCTAGGATTCTTTTGATGTCGCTTCTGGTGCTCAGGTAAGGGACAACCTGGACTTTGTTGGCTCGTTCGATATCTTCGAGCACCGAAAAGTTGTCTGGATTATAAATGACCACATGTAAAACTCCTTTGCGCACATCAAAGGGCAGGATCATATGGCGGACTGCAAAGTTTTTGGGAATCGTCTTGGTGACGATTTTCATGTCCAATTGCAAAGGATCTAGTTTTTTAAATGGTATATCGAGGTGTTTACTCACAGCCATCATGATCATATCATCGGTGAGCACTCCACCTTTTTTGGAGGTTTTTAATTCTACATTGAGCGATACGATAATGTCGACTAAGTCGGGAAAGCCTTTATCTAGCTGTTTATTATCAGTCCTGCGTCTTCCACCGCCAAATTGTTTAAGCAGTTTTTGGCCCTGAACCACCTTCTTTTTTGTGATATCTTTGCGTTGTGCGGGGGTGATAAGGTTTTGTTCCAGTAGGATGTCGAGTAACTTTTCGCTGTGTAGTAAGCTCATTATATTGTTGTTATGTAGTTTTTGTTAAATTTTTTATAAAGGTCCAGCTATGTTGTTACTAAACTTTTATTGTATTTTTATATAGTACGTTTTGCACGTAACGGTTGAGTGATAATAATGTTTGGTTTATTGACTTCGTAGGGACAGAGCGATGCGCTTTCTGTTTTTGTCCACCTCTAGTACTCGTACCGTAACCTGTTGACGTACCGTGACTACCTCGGCGGGGTCTTTGACGTATCGATCGGCTAATTGGCTGATATGAACCAGGCCATCTTGGTGGACTCCAATATCGACAAAGGCTCCAAATTTGGTGACATTGGTTATTATGCCGGGTAGGAGCATGCCCTCCCTTAGGTCTTCCATGGAATTAACACTTTGATCAAAGGCAAAAGCACTGAAG
>Ga0224507_10000443_pt1 | contig 16267 bp, 11 predicted proteins | sample SF_Jan12_sed_USG_3_FD_170159 | JGI IMG/M metagenome (GOLD analysis project Ga0224507, IMG submission 170159) | Sediment microbial communities from San Francisco Bay, California, United States - SF_Jan12_sed_USGS_13 | ecosystem: Environmental > Aquatic > Marine > Sediment | place: USA... | reverse complement strand
CTCGGCTCCGGGCTTGCGCAGATAAAGAAATCGTTCCAGAGGCCGCTGATAAGCGGACCAGTGCATACCCGGCTCTTCCAACTCCCCACACAGCCGATCGATATAATTCATTTTAGAATCCATATCATCGAGATAATGAAGTAAAATTGCCTCCACGGTTTGGGGCAAAATAGGCGCACCATATTCATGCCGCCCATGATGACTAAGAATCAAATGAATAACCTGATCCAAACGCTCACGAGACAACAGACTTACCTTCTCTCCCTCGCTCCGTACAATTTCACTCCCCAACAACATATGACCGATCAACCGACCAGAATCGGTATAATCAAAGGGGGGTTGATCATAGGAAAATTCCCGTACTTTACCAAGATCATGCAACAAAGCCCCGGCAATTAAGATATCACGATCAACTTGAGGATAATGGGTGGCCATCTTGTCTGCCAAACCAGTAACTGACAAAGTATGTTCTAGCAAGCCAGACAAATAGGCATGATGCATCTTTTTCGCCGCCGGGGCCGCCGCAAAATCTTCCCGTAATTTCCCCTTAAAGATACGGCGCAGCAACTTAGCCACTCCCTTATCTTTCACCGAGCCGATAAACCGATCCAATTCTGCAAGCATGACACCAGAGGGCCGGTCACTACAGGGCAGATAGTCAGCAGGATCCACCCGAGGATCATCCCTGCTGATCTCCTGAAGATGATCTACCTTTAACTGTAGCTCATCGCGAAAAGACTGGGCCATAGCTCGCACCAAAACCATATTGCCCTTGGCGGCCTGGGAGGCGAACAGCTCGGCATTGTCCCAGACCCGGCAACTTATCTCGCCTGTTTTATCCATTAGAGTAAGGATCAGATAGGGCTTTCCCGCCTTAGTTTCAGCCTGCGCCAGATGCGACACCAGGAAGATTTCCTCCACCTGTTGCCCTGCCTGTAACTGCTCGACAAAAAGCTCCTTACCCATAATTAGCCCACCCCTTGTGCTTAAATTAGAACTACAGCAAGAAAAACTTGGACAATATTTACCCTGGATCTCTACTCATTTTAAAGGCACGGCAACGTCCACAGAGCTTCATTACAAAACTATTGCCACAACAAAAAATAGAAAAAAAGCAATATTAACCAATTAATGTATTGCAAAATTCCTTATACGTTAAACCTGAAATTAATACAATCTCCGTCCTTAACCACGTATTCCTTACCTTCCGAGCGCAGCACGCCTTTATCCCGAGCCTTGGACTCTGAGCCACAGGCTACATAATCATCATATGCAATCACCTCTGCCCGAATAAAGCCGCGCTCAAAATCTGAATGGATTTTCCCAGCCGCCCCAGGACCTTTGGTGCCCTTGGTAATGGTCCAGGCCCTGGTTTCCTTTTCACCAACGGTGAAATAAGTGATTAAACCAAGCAACTCATAACCAGCATTGATCAGTCGATTAAGGCCAGGCTCTTCCAAACCAAGATCTTCAAGAAAGGCTTCCCGTTCCTCGGGGTCGAGCAAACTCAACTCCTGTTCAATACCACCGGCGATCATCACAACTCCGGCATTCTCTTTGGCTGCCACTTCTTGAAGTTGGCGTACATAATCGTTGCCATCAATCAAATCATCTTCGTTTACATTAGCGACATACAATACCGGCTTATCGGTGAGCAAGCACAACTCTTTCATCAATTCCTTTTGAGCTTCGCTCTCATCATCGCCATTGGTGGCCAAACGAGCAGGATCTCCCGCATCAAGAACAGCCTGGATTTTTTCCAGCACAGCCACCTGCGCGATCATTTTCTTGTCTCCTGACTTGGCCTGGTTCCTGGTTTTAGCCAGTCGCCTTTCCACAGAATCAAGATCAGCCAAAATCAACTCGGTATTAATAACATCACGATCGCGCAACGGATCCACCGAACCATCCACATGAACCACATTGCCATCCTCAAAACAACGTACAACATGGAGAATAGCATCAACTTGACGAATATGACCAAGAAACTGATTACCCAGACCCTCACCCTGACTGGCCCCTTTGACCAAGCCAGCAATATCGACAAATTCCATCTGGGTAGGTATCTTACTTTTTGTCTTAGCCAGATCTGCCAGCACATCCAAACGTTTATCAGGAACCGCAACTATTCCCACATTGGGTTCAATGGTACAAAACGGATAATTTTCCGCCCCAATGGCGGCAGCGGTCAACGCATTAAAGATGGTGGACTTACCGACATTGGGTAATCCAACTATTCCACAACAAAATCCCATAATTTCCTCTTCTACGGCCCTAGCCGTTAATCATACTTAATATATATAATCAGCAAACGGGCTTTACCCGTCAAAACTCAAATAACAAACTGAACATTTAACCTAATTGATAAACAGCCACAAAATCCCCCTTGAACAGCAAGAACCTCGCTCCAACCCCTCATGTTACTTGCTCTGTCCCTAGAATACTGTATACTCATTATTATCCGTGCTATTTATGGGTATTTCAAACACCAAAAATAATCATCATCATAAAGATGGTACTCTAACAATTATTTTTCGCAAAACGTAGAAATCTAGTCAAAAGGCCATAAATAAACGGACTCATTTATCTCTCATCGAAGTACCGAGTTTAAGGTACTTGTTGATACACCATCTACTAATATTTATGCAAGCAGTTATCAAATTTCCATGAACCAAGATATCCTGATCACCAATGTTGTCGCCCTGAGCTCACCTGATAGTAATAACCCTCTCCCCTCCGCTTTCATCGCCATTAAAGACGGCCTGATCAGCGAAATCGGCCCCATGGACCAACTGGGAGAACACAAGGCCTCCACCATCATAAATGGCGAAAACCAACTCGCCATGCCAGGCCTGGTCAATACCCATTGCCACGCACCCATGACCCTATTTCGTGGCTACGCCGACGATCTCCAACTAATGGAGTGGCTCAACGAAAATATCTTTCCGGCAGAAGCTAAAAACGTCAACCCTGACATGGTCTACTGGTGCACCAAGCTGGCGGCAGCCGAAATGATACTCTCCGGCACCACCATGGTAGCAGACGCCTACTTCCATGAACACGATGCCGCCCGCGCCTTTTGCGAAATTGGCCTACGTGCGGTGGTCTCCCACGGGGTAATCGACTTCCCTGCCCCCGGCGTACCAGACCCGAGCCGCAACATTGAAGCGGTTGAAACTTTTATTGATTACTGGACCGACCGGGACCCCCTTATCACCCCGGCGGTTTTCGCTCACTCACCCTATACCTGCTCTCCGACCACCTTACAAAAAGCTAAGGAGCTGAGCCGAGCCAAAGGCCTAAAATTTTTCATTCACGCAGCCGAAACAGAACATGAAGCATCTATTATGATAGAACCCAAAGGCGATTCACCCATTCGCCACCTGGCCGCCCTTGGAATCCTAGACGACGATACCGTCTGCATTCACTGCGTATGGCTAGACAAAGAAGATCTCCATATTCTAGCCCAAAGCGGGGCCGGGGTTTCCACCTGCCCCCAATCCAACCTTAAACTCGCTTCAGGTATGGCACCCCTTGCCCAAATGCTGAGCCTAGGAATTCCATTAGGCCTCGGAACCGACGGCCCAGCAAGCAACAATACTCTGGACATGTTCAGGGAGATGGATATATGCGCTAAGATCCATAAAATAAGAGAAAAGAATCCAGTGGCGGTTCCAGCTAAAACCATCCTCAAACTCGCCACCACCGAAGGAAAAAAACTACTCGCCGGAAATAATGCAATTACCGGACTTAAAGTGGGCGCTCCAGCTGACCTCATTCTCATTACCCTTAATTCCCCACACTTGCAACCTTTCTACCACCCTGACCTGCTATGCTACTCCCCTTGCGGAGCCGAAGTGAACAGTTCAATCATCAACGGTCGCCTGGTCATGCATCAACGTAAGCTCCTCACCATAGACCTTGCTGAAACAACAAACCGAGTCCGCGAACTAGCAACAAAACTTCAATAAGATAAGTTGATCCAAGATTCAACCAGAGACTTATTAGCAGACGACCGAATCATTTTTTTTTAATTCAACCGTTGATCACTATTGTTTTTCTTTTTCGCATCGCATATAGTGGCACGCATCAAACGCCGGAGTGGTGAAACTGGTAGACGCACTGGACTCAAAATCCAGCGGGCCTTGCGCCCGTGTCGGTTCGATTCCGACCTCCGGCACCAGAAATCCAACGGGTTACAGGCCAAAAGGCTTGTAACCCGTTTTTTCATTGATGGCTACATTCCTCAAAGGCCTTTCGACCCTGATTCACAAATCCTGATCTTCAAGATCCATAGCGCCTTACAAGCCACAGCCATGCTACTTTTTATGATTCTTTTGAATTTCTAGTTGATAATACCTAGCACCCCTCACACTATAGCCGTCAGGCTAATTATTGCAGCAGTAAGATATTGCAACACAAAACGAACTTACACCTTACTGTACGCTGTAGGAACACCCCTTTATGGATGCCCGCTGAGCTAATTGAAAGAATAGAAAATTATTATTTTTATGTTAACTGTTAGCAATAAATAAATGCTTGTAGATTAGGGTTATTAAGGCGGGCACCCACAAGGAGTGCCCCTACAGTCCGAGACAGGCTACAAGTTTATTTTATAATGCAATACCAACCTTTTACCTGAACCAACCTAACGAATATGCCCCTCATCCCTCACTGTCTAACACATGAAACACTTAAACTAGCACATTACTAGAAACACAGACCTACCTATCTTCATACTCCTCAAGTTCAAGCGCAGTATATATAAATAACCGTTCACCGGGTTTAAAATACAAGTTCTATTAAATCAGTGTGATAAGCGTTACCAGCGCTGCGGATGTGTGAAAGCTGGCCGGTGAACAATAGTTAATCCTATGATAGTCCGGGCTGATCACACGCAGACGTGGTGTTAGTGAACTCTTACCAAAAATTAAAGGAAATGATTACCTCCACCGTTAACAGCGGAGTTAATCATTTCTCTGCTGATAATATTTCCTATTACATTTCAGCACTTATTATCAGTAATGAATTTTTATCAACAACATAAAAGTATTGACTTATATTAAGTATCAAATATATACTTAACCAATAGAGTTCAAAAATTTTTATAAATACCCTCTTTTCAAGAGTACCTATGAATGACTAGCGCTAGTGAATGGCCGACACCACTTATCGACCGGAGATGCAATGTGAATTTAACACTTACGACTGCTTTGATATTATATGCCATCTTGTTATGCCCTGGCCCCTCCTTCGCAACAATGGGTAGCAATAGCGCTAACTACACACTAACACTAATCAATGGCTGCTCCGTTGACAGTTCTGCAGCCTCTACTTTTTTCGGCACCTATCCTGTAAACTTTTCTGCACTATTCGGGGTAAACGCCGGTAGTATCGAAGTAAACTGTAACACTGGAACAATATACCGAGTGGGAATGGACCACGGACTAAACAATACCCTCCCCGGCCCTCCAGCCATGAAAAGTCCCGCAGATCCAAACCTTATTTACTATTTTATATTGGTTAATGGTGTTGATTTTGGTGATTCAGGACTAAACGCAATTGATGGATCCTATATCGAATCCAATCCGGCCACAGCTATTGACGGTGTCGGCACATCGAGCCCTACTTCCTATTACCTAACCGCAGATATCGGATTGGTTCCAACAGTCGGTTTTCCATCAGGTACCTATACCGATACGGTTACCTTTACAGTGGCTTGGTAAAGAATATATATTGGATATTATGAATTATTATTTTATACCCCCAAAAATTCCCAGTTAAGCGATTTAATATAAGGTTTTACAATAAAAAAAACTTTTCTCAATCGGAACAATTCGCTCATAAAAATGAGCAAGAAAAACAACTTAACATTATAATTATCTAATTCAAAAAAACGTAACCACACTAAATACCATATATTTATATAAACCTTTTCTGTCGCTATAGCTTTTCTATACAGCAGAAACCAATTGTGCGAAGATATGGTGCCAATGTGCGGCTACAGAAATATCCTAAAAACCCGCTGGGGGTACCAAAAAGGATGAAACAAGAGAGGGACAAAACATGAAAATGAAGCAGACAATAAGCTTACTTGGACTAGCTCTTCTGCTGATAGCAGGGACAGCTTCCGCAATGACGAACAATGCTACTGGCGATTATTCATTGACCCTAGTTGACGGCTGTGCCATTGACGCCAGCGGGGCGAGCACCAATTTCGGTACTTTTCCCGTCGACTCAGACATGTTAGTAGGAGTAAGCGCCGGATCCATTGCAGTAAATTGTACAACCGACACTCCATATCTGGTTGGAATGGGGGGAGGGCTACACCCTGACTTTATGGGTCCAACAATGATGGAGCCAATAAGTTGGGCACAAATTGAATACTCGATCTTAGTTAACGGTATGCTATTTGGCGATTTTGATTTAAGCATGGTAGACGGATCATACATAGAAACAAACCAATCAGGTAACCCTATTATGGACATTGGCACCTCCACACCAAAAATTTATAACCTCACCGCTGAAATATATTTAGATCCCATGCTTGGATTTCCTGCAGGCACCTATACAGATACAGTTACCTTTACAGTTGCTTGGTAAATAAAAGCCCCAACATACTTAACTGATTAATCTAAAAATTATATATATAAACCAAATGCCCAAAATAGTTATACTTGGGCAATATAAAGATAAAACCCACAAATAGGGAGTTATAAGATGAAAATGAAACTTGCTGCCAGCATACTTGGCCTAGCCATAATATCAACAGGCGGAACCACTTTTGCTGGGATAGCTTCCGATACTGCGATCTACACCATTACCTTAACAGCTGGATGCACAATCAATACCACTGCCGCTTCCACCGATTTCGGAGCTTACCCCGTTGATAATGTAGCATTAACCGGAGTCAATGCTGGCAGTATTGCCGTTGATTGCACTACCGGAACACCTTACATGGTTGGCATGAATGAGGGCTCTAACTGGACGGGCACTAGCCCTGCCATGATTGAAACTGGGGGGGCAACCATCCCTTACAATATTATTTATAACGGGTCCGCTTTAGGTGACAATGGTTTAAATTCAGTAGACAGTGGATATGTGGAGACCAATTCAGCAGCTTCCATAAGTGATTCAGGTACTGGCGTAGCAGTAAATTATACCCTTACCGCCGATATAGCTTTGGACCCTGCCGGATTAACCCCTGGTTCCTATGCCGACACTGTTCTCTTTACCGTGGTTTGGTAACAAAACAGGTTTCAAATTACCTATATTTAACTTTTCTTTAATAATCGCCCGGCATAGAAATTATGCTGGGCGTTTTTGTATTTCGCTTATTGTCCTATGATCATAAAAAGTTGTTTGTTCCTTATTCTAATATTGTTACAGTTTCTTACTGACGTTGCAGCCAATTGCACCTTACTCCTGCCCAGTAAAGGGGACTTTGACCAAAGCGATGGCAATTCCAATATCGGACCTTTTAGGCTTACTGATATCATAATGGATTGCGATGCTGAATATCGGCTCGGTCTTGATGGAGGACTCCACCTTCTCGGTACCCGTCGCCTTCATGACGGAGCCGGGAACTACATCACCTACTATCTGTGGAAAGATAAGGGGGCTAGCATGGAATGGGGCAATAGCGGTCTGGAAGGAATACCTTACCTTGCGAGTCCTCTCACGGGCAACGGAAACGGCACTAAAACATCCAAGAATATTTTTACCACAGCTCTCGGTGATAGAACACTACCGCCTGGTACCTATAACGACCGGGTAAGAGTTGTTCTGGCATATCCTCCTTATGGAGTGGAAAATACCTTGAGCGCTGACCTATACCTCACCCTTACGCTAACCGGATCATGTACGCTTTCCACTGATAATATCCAGGGGTTCGGAGAATGGCCCCCTGATGCAAGAGACGTACACGGTGCTGAGCTGGGTGGGATAAGCGTAACTTGCACTCCAGGCTTAAACTATAAAGTTGGGATGGATAGCGGACGCAATTATATACACGGATCAAGGAACATGCGATTTCAAGATGAAACCATCCCCTATACCATCTGGGCGAATAGTAGCCGCACCATAGGGTGGGGCGATAAAGGTTTAGCTGAAATCGAACCTAACTATACCGAAACCCATGCTGCTTCTGCCCAAAACGGGATCGGAAGTGGGAACGCACAAAACTTTTCCGTCTGGGGAGATGCTCAGATCCTAGGTAAAAAGCCGGGCACTTATAGCGATACTGTTAATATAACAATTATATGGCATTAGGGTTGCGAGAAAACTTTAATATCCTATAATTGTATACTTTTTTTAAACGTCTTCTTTATCAAGATAACAGTTTCATGTCTTATTATGCGTTTGTTACCTTGATAAAAAACCGAACAGGTAAGCGATAGTACCAGAGATTGGATAATTTATTTTTTCCGCTCCCCTGTGCCATATCAGGATCCCCATAACATTTTTTTCGTACCATGTCATATGGCTTATAACTAATTGATTTAATACACCTCGAGATAGTAAGTGGTCACATACTTTTTTTCATTATTTCAAGACAAAACAATAAAGGCTGTCATGTCTATTTTTAAAACATTTTTTTTGCTGTTTCTTTGCTTCATATGGACCTCTCCAGCCCTAGGAAGGGCCAATCTCAGTATATGGCCGGTGGAGGTATCCTTATGGCCTGAAAATAAAATAAGTGAAATAAACCTGAGCAACAAAGGACTGGAGGTTGTTCGCCTTCAAATATATGCCAAACACTGGGACATGGATAAGAATGGAAAATTCATTGAGGCCGATACCGGTGAATTTGTCTTTTACCCTCGCTTGCTAACCATACCGGCAGGGGAGACAAAAACATTACGGGTTGGCTACAATGGAGACTTTCCTCCCCTTGAAAAATCTTACCGTCTATATATTCATGAGCTTCCAGAACTTAATCAAGGCGAGAAGGAAAACAGTTCCGGGGTAAAGGTTGGTTTTAATATGCTCATGCGACTAAGCGTACCTTTATTCGTTAGCCCCTCCAAAAAGAGCCCACTAGTACAACCAATCGTTGATACGGTGAATAAAACTACCAGTGGAATTAAGGTCTCTCTTAGCAACCCTGGAGCGAATCACTTAGAAATTAAAAATATTTCTGCCAAATTAACCGATAACAAAGGAGCCACTCTCACCAAAGGAGAAGCCAAATTAAAATTTTTCCGTATTTTGCCCAAACGAAACATGTTCATAGAAGTGCCACTTGATGTAAAGCAATGTGGAGCTGCCGCCCAATTACAAATTAATTTCTTACTGGGCAAGGGTGATAAAGAAATAAAGATGACCATGCCCTTACATGCGGATTGCAGGAAAATTTAACCTAGGTCATGAAAATTCGTTCCAAATGGATGCAACCTATTTGGTTAATCATTTTTCTACATTTATTGTTCAGCAATTCTCTGACCACGAAGGTCTTGGCGAATCAAATGATTATTCTGGACGTGGTGGTTAATGATTACCGGGAAGGTGAACATTTTTTCACCTGCACCCCAGATGATGACATCCTTGTACCCCCCAGTTTCTTGGCCGACATCCGTTTACGAGAAGATCTGTGGACCACCAACTCGGCCCAAAAACTAATCTCCCTGCGCAGCCTTGTTCCTGCGGTGCAATTCGATCTGGATCATAATGATGCGCTATTAACCATGAGCATTGAACCGGAGTATTTCACCCTGCAAAATATTTCAAATAAACGTGACAACCTGCCAGCACCGAGTCGCCGTTTTATATATCCAAATCCATTTTCCGCCTTCTTCAATTATCAAATCCAGGCCACCTACCTTGACACAGGATTTTCATATTATTCCTTACCCTCAGAAATCGGCATTAACTGGAAGCAATGGTTATTGCACAGTAGCTTCCAGAGTGGTTACAACGGCAATGATCTCGATTTCGCACGATCAAAAACCAGTTTAACCCTGGATTCTCAGGAGGGTATGAGCAGATTGATTTTGGGAGATTTCAACTCTCGAAACACCCGCCTCCTGCAAGGTGGTCAATTCGGAGGCATTTCTTGGGGCAGCAACTTCTCCTTAAATCGTGATTTCCAACCGTATCCCGATTCAAAATTGGATACCATCATAGATACCCCCACCCGTGCCGGTCTTTATAGGGGAGGACAGTTAGTGAAGGAGTGGGACTTATTACCAGGCGCAGTGAGTTTTTCGGATCTTGATTTATATGGTGGCAGTGAGGCGAGCCTTCTTCTCAAGGATATATTCGGAAGGGAACGAACTCTGAGTCTACCTGAACTCCTGCGGGGACATTATGTCCTTCGTCAAGGTGTTCACGAATACAGTCATAATCTGGGTTTTGATCGTAAATATGATATCGGACAGGAAAACGATTATGGCGATCTCACTTTTTTGGGGTTTCACCGCTACGGCCTTACCGACCACTTCTCCTCAGGAATTCATTACTTATTACGGGACAACCTTTTTAATATTGGCCCCATGATGGGAATGAGACTTGGAGATCACTTATTCGGCATGGAAGCAATGTATTCTTCCACAGATGATAGTAACGGTTATGCTTTGGCCTTCAATCATAGTTTTCGTTGGCGAAAATTTCAAAGTAATCTTTCACTATCTAACTATAGCCGTAACTTCACAAGAGATTTCACAGAGTCACCCTATGACTCCAACGCGATGAATTATGTGGGCAATATCGGAATTAATTATTTCTTGGGAGGACTTGGCTCCCTAGGATTCGGGTATAATGAATTTTGTCACTGGGATGATGAGCCGCTGGCCAAAGCCACGGTAAATTATCAAAAAAATATTTTCAAACCATTAACCCTATCTGCTAGTTTAAGGATAGATGTAAAAGGGACCAACGAAAAACAGTTGGTAGTAACTCTTTTCTATCGTCCACAAGATGAAGATTACCGCCAATATATCGACAATATCGGGTATCAATTCAATAAGGGTACCGATGAGGGGAACAGGCATCAATTACGAATGCAAAAGAGTTCCCAATCGATAGACGGGATTGGTTATAATTTTACAGTTGCACAAGAAGAAGACGGCGATTTAAGCGGCAGTGCACGTGCTGATTATATCAATAAATATGGCTTATTCACCACCTCATTTCAAAATACTTTGAGCGGGAATAGCGGATATTTAAGTGCAGCCGGAGGGATGGGATTTCTTGACGGCGGTTTATATTTCGGTCGCCCGATCACCGATAGCTTCGCGGTAGTTGAAGTGGAGGGACTTGATGATGTGCCCATCTATTACAATAATAACTACGCTGGTAAGGTCAGTGACGGCGATACCATCCTCATCCCCTCCCTTGCTTCTTATTCTGAAAATCATCTAACTGTTCACGCCAAAGATTTACCCCTTAATTACGAACTAGAAGAAAAACATAAATACATAAATATTGGTCAACGTAGTGGAACCAAAATAAAAATCAAGGGATTCAAATTCACTGCAGTAGAAGGAAGAGTGAGCTTAAAGGGTAATACTTCTCCAGGAATGTTAACCACCGTCCCTATTGAAATAGAAGCCCTGGGTAAAAAAATAAAAAGCTTTACCGGTGAGAACGGCTATTTTTATGTTGAAAACATCCCTGCCGGTAAAAGCATATTGCATGTATCGGCTGGAGATAGAAGATGTGTAGCACGCTTAAATGTCCCGAAGTCTAAGGATATTATAATCAATATGGGGGATATCAAATGTAGCCCAATTGGCGACTCCCTGAGTTCAAGGATTATTATTAACCCTGTAAATATATTCAAAAAGAAACAAACAATAACAATGAGCTCCTCAACTATCCGAATTAACAGAATGATCATTCGATAAGAATGAACTATTCAAACTGATACTGTTCACTATAATTGATGGACCATCCATCACATTGTTAAATTTGCCTATAAACAATCCTCAGGATGCTAAATTCCTCCATGAGGCAAGCAAGTCTATCCTGGTTGTTTTCAGAAAAACTATATGACTGAGTATAATTTACAGGAAAATTATTTGATGGATAAGTTTCAATTGTAATACATATCACTCTTAGGCTCTGCCCTTTAAATGTCAATATTACCCTTTCCCAACAAAGATACGTCGACAACTGTTTCTACATATATAAATTATTAATACCAGCTCGTTACAGTTTGCCCACTGTACGATCCTTTAATTATGAAGGAGCTTTGATGCAGAAACGCATGACTCATTCTTTACATCTAATTAGCTTCCTAAAAAATTTTGAAGGTTAAATCACGGTTACCTAACGAATCCACAGACAGGTTCTACTATAACGACAGAACTACATCAGGCAGTATCTGGTACGGTGTTTTTGGGGTAAAAAATAGCGAGTGACTATATTGTAACCAAGTACAAAAATATATCTAGCCACTCGAACATTTATAGGATATTTTTAAAAAGAAGAATTTGTCGAAATTAATAATCCCTATCATATTATATCCTTTTACGCATTATGCAGTTTAAATAACATCCATTTCATCTGAGGATAGTGAAATGTGCTGAAGCTACAAACCTATTTATCATAAAAATCCTCAACGATTGAATATCAAGGGAGATTTCTTATAAGCAAATAGTAGGTTATCTTGAAAAAGATAAAAAGGATTAGAGACAGGTTCACTCAATTTACTTTTATAATAACGAAAAGATAATAACGATAAAGTTACCATTACACGTGGATTTACCAGTGAATGTACCCTTCCATTAACTTTCAAGAAAAGTGCATACTAGCCAACCATTGTTGGTAGTAAAATATAAAAGGAGATTTATATGATTAATGGTAAGAAATTATTTTTTTATCTATGTGTTTTTTTGTTAACCTCAACGTTGATTCCATTAAAAAATGGGTGAGCACCACAGCCCAAATTAACTAGCCCACCCCATTATATTTAATAAAAGAGAAGCTGCTTCTATTATGCCCCCCCGAAGCCTTAATTAGAATATCTGCAAAAATGCGCACAAACGTGGCCCTATTTTGGGGTTTGCAATTTAACAATTACTCTTTTTTAGTTTTCTCCCTATTAGTTCGTCCCATAACACTTACAAAGTGTCTCTTCCAGAACCGTCTCTGACGCCCCGCCTAAACCCAATCTAAAACCTTATGAAGATCGTGGTTGACACTTTCACCTGTAACATCCCAGTATTATATAAAAATAACAAAACAGTTACTAGTTAACTTTGGCACAAAAAATTGTCAAGTATGAATATATTACCTGACAAAAAATGTTACCTAGACCTCCTATAGCGTCATCAATGTCAACTATGTTAGTGCTGATTTTCCCTCCAAGCCAATGTCAGTCATGAAATATCTTTATCGTACTTGGCCACAGTGTTCATAACTAACTGATTTGATACAATGTGAATTCTCAGGTAGTCCCAAGAAGTTCATATTCAAACAGTTGTTGCTCTGCTCTCCATAGCCCTACTATGCGGACAGTGGCACCCCCATGAAGATGAGACACTTGTGACAATTTACTCTTTATCCGTTGTTTTCAGCACCAGGTCCGCTTGATTTATTACAGCATAGGACAATTTTCTATTTTTTTGTTAACTAACGACAAAAGATTTTCAGCCTATTCCTGCCCCTTCAACAATAAAAATTTACGCTACCACAGACACTTAAAACATAAAGAAGAAAGGGCAAGATTATAACATGTAGGCGTACAAGAAACTCTTTCGGTTTTACTAGGAATCCACTGGGATAGGGGCTTAGTACTGTCTCAGGAAAGAAACGAAAGACTAATATATAAATTATGACAGACTAGACAAAAAAGCGTCAGGTCGACTTTTGGCTTAGTTTCCACATGAAGTGCAAATGTTTCTAGGGGTCAGGTCGACTTTTGATTTTACCTCTACTCGTATTAACTAATACCCAGAGGGGTCAGGTCGACTTTTAGCTTAGTTTCTATATGAAGTGCAAATTTTTCTAGGGGCCAGGTCGGCTTTTGATTTTACTTCTACTTATATTAACTAGTACCCAGTAAAGTCAGGTCCCCTCTTGACCCTAGATTACCATTTCAGTAAGTGATCACAGTTACCTCATATTCATGCGGTTGCCCTTCCCCGCATAGATGGGCTATAGCGAGCAGCGGCAACTATATAAATCTGAGGCACCTATGACCACTTACTATCTCACGGTATATTAAATCAGCTAGTTACAAGCCCTGTGTTCAGATACCCATTCCAAAAAAGGGTCTGGTATACTTTTAGCCTTACTATATTGTCTTGCCTCAGGGTCAAGTACTCGTTTGACTGTTATTATTTCACTCAAGCCCTCAAGCATAAAATCCCTTAATTTAAGCCTATTCGACAATCTAATTAAAATCGATTTATTATATATATTTCAAGATACCTACTCGTCCCTATCAAGGGAGCAACACGCTAAAAGTTCAGATTAGATTAATATTATTATCCTCGACTCGTTATAAATTCATTCAAATCTGAATCCAGAATATTTTTAAGCTCAACAAAATTGTCTCCTCGAGTTTCGACGAATAATATACCAAAAACAGGATATTTCCGGTAATCAATTTTCCTAAGCTCCAAGGGCTTTTCAAAATTTGACAGCAACTTCTCATAATCAAAGGATAGGATCTCAGCCCCGTCTATCCCGGTTGAGTTATCTAAAATTATAATGCTAAAGAGCTTCCCTTCTTTTTCTTTGAGAACCTCTGGCCAATCCGGCTTAATACCTGAATAATAATTAAGATACGGGTTAATACCATAAGCCGAGAAGGTCAAGTCGGCAGTAGTACACCAACCGCCAAAACGCATGGGATTTACTTCGATTGGCAGTAATGTACCATCTATATCACGCCTTAGCTCGATGTGGACCGGAAAATTCTTAATCCCAGCTACCTCTCCGATCTTCCGGACAAAAGAGGTAAATTCTTCCATATTCGTTTCGATAATATCTTTTGATGAGGTGTAAATACGGTCGCTGACATCAGTAGATGATGAAAAGGTATGTTTTAATATGCCGAGAATGACCGGTTCCCCAGTGGAATCAAAATATGCATCCACCGCAAATTCATCGCCATGAATACATTGTTCAATGATAAATGAACTGGTGTCCAATACCTCTTCTGGATACAACCCCTTAACTTTCTCTATCTCCCTGGTTATAGAGCCAATGGCATTCAGCCACTCCTCGTGGTTAGAAATTTTATAAACCCCCATACTGAAAAAACCAACAGTCGGCTTGATAATAAATGGAAGTGGGATTTCATTAAACTTAACTGCCGACAAATTTTCGACGCAAACCTCCTGGAAATAGAAATCTGGGAAAATTGATTTTGTGAGTTGCCTGAATTTTACCTTATTTTTAAATAGCTCTATTTTGGCAGGAAGGTTGCTGAAGGCAAAATGCTCCGATATCCAACCGATGGCATTTTCAGATGTAGTATAGATTGGCAAGTCGTCTGTTTCGCGAAACATAGCAATAGCTTTTTCTTCGCTAATTATCCTTGTCCCATCATACAAATCTAACTTTTTAGCGATATCGGTGCCAACCACAGGTATGGCATAATCCCTGACCGTTCTTTTCAAAAAATCTGAGATATAGGGTTTATCGACTAGAAACATATGGAATTCCCTTAGATTGAATTTTAGTAAGCGTTCACCAACAAAAGGTCTGTATGCGACCAGGCCGGATTCACTTAGGACCAACTTAATGCTTATTGATCTGCTTGCCCACGTCCACGGCACTGGCAAACATTTATCACATCGATGTTGCGGCACTTTTTTAACCCGGTGAACGGTTAGAATATTTTTATACTGCATACGGCTAAAACTGCTGAAACAAAAAGCCTCCACAGAAAACTATGATCTTAATTTTTTTGACATATCCGCCTATGCGGATATATAATAATTCATGGAACAAATTGCTCAATTCTATAAAGCCTTATCTGATGAGACCAGACTTCGAATTACCGCTCTCCTATTGGAGAGTAAGGAACTTTGCGTTTGCGACCTAATGGCGGTTTTGGATTTGGCACAATCAACGGCCTCCCGACACTTGGCCTATATGCGCAACTCTGCCTTGGTGGATGGCAGGCGTGTTGGTGTATGGATGCACTATACACTTCAAACACAAAATCCTCTTGTGGCCTCAACTCTTACCATGCTGAAGGAACAACTTAGTTATAATGAAAGAGCTAAAGAAGATCGCCGACGGCTTGTTGCACACTTAGCCACCAAAGAGACAGATAATTGCTCGTAACCATACATTTGTATTCCTAGAT
>Ga0224507_10000442_pt1 | contig 16276 bp, 19 predicted proteins | sample SF_Jan12_sed_USG_3_FD_170159 | JGI IMG/M metagenome (GOLD analysis project Ga0224507, IMG submission 170159) | Sediment microbial communities from San Francisco Bay, California, United States - SF_Jan12_sed_USGS_13 | ecosystem: Environmental > Aquatic > Marine > Sediment | place: USA... | reverse complement strand
CAGGGTCTCGGTCTTGATCAGGGGAACGTCGGCACACAGCACCAGCACGTTGTGATCAGCTGGAATGTGTGGCGCTGCCTGTTGCACGGCATGACCTGTACCCAGTTGCTCCGCCTGGAGCACCCAATTCACCGAACTTTCGGCAAATTCCTGTTTCACCCTCTCGCCCCCATGGCCATAAACCACGTGGACAGCATCGGCAGACAGTTCCTGGCAGCGCTCCAGGACATGGGCCAGCAGGGGACGGCCCGCCATGGGTTGCAACACCTTGGGCAGGTCAGATTTCATACGGGTGCCTTGCCCGGCGGCCAGTACGACGATGCTCAGTGCCATGCTTGCTGTTCTCTTGGCGAAAATATATTCGTTAATAATACCTCAGCCGGGGCAACACCGGCTGTGATGCGGATCGCAAGTTAGATCAGGGCCAGACTTTGCTGAAACCCGATGCACAAAGGCCGCCCTGGTAGAGGCGGCCCTTGGTTTTTCTTGCTGTCGCAAAGGCGCGTAGATGCTAGCGCTTGGCCTGTTTCCGCAATTTCTGGATGGCCCTGAGCTGGGCGCTGATAACAGCCAGTTCGCTCTGGGCGGCGGCCATGTCGAAATCAGCGTCCTGATTGTCCATGGCTTCCTCGGCGCGGCGCTTGGCGTCAATTGCCGCGGCCTCGTCAAGATCACGGGCACGCATGGCCGTATCGGCCAGCACGGTTACCTGGTAAGGCTGAATTTCCAATGCGCCGCCGGTGATGAAGAAGAACTGCTCTTCGCCGTCCTCGGTCTGCACCCGCACTTCACCCGGACGCATGGTGGTAATCAGCGGTGCGTGGCGGGGTGCAATGCCCAGGTCACCCTGGCTTGCAGGGGCGAAAACCATGGTGGCATCGCCGCTGTATATCTCGCCTTCCGCGCTTACGATATCGACCCGAATTGTGCTAGCCATGTTGGGTGCTCCCACTGGTGCTTACTTCAGCGTCTCGCCCTTGGCAACGGCTTCTTCGATGGTACCTACCATGTAGAAAGCCTGCTCGGGCAGGTGGTCATAATCACCGGAGACAATGCCCTTGAAGCCGGCAATGGTCTCGGTCAAGGTCACGTACTTGCCCGGGCTTCCGGTAAATGTCTCGGCCACGAAGAAGGGCTGGGACAGGAACCTCTGGATCTTGCGGGCACGAGTAACGGACTGTTTGTCTTCCTCGGACAGCTCATCCATGCCAAGGATCGCGATGATGTCCTGCAATTCCTTGTAGCGCTGCAACGTGGCCTGCACGGCACGGGCGGTGTCGTAGTGATCCTGGCCAATAACCAGCGGATCCAGCAGTCGGCTGGTTGAATCCAGGGGATCCACGGCCGGGTAGATACCCAGTTCCGCGATTTGGCGCGACAACACCAGGGTGGCGTCCAGGTGAGCAAAGGTGGTGGCGGGTGACGGATCGGTCAAGTCATCCGCAGGCACGTACACAGCCTGGAAGGAGGTGATGGAGCCGGTCTTGGTGGAGGTAATACGTTCCTGCAGGGCGCCCATTTCAGAGGCCAGGGTGGGCTGGTAACCCACGGCGGAAGGCATACGGCCCAGCAGTGCAGACACCTCGGTTCCGGCCAGGGTGTAACGGTAGATGTTATCGATAAACATCAGCACGTCACGACCTTCGTCACGGAACTTCTCGGCCATGGTCAGACCGGACAGGGCTACACGCAGCCTGTTTCCGGGCGGCTCGTTCATCTGGCCGTAAACCAGTGCCACCTTGTCCAGTACTCCCGAATCCTTCATCTCGTGGTAGAAATCATTACCTTCACGAGTACGCTCGCCGACACCGGCAAACACGGAGTAACCCGAGTGCTCGATGGCGATGTTACGAATCAGTTCCATCAGGGTAACGGTCTTGCCCACGCCGGCGCCGCCGAACAGGCCAATCTTGCCGCCCTTGGAGATGGGCATGATCAGATCGATAACCTTGATTCCCGTTTCCAGGATTTCCATGGCGCCGGCCTGGTCCTCGTAAAGGGGAGCCGCGCGATGAATGGGCATGCGCTCTTCGGTCGCAATGGGGCCGGCCTCATCGATAGGCAATCCCAGCACATCCATGATGCGGCCCAGTGTAGCCAGCCCAACCGGAACCTGGATGGGCTCGCCGGTATTGCGCACGGTCTGGCCGCGCTTAACGCCTTCGGAGGCACCCATTGCAATGGTGCGAACAACCCCGTCACCGAGCTGCTGCTGGACTTCCAGCGTCAGGTTGGTTTCTTCCAGCACCAGTGCGTCATAGACTTTGGGGATCGCATCACGCGGAAACTCCACGTCCACAACCGCGCCGATAATCTGAACCGTTTTTCCCAAGCTCATGCCTTTGTCCTCGATACTTTGACTTTGCGATGCCCGCGGATTTAAACCGCTGCTGCACCGCTTACGATTTCTGAAAGTTCCTGCGTAATAGCAGCCTGGCGGGCCTTGTTGTAAACCAGCTGCAGATTGCCGATCAAGTCACCAGCGTTATCTGTAGCGGCCTTCATCGCCACCATCCGGGCTGCCTGTTCACAGGCAATATTGTCCAACACCGCGCGGTAAACCTGGCTTTCCGTGTATCGGTTCAGCAGGTCTTCCAGCAATTCAGCGGCAGTAGGCTCATAGATGTAATCCCAATGAGACTGCAGCTCGTCCTTGTCCATCGGCTCAACCGGCAAAAGCTGATTGAGCGTGGGCTCCTGACTCATGGTGCTCACAAAGGTGTTATGCACCAGGTACACCGCATCCAGTTCACCGCTGGCGTAAGCATCCAGCAGCAGCTTCACGCTACCGATGAGATCGGTCACATGAGGCGAGTCGCCCAGGTGCGAAACCTGGGAGACGATACGAGCGCCAAAGCGACGGAAGAACGTCGCGCTCTTGGAGCCAACCAGGGACAGATCAATTTCTGCTCCGGCAGCTTTCATTTCCTGCATGTGCATCAGCGCCCGCTTGAACAAATTGTTGTTCAAGCCGCCGCACAAGCCACGATCGGTGGAGATAATCAGGTAACCGACCCGGCGAATTTCCTTGCGCTCAACCAGCAAGGGATGCTGGAAGTCAGGATTCGCCTGTGCCAGGTGACCGATCACATGCTGAATGCGATCCGCATAGGGGCGGGCCGCTGCCATGCGGTCCTGCGCTTTGCGCATTTTGCTGGCAGCCACCATTTCCATGGCTTTGGTGATCTTCTGAGTATTCTTGATACTCTTGATCTTGCCGCGGATTTCTTTTGCGCCTGACATCTGCTCTCGCTCCTGGTACGGGTGCCTAGTAGGCTCCGGTGGCCCTGAACTCTTCCGCAACCTTTCTTAGTTCGGCTGCGATGTCGTCATTGAAGTCACCCGTGGAATTGATCTTGTCTTCCAAAGCGGCGTGAGCGGCGCGCATATGTGCGTGCAAACCCGCCTCGAAGTCCACGATCTTCTTGACCGGAACCTCATCCAGGAAGCCTTCGTTCACAGCAAACAGGGACAGGGCCATCTGACCGATTGACAGAGGCGAGTACTGCTTCTGCTTCATCAGTTCGGTAACACGCTGACCACGTTCCAGCTGCTTGCGCGTGGTATCGTCCAGATCCGATGCGAACTGGGCGAATGCCGCCAATTCACGGTACTGGGCAAGCGCCAGACGCACGCCACCACCAAGCTTCTTGATGATCTTGGTCTGTGCTGCACCACCCACACGAGACACTGACAGACCGGCGTTGATAGCCGGACGAATGCCTGCGTTGAACAGATCGGTTTCCAGGAAGATCTGGCCGTCGGTAATCGAGATCACGTTGGTGGGCACGAATGCCGACACGTCACCAGCCTGGGTTTCAATGATCGGCAGTGCCGTCAGTGAACCCGTCTTGCCTTTGACCTTGCCATCGGTTTCCTTCTCAACCCAGGCCTCGCTCACACGAGCAGCACGCTCGAGCAAACGTGAATGGAGGTAGAACACGTCGCCGGGGTAGGCTTCACGACCCGGGGGACGACGCAGCAACAGGGATACCTGGCGGTAGGCCCAGGCCTGCTTGGTCAGATCGTCATAAATAATCAGCGCGTCTTCGCCCTTGTCGCGGAAGTACTCGCCCATTGCGCAACCAGCGTAAGGAGCGATGTACTGCATGGCGGCAGATTCGGCAGCGGCAGCAGCAACCACGATGGTGTGCTCCATGGCGCCGTGCTCTTCCAGCTTGCGCACAACGTTGGCGATGGACGAGTTCTTCTGTCCAACGGCCACGTAGATGCACTTAACGCCGGTGCCTTTCTGATTGATGATGGTGTCGATGGCAACAGCCGTCTTACCGGTCTGGCGGTCACCGATAATCAGCTCACGCTGACCACGACCAACCGGGACCATGGCATCAATTGCCTTGAGTCCGGTCTGTACCGGCTCGTCAACTGACTTACGCCAGATAACACCGGGAGCCACTTTCTCGATGGGCTCAAAAGCCTTGGCATCGATAGGACCCTTGCCATCAATCGGCAGACCCAGGGAATCGACCACGCGACCCAGCAGTTCTTCACCTACCGGCACTTCCAGAATACGTCCGGTGGTCTTTACCGTATCGCCTTCAGAGATGTGCTTGTAATCACCCAGCACCACCGCGCCGACTGAATCCTGCTCCAGGTTCAAGGCCAAACCGAACGTATCGCCGGGGAACTCAAGCATTTCGCCGTAGGCAACATTGCTCAGACCGTAAATACGGACGATACCGTCGGTAAGGCTGACCACGGTACCGACATCACGAGCTTCAGCATTCGCCTCGAAGTTCTTGATGCGATCTTTAATCAGCTCGCTAATTTCAGAAGCCTTAACAGACATCTCATTTTCCTCTCGATCTGTGTGCGCCGGGCAGCCGCCGCATCACGACATAATTGACTGCGCCAGTTTGCTCAACCGGGTGCTTACAGAGCCGTCGATGACCAGGTCACCCGCCTTGACTACTGCACCACCCAACAAGGATTCATCCAGACTCACGTGCAGCCGCACTGTGCGTCCCAACCGTTTCTGTAACGACTCGGCCAGGCGTTTCTTTTGTGCATCGTCCAAATCAGCAGCGGCAGTGACTTCCACGTCGATGGTCTTCTCTTCATCAGAGCGGAAGGCCTCAAATTGAGCAGCAATTTCCACCATCGCTCCCAACCGGCGACCTTCTGCCAGTAAGCGAACGAAGTTGGTCATGGGTCCATCGGACAAACCACATGCTGCAACAATAATTTCACTGATCTGCTGCGGACTGACTGAAGGGTCACCCAGCAGGGGCTTGAGCTGTTCATGCTCTGTTGCCTCCGCCATGTTGCCCAGCGCGTCAGACCACTGCGCCAAGTGCCCGGCATCCCGCGCCAGCTCGAAAGCAGCTCGGGCATAAGGCCTTGCAAGTGTTACGTTTTCAGCCATGACTGCTCTCCCGACGCGCTAGATCTGCGCCGTCAGCTCGTCCATCAGCTCGGCATGAGCATCAGCGTTGATTTCGCGTTTCAGGATGCGTCCGGCGCCTATTAGGGCAATACCGGCCACTTCAGCCTTGAGCGCCTCGCGGGCCCTCGCCTGTTCCCGTTCGATTTCAGCCTGTGCAGCACTGATCAGGCGTTCGCCCTCAGCCCGTGCATTTACCTTGGCTTCTTCAACAATTTCGCTTCCACGCTTGCTCGCCTGCTCTACGATGCCGGCTGCCTGCTGGCGGGCTTCCTTCAATACTTCCGCGGCTTGCGCATCAGCTTCAAGAAGCTCCCGCTGTCCGCGATCGGCGGCAGCCAGACCATCGGCAATTTTCTGCCGACGCTCGTCCATGGCCTGCATAACAGGCGGCCAGACAAACTTCTTGGTAAACCAGACGAATACCAGGAAAGTAAAGATTTGCCCAAAAAGGGTTGCGTTCAGTCCCACGGCAAAATCCCCGCTAGATGAATTTGAATATTCGGTTCAATCTACTGACGATTGGGTAGCGTTAGCTGCCCAATGCGGCCAGAAGGGGATTACCGAACATCAGCAGGGCAGCAAATGCCACGCCAATAATCGCCAGCGCATCAAGCAAACCGGCAACGATGAACATCTTGGTCTGCAGCATCGGAGCCATTTCTGGCTGACGGGCGGTACCTTCGAGGAACTTGCCACCCAGCAGACCGAAACCAATACCGGTTCCAAGCGCTGCGAAGGCGAAGATCAGACCGATGGCAATAGCGGTGTTCGCCTGGATCTGGGCAATAGCTTCCATTATGTCGTCTCCCTAAAAATAGGTGTTGTAGTAAAAATCAAAAAAATCAGTGTTCTTCGTACGCCAGACTCAAATACACGATCGTCAAGGTCATGAAAATGAAGGCCTGGAGAGGAATAACAAGGATGTGGAAAATCGCCCATGCTGAACCTGGAATAAACTGAATCCAGGCCGGCAACATGGCGATAAGAATAAAAATCATTTCAGCGGCGTAGAGGTTGCCGAACAACCGCAGGGCCAGTGATACGGGCTTGGCGATCAACTCCACCACGTTAAGGATGATGTTGAAAGGCACCAGCAGGGGGAAGGACCCGAAGGGATGGAACAGCAGTTCCTTGATAAAGCCCTTAACGCCCTTGCCCTTGATACTGTAAATAATGATCAGGGCCAGCACCGACAGGGACAAGCCGAAGGTGGCGTTCATGTCAGCTGAGGGCACGATGCGCTGGTAGTGGATGCCGACGGTGCTGGCCAACCAGGGCAGCAAATCCACCGGAATCAAATCCAGCATGTTCCACAGCAGCACCCAGAAGAAAACCGTCAGTGCCAGCGGCGCGACGAAACCCCGGGGGCCGTGAAAACCGTCAGCAACCGAGTTGTCGACGAAGTCCACCAGTATTTCCACGAAATTCTGGAGTTTTCCCGGTTCTCCGGCAGTCGCCTTGCGGGCGCCCATATAAAACAGGGAAAGAAAAATAATGCCGGTTACCCAGGACCAGAAAAGGGTATCGATATTAAAGGTCCAGAAGCCTTCGCCCACAGAAAGGTGGGTAAGGTGGTGAGTGACGTACTCTGTGGGAGACTGTGCTGCGCTAGCCATGTCCTACCTGCCAATACCTGCTGGATCTAACCGTGTAAAAATCAACGCGAACAAGTAAACCGCCAAGGTGGCGATAAACGTGCTTATCACCGGGAGAAACAAGTGGGCCAGGAACTTGGCCACCAGTGAAAAAATCACCGCCGCCAGCATCAGCTTCAAGGCTTCCGCCCTGAAGAACGCCGACATCGCCCCCTGTGGATTCTGCTTCGCATCCACCGAGAACACCTTGACTGCAAAATACAGAGTCAATAAGACGCTGATCCCGCCTCCCAAAACAGCCCCTGCGCCCGCGTGAATCCCGGCAAATATCGCCCAGGGAACCGCGCAAACCAGAGTTACTAGGGCCTGCCAAACAAGGATCTTCCCGGGCACGGTTTTGGCCGGGATTTTCATTGTAGGGATAGCCCGTCGCTGAAAGCCGCGGAAGTATAAATGCTGGGGGACTTTCCCGCAACGCAAAAACCGGAAATTGGCATAAATTCCGCTGAAAAACGGTCCATTTGGACCGATTCAGGCCTCCTAGTGAATGTGGCCGAGGATACCTTCCAGTTCATCAAGGCTATTGTACGCGATAACCAGCTTGCCTTTTCCGCCCGGTGAGCTCTGGATCTTCACCTTGGCGCCCAGCTTGTCTCCAAGCTCGCCCTCCAGAACCCGAACATCCGGGTCAACGGCAGGCTTGGCCGGAGCTGCCGGCGGAGGCTTGAGCAGGCGCCTTACCAGGGCCTCTGTCTCACGCACCGACATGCCCTTGCTGGCCACGGTCCTGGCTGCCTCGACCTGCTGCCTCGCGGAAGCCAGGCCGAGCAGGGCGCGGGCGTGGCCCATTTCCAGGCGGCGGTCCTCCACCAGGGCTTTCACTTCATCTGCCAGCTCCAGCAACCTGAGCAGGTTGCTCACCGCCGCCCGGGAGCGGCCCACGGCGTCCGCGGCCTGCTGGTGTGTCATCTTAAACTCACTGATAAGGCGGGCCAGGGACTGCGCCTCTTCCAGGGGGTTCAGGTTCTCGCGCTGGATGTTCTCTATCAGCGCCATGGCTACGGCGGCTTCATCAGGAACGTCCCTGATGACTACCGGCATCTCCTGCAGGCCCGCGATCTGGGCGGCCCGCCACCGGCGTTCCCCGGCAATGATCTCGTAGTGCCTGGGCTGACCGGGGGCCGACTTGAGAGGCCTGACCACAATAGGCTGCACGACCCCCTGGGCCTTGATGGAGTCGGCCAGGTCTTGCAGGCTTTCCGGCCGCATATCGTGGCGGGGCTGGTATTTGCCACGCTGCAACAGGTCTATCGCCAGGTGACGCAGATCACCGCTGTCAGCAGCGTCCCGCTTGTCCTTGGAACTGGGACTGAGGAGGGCATCTAGCCCGCGCCCGAGAGTTTTGCGTTTTCCCACCATTACCGTCTCGATGTCTTTTGTCGATGTCGCCTGATTCTATCAGGCCGTTGCAGCACGTTGCTCGTCCTCCTGGCGGCGAATCACTTCGCCGGCCAGGGCCAGGTACGCCAAAGCGCCCCGGGAACTCTTGTCATGGTACATGGCAGGCATTCCAAAGCTGGGCGCCTCGGCCAGGCGCACATTGCGCGGTATGACTGTCCGGTACACTTTTTCGCCGAAATGCATGATCAGCTGGCTGGACACTTCATTGGCCAGGTTATTCCGGGGATCAAACATGGTCCGGAGCAAGCCCATCAACTCGATGCGCTGATTCACGGTCGAACGAATCTGGTCGATGGTTCTGATCAGCGAGGACAGGCCTTCCAGCGCGTAGTATTCACACTGCATGGGTATCAACACGCCGGTGGCGGCAGTCAGGGCATTCACCGTCAACATATTGATCGACGGAGGGCAGTCAATAAGCACGTAGTCAAACTGGTCTACCACATCCGCCAGGGCGCTACGCAGGCGCATTTCCCTGCCAATTTCCCCCAGTAACTGCACCTCGGCCGTGGTCAGGTCTTCATTTCCGGGGATAAGCCAGAACTTGACCTCATCCAGGTGGATCATGGCCTCGGCCGCGCTGGCATCGCCCAGCAGCACATCGCAGGCGGTGCACTCAAGCTCTCGCTTGTCCACGCCGCAACCCATGGTCGCGTTGCCCTGGGGATCCATATCAACAAGAAGCACCCGGCGCTTGGTTGCTGCCAGGGAGGCCGCCAGATTCACGCATGTGGTCGTTTTACCCACACCACCTTTCTGGTTTGCTATCGCGATTATTCTGGCCATCGTTAACTCGTCTCTTCTAGCTAGAGCCTGGTGCAGACCACCAGGTGGCGGTCAGCCTCTACACCCGGCACCTTCAATGCCAGGACTTCATCTACTTTCCAACGTTCATCCGCGTCGGCCAGTTCGGCCTCGGGAAAATGGCCCTTCATGGCCAGAAACTGTGCTCCCGGCTCGCAAAGATGAGCCGAAAGATCCATCAAAAGACCCAGGGCCCCGACTGCCCGGCTGACCACGGTATCAAAGCCCTGTTCCGGGCGGTAGTTTTCCGCACGGCTTTGGACGACTTCCACGTTCTGCAAACCCAGCTTGACCACCACATGACGCAGGAATCGACACTTCTTGGCCGAAGAATCCATCAAGCAGACCCGGAACCCGGGTCGCACTATCGCCAGGGGGATTCCCGGCAACCCCGCCCCGGTTCCCAGGTCTATCACCCTGGGGCCGCGCACATGGGGCACCACCGCCAGGCTGTCCAGCAAGTGCAACGGCACCATTTTCTCAATATCGCGAATCGCGGTCAGGTTGTAGGCACGACCCCAACGGACCATCTCATGGAGATATCCCAGCAGCTGGCCTCGCTGGGTCACGTCCAGGTCAAGTCCAAGTTCAGTCGCACCGGCACCGATGCGCGACAGCAATTCTTCGTCAGCCATGTCCGCCTCCCTCTTCCGGCCAAGGCGCGGGCGGCGGATTATAGCGCAGGGCGCGCTTGTTCGCCCCGTGACATTAGTCGGCCCGAACCATCAGCGCCATGAACTGGTTGACCGGGGTGCTTTCCAGCCCGGCCTGGCTGGAGCACAGCGCGGTCAGAGCGCTGAACTGCCCGCCAGTCAGGCGGTCACGAATGCTGGTCTCGAATTTCTTTACCAACAAGGGAATCCCTTCCTCACGACGCCTGGGATGGCCGATGGGAAATTGCACTTCAATCCGCTCACTGGCCGTGCCGTCCTTGAAGAACACCTGGACCGCGTTTCCAATGTACCGCTTCCCGGCATCGTAGTAGTCCCTGGTGAAACCCTCGTTTTCCCGCACTTCCATGCGAGCACGCAGGGCATCAATCCGCGGATCAGCGGCCATACCGTCCTCATAGTCGGCAGCGCTCAGGCGGCCGAAGATCAGGGGAACCGCGGTCATGTACTGGATGCAGTGGTCACGATCAGCCGGGTTGTCCAGCGGTCCGGTCTTGTCGAGGATTCGAACTGCCGGTTCCTGGGTCTCAATCACGACCTTGTCGATCTCGTCCAGGCGATCCTTGACCCGGGGATGCAGGGTCATTGCCGCTTCCACCGAGGTCTGGCCGTGGAATTCAGCCGGGTACGAAATCTTGAACAACACGTTTTCCATCACGTAGCTGCCAAGACCCTGGGGGAAAGTGAATGGCTTGCCCTTGAAGAGCACATCATAGAAGCCCCACTTGGGGGCCGACAGGGCAGAGGGATAACCCATCTCGCCGGTCATGGCGATCAGTGCATGGCGAACACCGCGGCTGGTCGCGTCACCGGCGGCCCAGCTCTTCCTGGAACCCGTGTTGGGCGCGTGGCGATATGTACGCAGGGCGCCGCCGTCGATCCATGCATTGGATAGCGCATTGATTATGTGCTCTCGGCCGCCACCCAACATCCTGGTAACCACCGCCGTGGTTGCCACCCGCACCAGTAACACGTGATCCAGGCCGACCTGGTTGAAACTGTTTTCCAGCGCCAGGACGCCCTGGATTTCATGGGCCTTCACCATGGCCACCAATACCTCGCGAATGGTGATCGGCGCCTTGCCCTCGGCCAGGTTCTTGCGGTCCAGGTAGTCCGCCACTGCCAGGATACCGCCCAGGTTGTCCGAGGGGTGGCCCCACTCAGCCGCCAGCCAGGTGTCGTTAAAGTCCAGCCAGCGGACCATCGCGCCAATGTTGAACGCAGCCTGTACCGGATCCAGTTCATAGGAGGTGCCGGGAACGCGAGAGCCGCCAGACATGGTAGCGCCCTGGACCACCGGACCCAGCAAGCCGGTGCATGCGGGATAATCAAGCGCCTGAAAACCGCAAGCCAGCGTATCCATGAGGCAATAACGGGCCGTGCTCAATGCCAGTCCGCTATCGATCTCAACACCGGTCACGTAATCGGCGATGTCCTGCAGCACCTGGTCCGGACCGGGGCGGCGCGTGGATTTGGCGTCGAAACAGGACACGAATACCCCTGGCAAGACTACTGTCTTGTTTTTATCAAGACCGGTCTTCCCGGGCGACCCATTCCCGAAGGCTGGGGCCAATGTAATCAGCTGCCGGACGAATCAGACGGTTATCAGCACGCTGCTCCATGATATGAGCGGCCCAGCCGGTGATACGCGAACAGACAAAAATCGGCGTGAACAGATAAGTGGGAATACCCATGAAATGGTAGGCGCTTGCCGAGAAGAAGTCGGCGTTGGCAAACAATTTCTTCTGCTCCCACATGACCCGCTCAACCGTTTCTGACACGTCGTACATCCAGGTATCGCCGACTTCTTCCGACAGACTCTTGGACATGCGCTTGTTGAACGCATTACGGGGATCGGAAACCGTGTAGACACGATGCCCGAAGCCCATGATCTTGTCCCCGCGCTCCAGCATGCCCAGTACGCCGGCCTCGGCTTCTTCCACGCTGCGGAACTTGTTGATCAGCTCCATGGCTGCCTCGTTGGCGCCGCCATGCAACGGACCGCGCAGGGCGCCGATGGCCCCGGTGACTGCCGAATGGAAATCCGACAATGTGCCGGTGATTACCCGGGCGGTGAACGTGGAGGCGTTGAACTCATGCTCGGCATACAGGATCAGCGAGATGTCCAGGTTGCGTCGATGCTGGTCGCTGGGGGCCTTGTCATGGAGCAGGTGCAGGAAGTGCCCGGCCACGCTGTCATCATCGGTCTCGGTATTAATGCGAAGACCGTCGGTGTGGAAGCGGTGCCAATAGATGATGATGGACGGGAAAACCGCCAAGAGGCGATCTGCCACATCCAGCTGGTTCTCAAAGCCGCCCTCGGGCTCCAGGTTGCCCAGGAACGAACAGCCGGTGCGCATCACGTCCATGGGATGTGCGGTTGCCGGAATGGCTTCCAGGACTTTCTTCAGCTCATCAGGCAGTCCGCGCAGCCCCTTGATGCGTTGAATATAGGCGGCCAGTTCAGCCTCGCTCGGAAGCTTTCCGTAATGCAACAGGTAAGCGGTCTCTTCGAAACTACCCTTCTCAGCCAGATCCGTAATGTCGTAGCCCCGATAGGTCAGGCCTGCGCCTTCCTTGCCAACTGTAGCGATAGCAGTTTTACCCGCTACGACGCCAGCCAGTCCACCGGCTTTTTTTTGCTTGTCACTCATGGGCTGATCTCCTGATTACGTTTCTGAAAAGGCCGCCAAGGCGGCTTCCCTGGTTTCCTGATGAAATTATTCCTTGCCCTGGGCGAACAGGTCGTCCAGCTTGTTTTCATATTCGTGGTAACCCAATACCTCGTAGAGCTCGGAGCGGGTCTGCATGCGGTGCAACACGTCCTTCTGGGTCCCCTTGGTACGCAGCTCCCGATAGACCATCAGGGCGGCGGCGCTCATGGCGCGAAATGCGCTCAATGGATACAGGGCCAGCGCCACTCCGGCGTCTCCCAGGTCTTCCACCGTGAACATCGGTGTCTTGCCAAATTCAGTGATATTGGCCAGGACCGGCACCTTTATCTGGGCGGTAAACTCGCGATATTCGTCCAGACTGGCCAGGGCCTCGGCGAAAATCATATCGGCGCCGGCCTCCACATAGGCGGCGGCCCGATCCAGCGCGGCCTGCTGACCCTCTACCGCATGGGCGTCGGTTCGGGCCATGATGACGAAATCATCGTCATGCCGTCCGTCCACACCGGCCTTGATCCGATCAACCATTTCCTCGCTGGATACCAGCGCCTTGCCCGGACGGTGGCCGCAGCGCTTGGCCTGAACCTGGTCTTCCAGGTGACAACCGGCGGCCCCGGCGCGAATCATCTCTGAAATCGTGCGCGAGATCATGAACGCCTGGCCCCAGCCGGTATCGGCGTCTACCAGCAGCGGCAAGTCGGTGGCCCCGGTGATCCTGCGAATGTCCTCGCAAACGTCGTTCAAGGTGGTCAGCCCCAGGTCGGGCAGCCCAAATGACGCGTTGGCAACACCTGCTCCCGAAAGATAAATGGCTTTGAAGCCGGCTTGCTGCGCCAGCAAAGCCGTGTAGGCATTAATAGTGCCCACCACCTGCAGCGGTTGCTCTTCAATAACCGCGGCGCGAAATCGCGCGCCAGCCGAAGGAAGTCTTGCCATTATCCCTGCCTCTTGGTTGGTTATTCTCATTGCTACCCGCACGGACTGCGGGCTCGCTAGTTTAGCATGCTGTCATGCAACACCACGTCCCGACCTTGGTATGATCGTCGTGTGGTATCTACTGGTCGGAGTGATCCAGCCAGAATTCCAGTCCCTGTACGTTCAGCCGAACGTCGTCATCCAGGATCCGGTGCCGCTGGTCCTTGTCCCCGGTGAATCCACCAGCATCCAGGCGATCGTCCAGGAACTCGAACATGGCCCGCTGCATCATATTGCTGCGATCATCGTGGTCACGGTATTTGCACGCCAGGGCCACAAAGCCATCCAGGCATTCATGCATGGCCCGGGCAAGGCGGGGCAAGGCCTCAACCCGGCTAAAGTGAGTGAGAAACAAGTACCTGGGCCCCAGGCCCATGATCCGGTCTACCGCCTGATGGGCGGCTTCAGGGTCAAAATGCACCGGGGTGGTGGTTGGGAAGATGAAGGGCCCGGAGTCGCTGTCCAGATCCCGGTAGGAAATGCCAAAGCTATCACCGGTAAACACCCCCGCCGCATCGGGATCGACCAGGCAGTAATGGTGACGGGCGTGACCCTCGGTAAACATCACTCGCAAGGGCCGTCCGGCCAATTCCAGGGTTTCCCCGTCCTCGGGTACGTGAATCCGCTCGGCGGGAATGGGGATGATGTCGCCGTACATGCGTTCAAAAGCCTCGTCGCCGTATACCGCCCGGGTTCCGGCAATCAGTTTTTCGGGCTCGGCAAGGTGCCGGGCACCCCGTGGATGCACCACCGCGACGGCGTTGGGAAGGGCCTGCATGAGGGCGCCTGCGCCACCGGCATGGTCAAGGTGTACGTGGGTGACGAAAACGTAATCCACCTGTTCCGGACTGATTCCCCGGTCCGCCATGGCCTGTAACAACCCGGGTACCGAGTGGCTTGTTCCGGTATCGACAAATGCGGCGCGTCCCCGATGCAGCACCAGGTGGCTGGCGTCCAGCATAGGCCGCACATACTCCACATCAATAGCGGTAATGCCGTTGTCGAAATCTACGCTATAGGGCGCCTGCTGCATGGGCCGGTCTCCGCAGTAAAACCCGCATTGTATCCTGTCGCCGCGACGCTAACAGCCAATGCCGTGCTCACGACATGGCGAAGCCGCGCCAACCGACAGCCTGGCGAAAGCACCAGGAAAAATAATCCGGGAAAACACCCCACGGACGCCTGCCGGCCAGCGGCCGGCAGGATCCGGATAACAATCGGGCCTAGAGGGCCGGGGTAAACAGGCCTTTCTGGGACGAGAAGTACAGGGCGATCTCCTCGATATCCTCGTCAGAGAGTGCGCCGGCAAAACCGCTCATGATGGGGTTCTTGCGGCTTCCGTCGCGGTAGGCGTGCAATGCCTTCACCAGGTAGCTGCGATGCTGCCCGGCCAGGTTGGGGTACATGCCCATGGCACTGATACCACGATCGCCATGGCAGGCCGAACAGGTCGCGATCTTGTCACTCACCGGACCACTTGCATCCTCGGTGCGCGGGGCGCCAAGGCTGGACAGGTAGCTGGCCACATCCAGCATGTCCTGGTCGGAAAGCGTGGCAGCGTGGGCGGTCATGGTATCGTGGCTGCGCTCACCACTGGCGTAACCTTTCAGGGCCGCAACCACGAACTCGGCGTTCTGACCGCCAATCTTCGGCACCTTGTACACCGGGTAGGAGTTCTTGTAATTGGGAATGAAGTGACACCCCTTACAGGTGTCGGCCAGGTCCGCGCCCCGGGCCGCATCGCCCTCGGCAGACGCAGAGAAAGAAGACATGGCCAGCAACACGGCGGCCAGGTAAGAAACGAGTTTAAAAGGGCGTTCAAAGGTCATAATGCCAAGGCTCCAGAGAATCGGGTCCCCATTCGGGATCGCGTATGGTAATTATCCCACCCCAAAAATGCCAGTCGCTTAAGGGCGTTACACGGCAAAGGAGGAATACAAAATGGATCTATTCCCGGAGTATAGCCTAGCCGCGCTGGATGGCAGCGGCCCCTTGCTGGGAGCCACCAGGGGCAAAGTCGTATTGCTGGTAAATGTGGCCAGCGAATGCGGGTACACGCCCCAGTACGAGGAACTGCAAAGCCTCCATGATGAACTCCGGGGCATGAATTTCACGGTACTGGCGGTCCCCTGTAACCAGTTTGGCGCCCAGGAACCGGGCACGCCGGAGCAAATCCAGGCCTTTTGCAGCACAAAATACGGTGTCACGTTTCCGCTTTCCGTCAAAATTGACGTCAAGGGTCCCGGAAAAGACCCTCTTTATGCCTGGTTATGCGCCGAAGAGCAGGGGTTCCCTGGCGATATCGACTGGAATTTCGAAAAATTTCTTATTGGCAGGGATGGAAAGATTCGCGGCAGGTATCCGGCGGGCACAACGCCCAGAGATGCTGGTCTGCTGGCCGATATTGTCGATGCCCTGGGCGAGACCGGGGCCGGCGCGCCTACTTGAGAAGCGGGTGGTAGCAGGCCACCTGGTGGTCGGCAGCCACATCCGCAAGTTCCGGCGCCGCTTCCCGACACGCCGGGGATTCCCGCTCGCAGCGATGCCGATAGCGGCAACCCCCTGGCAAAGCCTCCGCAACAGCCGCGTGCCCGAGATTCTGCGCCGGCCCGGCGCCGGGCACCGCCGCCAGCAGGTCCCGGGTATAGGGATGAGCGGGGTGGGCGCACAGCGCATCCGCAGGCCCCTGCT
>Ga0224507_10000441_pt1 | contig 16283 bp, 10 predicted proteins | sample SF_Jan12_sed_USG_3_FD_170159 | JGI IMG/M metagenome (GOLD analysis project Ga0224507, IMG submission 170159) | Sediment microbial communities from San Francisco Bay, California, United States - SF_Jan12_sed_USGS_13 | ecosystem: Environmental > Aquatic > Marine > Sediment | place: USA... | reverse complement strand
ACGCCCCAGCCATCCTTGTGGGGCCCGTCGTGCCCGCCGCGCCGGGCGAGCGTTTCCAGGGAGAAACCGACGGACGTCGGATACCGGCTCGACATTGCAAACAATTCGCACACGTCGTTAACGATCCACGGGCAACAAACTCCGGCGAAGTATACGCACTCCGATCACCGCATTTCGACCGATTGCGTCGCCGATATAAGGCCATTTAACCTATTTGAGGTATCGAACCGGGAATGGCGCTTGCCCGCCATTTATTTCAGAAAGCGCTCAAACTCATCGGCCGGGACCGGCTTGCAAACGAAATAGCCTTGGGCGTAATCGCAGCCGAGCTTCTTCAACTCATCGAGCATCTCGGCCGTTTCGACGCCTTCTGCAACGACGCTAAGACCGAAGCTCTTGGCGATCTCAATCGTGTGTTTGACGATCTTGTAGTCGCCCTGGTCGGATAGCATCCCCATGACAAATGTCCTGTCGATCTTCAACTCGTCCGCCGGTATTTCCTTCAGATAAGAGAGCGAGGAATAGCCAGTGCCGAAGTCGTCGATCGAGACGCGCGACCCGAATTTCCGGATCCCGGTAAGCACCTGGTGGCTCATTTTGCGATCCGCCATAAGAGCATTTTCAGTCACTTCGAGTGTCAGAGCCCCGGGCTCGATGCCCCAAATGCTCGTCGCGTTTTTCAAGACGTCAATGATCTCCGTGTCCAGAATGATGCTCGGCGTAATGTTGATCGCAATATTCAGATCGCCGATCGCCGCCAGCCACTCACTGGCCTGGCGACACACGCGTTGAACTGCGAAGTGTGTCAAATCGATAATCTGCCCGGTGCTTTCCGCAACTTCGATGAAGACGTCGGGCGAGACCTGGCCGATTTCCGGTTCGTACCAGCGCATCAACGCCTCGGCGCCAACGATCTTATCGTTGCGCAGATCGATTTTTGGTTGATAGTGAACCTCGAGGTCTCCCGTTCGCATAGCGTCATCGAGACGCCGTTCGAGGTTCCAGTCCAGGATCAGTTCATCGGCCGATTCGGGTGCGTAAAAGCAGATTGTCTCGTTATTTCGCCGTCCGTCGAGTACTGCGATTTCGGCGCATCGGAGCAGCTCATTCGCGTCGTCACCGTGTTCGGGACTGTTGACGATGCCCATGGTCAGTTTCGAGAGCGATTGGTCCTCAGCGCCGTCAAATGTTTCCTGCATGACCCGCTCGATTTTTTGCGCAGCAAGACGTACGTGACCGGCGTTTCGCAGCCCATTGAGGACTACTGCGAATTTCCGGTCGCTTAATCTCTCGACAGCGGTCTTTCGGCGACCGAGGGAGGCCAGTCGAGTCTGAAAATCATCCAGCAACTCCCCGGCCCTGGCGTGCCCGAGCGTTGCACACAGACGCTCGATCCCGTGGATGTAAATCAGCACGATCGCCAGATCCTGTGACTTGCTGATCTCGCGGCCAATATAGTGGCTCGCGCGACTGAGGCCGTCGTACTCCGGTAATGGCATTTTGGCTGTAGCGCTACTCATCGCCAGAATTACTCAATGTAGAACTCGGTTGGATCGATGCCATGGCTGCCCGCAGGCAAAGCATTTTCGATCCAGAGCGAGAGCTGCGTATCGGACGATACGGTTTCTTCGTTGAGGTCAATAACCCGAAACTGGTCGAGGAACTGTTTGTCTGCGCCCATGATAATCATGACTTCGGGCCGTAGACGGCGAATACGGTTTTGTTTTGTGACAACCCCGATCTCACCGGAACTGAGTTCGACCAGCGTGCCCGTCGGAAACACACCGATCGCCTTTGTAAATTGTTCGATGATCTCGGCCTGAAACTCGACATCTGCGAGCACACGCAGCCTGCGCAGCGCATGGTAAGAGGATACGAGCTGCGCATACGGCCGCGGAGTAATCATCGCGTCATAGGCATCGACGATGCCCGCGATACGCCCAAACACCGGAATCGCGGTGCCCTTTAACCCCTGCGGATACCCTGTGCCGTTATGGCGCTCATGATGGTGAGCCACCATGTCGAGAACGCGTGCGTCCACACCGCTGGCCTTCTCGAGCATGTCGAGGCCGAACTGCACATGCCGCCGCATGAGTTCGAGTTCCTTTTTATCGAGTTTGTCGGGTTTTTCCAGTATCTCCGCCGGCAGCTGAGTTTTGCCAACGTCGAGCAGGATCGCGCCCATTGCAACAATGTCGAGGTCTTCACGATGCAGCCCGATCTGCCGACCCAGGATGGTTGCCCAGATCGACGATGCGATTGAGTGATGGTACAGGTAATCGTTAACTTTCTGCATGCGCAGCAGGCACGCCAGAGCAGCCGGATTGCGCAGCACGCTGTCGACCATAGGCGTGATAACCTCCTCGACACGACCGAGATCGAGGCTGCCTGCTTGGCGTATGTCACTCATGACGTCCTTAACCGTGACGATTGCATTTCTGTGAACGCCTGTCGCCGTGAGCATCTCTTCTTTGAGCGTCGCCTGTTCTCTATAAAATACCCCGGTCTGCTTGAACCTGTTGAGCGCCTGCTCGTCTTTGATTTTTTCATCTCGCCTGAATAACGAGCGCCAGCTGAATCTCCGTTTCTTGGACGCGTGCGCTTTGCCGTTGCCGTTTATGGGCAGTAGTCGCGCATTCGGAATTTTCAGCTGCGTCGTAAGCTCGTCGGGCACATCATCCTCAGACACGTAGACGTGCTTGCAATGCACTTTGAGCTCGTCGATTTCGTCCTGATCGCGAACGAAGAAGCCCTGGAACAGGAACGGCGTTTCCAGCCACGGCCGATCGAGCTCGGCGATATACATGCCGACTTCGAGTTCGTCAACGGCGACCACGCGAGTTCTGTTCACCCAAATATCCCAGTTGCAGACAGCCACGCAATTATCAGCAAGTTTCAGAAAAAACTACAGAAACATGGCTAATAACCGTGAACTGCCGCACACATCACCGACAATATGGGCCGTTGTTGTCGCCCAATCAGTCAGACGGAGCGTTGCCCCGATTCGCAGTGACGACCACGCCGATTTCGACTGGATCAAGTACCAGGCAATTGAGTGTTGATGCCTGAACTCAATGGGGCGAGATCCGGAAGTTTTGCGTAGCCTTTACAGAATGCCGTAGCGCGGCCGAGTGTTGCGCGGGCACTGTCCGGCTCTCCACGTTCCAGATAGGTTTGTGCCATGCGGCGCAGCGCGGACGCCGACACAAGCTTCGCTGCGATTGCATCAATCTCATCATCTATCGTGTTTAATACCGACTCGGGTACTGAACCGGGATCGAGGCGTGCCAGCATCGTGTAGTAATAGGCTCGCGCGGCCTGATCAGCGACCGGTGCGGTGCCGCGCAAGTAGTCGCGCTCGGCGATTTCCGCGGCCCGAACATAGGCCGCTATCGCTTTGTTTTGGTCACCGCTTTGCCGGTACGAGTCCGCCAGGTTGCCCCACATTTCATGAATTTCAGGGTTGCCGCTCGCGACGGAATCAATCGCTTTTTGCCGCAGCTCCGCAGACAACTCGAAGTCGCCGAGGAAGTAATGTGCCTGGCCGAGAAACTCATCGCCTACGTACGACTGCGGATTCAGGTCTCGCGCACGTGCATACGCGTCGCGAGCACTCTGCAATGCACCGTCGCATAGATAGAAGCTGCCGAGATTTGCGAGCACGTATTCGTTCTCGTTTCTTTCTAATGCCGCTTCGCTCGCCTTGATCGCGGCAGCGACGTTGCCGTCGAACCACTCCATCGTGGCCAAGAAAAACAGGGGTTTCCACACCGAAGGATCGACCTCCCCTGCCCGGCGCGCCAGTTCTTTTGCGCTCAGAAGGTGCTCATGAACACCGGTTTCCCGGTACGCCTCCAGCTCGCTCGCTGCCAGGCCGGCGAGCGCTGTCGCGTCTTTTGGATGCTGCTCGATCGTCTGTTTATACAGCGCGATGGCTTCTTCATCACGGCCTGTGCGCTGTAGAAAATGCGCGTGTGCAGTGGCGACAACGCGATCATCCGGGTCAAGCTGCACAGCCTGCCCGCAGGCCAGCGAGGCATCCTTGAGTGCGCGCTCTTCGCTGTCCATCCAGTGTTCTTCAAGCAACGTCTGGCAGAGTCCGGCATGTGCACGCGCATAGTTTGCGTCCTGCCTGAGCGCAGCTTCGAAACGAGTCTGGGCGCGCTTAATGTTCAGCTCATTGGGCGGTTGATCGAGGTGAAACTCGCCTTCGAGGTAGTCATCCTGCACGGGCGCAAGCGGGAAGTGGGCAATAGCACCATCAGGAACCGGCATGCCGACGGCTCGCCGAACTGCCAGCGCGGTTTCGCCCGCAATAGCTGCCAATGATTCCTGCAGGGCCACGGCCGGTACGCTGTCCGCCCAGACCTGCTGGCGCACGCCGCCTCTGAATAGGTAAACCCGCACGGCAGCCAGCCGTCCAAGCTGCTTGAAGTTCCCGTCGATGACGACATCCGTGCGCAGGCGTTTTGCGACCTCCATCGCATCATGTGACTGCGTGAGCACATCGGCGGTCGGCGTTGCGACGTTGAAGTAGACTCGTAACGCGATACGCAACGCGCTGCTGAAGGCGCTGTCGGCATCGTTATCGAACGGTATGACCGCGAGCGTCGGCGTGCCCATGCCGAGTCCTGCCGGTCCCTCCGTCTCGGCAGTCGCAGTGGGCTCGGAATGTTCTGTGGGATCGAACCACAATCGAATGGCGAGAACGAGTCCAAGCACGACGATCGCAGTCACGACAATCGCCCATGGCCTTCCGAACCGCCGGGCACCGCCGGGCTCAGGTGTCGCAGATTCCTCCTCGTCCGCTGTCTTATACAAGGTATAGGCTTCGACCCCGAGAGCCCGGGCGACGCGCTCGACCGTTGTAGGATCGACCGACAGTTCGCGAAATACCCGGTTTACGGCGTCTTTCGGCGCGGCATCGAGCCCCTCGATGTCCGCAATTCGCTCGGCTAGCGCCGCCTGGGTTTTTAGCCCGGCCTCCATCAACGCATGCGCCAGTTTTGCCCGCGAAGCGCGAACGCCGCGATTTCGTTGTGGGCTCGTCGATGGGCTCATGGGTCCAAATCATATAGCACAACCACAAAATCTCGCTAATCGGCCTTAACTGTCGCTAGCTGTCGATGCGCCGTCGCCACCGCATCGCCTATTTTTTTGTTGCAACGGAGACGGTTGATGCGATCGAAAACAATATTGGCCTTGATCGTCGGTGCATTCGCACTGACAGCCTGTGGCGACAAGCTGGCCGGCACCTATGCCGATGACGGCGGCGTCACGCGCTATGCGTTTGCAGGTGACGGTGATGTGAAGATCCTCGTGCTCGGCACCGAGGTCGACGCCGAATATCGCCTCGACGGGAACAAGGTCTTGGTCAGTAGCGCTCAGGGCACGGTTGTTCTGACACGGCGCGATGACCGCTTGTATGGACCTATGGGCCTCGAGCTCGTTCGTCAGTCCAATTAACCCGAAAAGGAGAAGAGCAATGGCATTAACCAAGATCACGGGACCAGTCAGCAATTTCCGCGAGGAAACCAAGGTAACCAGCACACAGACCAGCAACAGTGGTTTCACGCAGGTCCGGACCGAAAAGGAAATCAACTTTCGCGTTGGTAACAACCCGGTCTCCATGAAGATGCCGAAGGGCATCGAGCTGACGGACGGGGATGAAGCAACGGTTGTCGGCAGCGATACGCGCAGTGGCGTCAAGGCCATCCTCGTGCGCAATGACACGATCGGCATGATCTACGGCATGAGCACCTGGTACGTCATGATGTGGGCCGTAATTTTGACCGGCCTGGGCCTCGCTACGATACCCATATTTATTGGTGTGCTGTTAACACCGCTGGGCTTGTACCTTTTTTATAAGGGCTACCAGCTTGTACAGGCAAACAAGATGATGGCGACGTAGCCGGAGAGCAATAATGAGCAACGATAACGAGCCTGCTGTCGACGAGATTCCCGGGGAAAAAAAGAAACCTCCATTCCTGACCAAGTCCCGGCTTGTCGCGGCAGGCATTGCGCTTGGCGGAATGATCGTCGGTTCCTTCGTCGGCATTGGCGTGCAGATGGGCGTTGAGAGCACCGGCCTCCTGGGGCCGTCGGTCGAAGCGCTGCTGGAAGAGCAGGAGGCGAATTTCAGCGACATAAATGCGCGCCTGCAGGACCTCAAGAACCGGTCAACGGACCCGGCAGTGAAAAAAGGCCTGACGGACCTGGGCAAGCTACTCGCGAGGCAAGGCGAGCTCCAGCACCAGGCGAATACCGAGCTTGCCTATCTGGGCGACCAGATTGCGAACCTCAAGCAGGAGTCGCTCGATGAACGGGGTTTCGCAGGCGGTGCCGATTTCTGGCTCAAAACCGGCGAAAGCGTCAGTGTCGGCGACGGCCGCCACGTGCTCGGCGTAGTCCGAACCTGGAATACAGCGGTCGATGTCAACATGAACGGCAAGAAGTCCCGGCTGTCGGTTGGCGATTCAGTGAGTACTGACAGCTGCACCGTGTTCTTCAAACAGGCGGGGGCCCGGCCTGACGGCCGCGTCGGATTCGACTTGAGCTGTGGCTAACGCCGCACTCCTGCAATCTCGGGGTTTACTGGGCTGGAGCGTCGTCGTTCAGAGTGAATCCGGAATCGCTATCGCCAGTCAGAAATGATTGAGCGTGCGCACCACCGTCAGTCCACATGTAGCCCTTTGCCGAAATGCCGCCGTCTGTCCACATGTAGCCTTTGGCCGAAACCTCACCATCTGTCCACATATAGCCGTTGGCGGTGACACCATTTTCGTCGGTGAATGTCGCGCCGCTGGCCCATGTAAACCCACTGCTGAACAAATAGCCTGCACCCCACACGGTGTCGCCCCAGAGCACCGCCGTGTCTTCAACGAGGACGCCGCCACTTGCGTCGTCGAAGACCATCGAGGGCGATAGCGCTTCACCAGGCACTGTTCCGCTGTCGTTGAGCGCCGCATCAATGTCGAGCAAGCCGGCACCGGACTCGGATGGATCCGCGTTGATTTTCATCGCGGAACGCATCAGACGTGCCTTCACGGTCGCCGGTGTCAGAGACGGATCCTTGTCCAGCATTAACGCCGCAGCCGCACTGACCATGGGCGTGGCCATGCTCGTTCCCGACATTTCCAGGTATTCACTGCTACAGCCTGTTGCCACACAGGTCTTGACGCGCTCAGGAAGACTCACAGCAAGCACTGAACCGGTGGGAATGGCTGCGACGACGCGATTACCCGGTGCCACAAGATCGGGCTTCAATACGTAGTCACCAATCGTCGGCCCGGTCGAAGAAAATGAAGACACGTAGTCGTCGCTGAAGTCGGTACCGGTGCCGTTGTCGGTCAGAGAGCCGACGGTAATTACTTTGCGGGAATTGCCCGGGCTCGTGACCGTCATGCTGCCATAGTGGCCGTCGTTGCCAGCCGCGACTACGACAACCATGCCCGCATCCCACAGATTTTCAACCGCGATGACCAGCGGATCCGTTTCGTTCGATTCAGAAATGACTTTGCCCAATGAAAGGTTGACGACACGAATGTCGAAATAGCTGCCGTATGTCAGCAGCCAATCCAACGCAGCCATTACATCCGACATGGAGCCCCCGCCGTGCCCATCCAATACCTGCAGCGAGAGCACCTTGGCGCCCGTCGACGTGCCCTTGTAATTATCGCTGGACTCGCCGCCGCTGCCGCTTAATACGCCCGCGACATGTGTACCGTGACCGAAAAGGTCTTCGCGCGGGCTGTCGTTTGCCGAGACGATTTTACCCTTGACGATCTCGGGCTGCGGATACGCGCCGTTCAGGAAGGAGTACTGCAGAACGTTATCGCTCAAATCGCCGTGGTTTGCTATGCCCGTATCGAGTACCGCAATACCGATGTTGGATCCGCTGTAGCCCGAGTTGACTGATCCGGCAGCTGGAACGTTTGCTGCTCTGCGCGACGCCAACGACGTGGCCGACATCTCGTCATCGATCGAAAGCCAGTTTATGTTGTCATCGCCGGCAAGCTTCTCCAAATACGCTGCCGGTATACGAATCGCACGCATATCCAGGTGCGCATAGCCACGAGTGACTTCCCCGCCAAGGGCTACGACCAGCTCGTCATCAAACAGTTCAGGGTGTTGATCGTAGCGGACAACGATTTCGGCAATGCTGGCGCCACCGGCGGCAGCCAGCGCGGCGACCGGACCGCTCATTTTGTCGCGAGGAGCTATTTTTGCTGGCGTTTTCGCCGCATCGTTCCCGGGCTCGCTCAGGCGCGGCGGACCCATCCGTCCGCCGGCCTGCGCCACGACCAGAGCGCTGTCTGCCCGAAGCGTTGAGGCATCGAACTCGATTGTTGTCGGCACGTGGCCGGATCTTCCGCCGGGCGCTTCGCGGACCGCTTCAGCCGCGGCAAAATAGCCTGTCACCTGCGGCGCAACTTCGGCATCCGGTGTTGCGATCACGAATTTCGCAGCAGAATAATCCGGGTTGTCAGCAAATACGACAACACCAATTGCGGCGGCCAGAGCAAGGAACTTACCGGTGGTTTTCATTCGTCGACTCGCTTTTCCAGTTGCGCCTGGTGTGCACTGTCTTGTCTGTTTCATGTCAAATTCCTCGCGTCAGCCTGCGCTTTTCATGCGCACATGCGCATTTTGCTCGTCGGCATTTGACGAGAATTTGCTGAGGTTCCCCGCCCGTCTTGCGCGGAACAACAATGATGTTGATTCAATCGATTCGTGGTCATAGTCGAAGCTGGTAGTCGCCTCGCTTGGTCCGAGCAGGCCGACCCAGGCGTTGCGTTCCTTCTTGGCCTCATACATGAGCCCGTCTGCCAGGCAGATAATCTGGTCGAGACTCGAGTCATCTGCCTGTGCACGGAACAGTGGATATGCCGCGAACCCGATAGAGCATGTCGTTCTTACGATCTGACCATCGCCCAGTGTGAAATTCGTGCTGGCAACATTTGATCTGATTCTTTCTGCGAGTTGCTCCGCTTCATCGGGTCGTGTCTGCTTCGCAATCACAACGAACTCATCGCCGCCCCATCGAATGACGAAGTCGGATCGGCGACAGATCGCCAACAGCACGTCGCGTAGTTGAATGAGCATCTGATCGCCTGCGGCGTGTCCGTAGGTATCGTTGATGGGCTTGAAATTGTCGAGGTCGATCATCATGAAGACGAGCTCGGAGACGTCGTTAGTATCCGCGCCGTTCCGTTCATCGCTAAGGCGACGCTGAATGACGTCGAGGTCCCGGGACACTTCCTCAAAAACGAAGCGACGATTGCGCAGGCCCGTCAGTGGATCGCTCAGGCTGCTCTCCTGTAACGCCTGGTTCAGCACCCGCAACTGTTGATTTTTGTCCAGCAGCTTTTCGGTACGCGAGTTAACCTCTAGCTCGAGCCTGTGGCTGTACTCCTCTTCGCGGCGTACTTTGCGGCGGTGGCCGTACCACAAGCCAGCGACCAACTGCGCACACACTGCGATGTAACCAAGGTACGCCCACCAGGTGTCCCACGGTGCGGCGGTGACTCGAACAGGCACTGCGAATCCGGCCTCGTTCCACACTCCTTCGCTGTTCGCGGCCTTGACGCGAAATAGATAGTGACCATCGCTGAGGTCCGTATAGGTCGCACGACGCCGATTGCCGAGATCGATCCAGTCGCGGTCAAAGCCCTCGAGCTTGTACATGAATCTGTTTTGCTGCGGAGCGACGAAGTCCATCGCCGCAAATTCGAATGCGACGACGTCGTCCTTCCAGCTGATTTCCACGCTGCCTGACTCGTCCATCGGCAGGTCCGATTTCGTCGCGTCGCCTCCGTTGAAAAACCCGGTCAGCGCAATCAATGGGATTACGTTACTCGCGCGAATGTCGTCCGGATGGAACGCGTTGAAGCCGTTATGCCCACCGAAGAACAGCTCACCAGAGTCACTGCGGTAATGCGCACCGAAATTGAACTCTTCCGACTGCAGACCGTCTTTGCGATGCATATTCTTGATTTCACGGCTATCCGGATTAAAGCGGCTGATGCCATAGTTGGTACTCAGCCAGATCCAGCCAGCGTCGTCGAACTGGATGCCGTAAATGACATCGTTCGTCAGGCCGTCCTTCTGCGACGTATTCTCGAAAATGATCGTGCCCGGATCGTCTACATTGCCGACAACGCGGTCGAGTCCACCGCCGTGGGTGCCCACCCAAACATTGCCGTCTGCATCAACGTTGATCGAGTAGACCGTGTCGGCGGCCAGAGTCTTCGGGTCAACCGGATCGTGCAAAAAGTGATGGAACCGCTCGGTCTCGCGTTCAAACAGGTTCAGGCCGCCGGCATCCGTACCTACCCACATGTTGCCGCTCGCGTCTTCGGCAAAACTTGTTATTCGGTTACTGCTTGGCGAAAAAGGATTTTTCGGCTCTGACGAGAAGCTACGAAACTCATTCGTCTCCGGATTGTAGCGGCTAATGCCGCCGCCGAATGTACCAACCCAAACAAACCCGGCCCTGTCTTCGTACATCGTCATGATGCCGTTGGCGCCCAGGCTGTTCGGATTCCCCTGTTCATGACGGTAGTTTGTCGATTCGCCGGTGCTCGGATTGAGGCGGGTGATGCCGCTCGTCATCGTGCCGACCCAGATATCACCGCCGCGATCCCGCATCAGACTCATGACACGATCGTCCGCGATGCGATAATTGCTGTTCGGGTCATTGCGGTATTTTGTTATCTTGCCGCTGCTCCGGTCGATGGCATTCAAGCCGTCACCGAACGTTCCCACCCAGAGTGTTCCGGCGTCGTCATCGACAAAAGCCATGACGTTTGGCTGACTCTTGCCATCCGCTGAAACCTCTTTCGCTGGCTCAAAGCCGTAGTACCAGGTACGCGGGTTCCACTTATTGAGCCCTTGTGACTTTGTGCCAATCCACATCAAGCCGCTCCGATCCTGGTAGATCGACGAAATGTCGTTATCACCCAGACTCGACGAGTCTGCGCCGTCGGCCATGTATCGAACCGCCGCCCCCGATGAGCGGTCGATGAGGTTCAGGCCCTGCGTCGTGCCGACCCAAAGTCGGCCATCGCTATCCTCGAAGATCGCTGATACCCGATTGCCCGATATCGTCGTCGGGTCGTCCGCATCGTGAACGAAATGCTCGAACGAGCCGTCTTCGCGATTCAGTCGGCTCAGACCGCCGCCATAGGTTCCTATCCACAGTTGACCATCGGTGTCTTCGAGAACTGCGCGAACGCTGTGCGAACCAATCGTGGTTTCGTCCGAGTTGCCTCCGGTTAGCGTCTCGAACTCATTGGTTTCAGTATCGAGCCGAGTCAGGCCGTGATCCCCGCCGGCCCAAAGCGTCCCTTCCGAGTCCTGGTGGAGTGCAAATATGGTGCCCGGTGTCTCGTCGCTGCTCACATGAATATGTGTGAATGTCTCTGTCGCCGGATCGAACCGATCGAGCCCTGCACCGCGCGTGCCCAGCCAGATGATTCCGTCGTTACCGATCAAAATCCGGCGAATGACGTTGCTGGAAATGCTGTCGGCATTCGTAGCATCATGTCTGAACGTCTTTACGAGCCCGGTTTCGCGATTCAGCTCTGCGAGGCCGCCACCGTTAGTAGCAATCCAAAGGCTGCCGGCTTCGCCTTCAGCGACGTCGAATATAAAATCATTGGTCAGAGCGTTCGGATTTCCCCGATCGCGTTTGTAGTGATCGAACTCGTATCCGTCATAACTATTGAGCCCGTTCTCGGTACCGAACCACATCTTGCCCTCGGAATCCTGCAAGACCGCGAGCACATTACTTTGTGAGAGTCCATGGTCGAGCGTCAGGTGCTCGAACCGCATGGGATGGCCTGCGTCGTTAGCACTGATAGCCGCAGGACTTGCGATTAGGCCCAGCAACAAGGCAACGCATGCGCGTGTGCGTCGTGGGTTTTGATTTGTCGCCCGCATGACTAGTTTGCCCCTGTCAGCGTCTTCTTGTTCATGCCCGCTCTCCCTTCATGCCAGGAGAGCCATTAAGACGCATCGACCGGGATCCGGCGTCGACAAAGGTCCGCGCGACGGCCCAAAAAGTGTGACGCAGTTCAAATAACGGCCCGGTTAAACCCGGCCGCATTTTGTCAGGTCTTGCTGAGTTTCGCGGCGAAGGCCGCAAGGGAATCGGGCTCCAGCGCTGCAGCGGTGAGGAATCCCTGATACTTGTCACAACCGAGTTCGCGTAGAACAGCAAGTTGCTCTTTGGTTTCGACGCCCTCGGCGACTACGGTAAGGTCCAGCCGCTGCCCAAGCGCGACCATTGCGGAGGCGATAGCCGCGTCCTTGCGGTTATCTGTGAGTCCGGCGATGTACGATCGATCGATCTTCAGGGCGTCAACGGGCAGGTCTTTCAGGTAGGCGATCGCCGAATCGCCCGTGCCAAAATCATCAATAGATAGTCTGATGCCGAGCTTCTTTAGCTCGTGTAATTGCGTGATGACATCGTAATCCCCGGAAAGCACACCACGCTCACTGATCTCGAGCTCCAGATTGCCGGCATCCATTTCGTGTTTTTCGAGAATTCGCCGCACAGATTGAGAGAATCCGCTACTCATCAACTGGACTTTCGCCACGTTGACACATATGTATGGGAGCTGTACTCCAGATCGACGCCACTGAGTAAACTGCCAGCATGCGCGATCCAACGCATATTCACCCGTTCGAATCATCAAACCGGATTCTTCGGCAACGGCAACGAATTCGTCCGGCGGAATGTAGGAATTGTCCGGTTGTCGCCATCGCAGCAGCGCTTCCGCCGCTTGTAGTTTTCCCGTTGTTACGTCCAGGATCGGTTGGTACGCCAGTGACAGTTCATCGCGATCCAGAGACTCATGCAGCATGTGTTCGATCTTCAATTTGCGTGCCGCCGCCGCGTCCGTTTCAGAGCAGTAGTACTTGAACCCACCGCCACGACTCTGCGCGTCACGCATTGCGTTGTCGGCGCGCTGCAGTAAGCTATCGACATCGTCTGCGTCCTGAGGATAGACCGCAACGCCGAGGCAAGCAGACAGGTGCACGATCTGTCCTGAAATCTGGATGGGGCGCGACAACGTGTCGAAAAGTTGTTGCTGGAACCGCGATAGCGCGTCGTCGCCCGAATCCGTCATCATCAAGCCGAATCGAAACTGATCCAGACTGGCTATGGCAGCTGTGCGCAGGCCGCTTTTCAACGGCTCGAAACTATTGGCGGCACTGCCCAGGCAATCGGCGAGGTTGCGGCCGATCTGTGTCAGGATTCGATCGGCCTGTTCTTGCCCCATGGCTTCTATGACGAGGCGGAAGCGTGTAAATCCAATGACAAACACGGCCAATGCGTTGCCATCGCGATCACCTGCACGCATGCCGCGTCGAAGCAATTCCATGAACTTGGCTTTGTTAGGTAGCCCGGTAACCGGCTCAAAGCTCTCCTGACTACGCAGGCGTTCACGCGCGGCGTTCGCGATCACGAGAGCCTCCTGTAATGACTCGTTGGCCGCTTCAAATGACAGCTGTCTGTTTTTCAGCTGCAAAGCATGCCTGGCACGATTGCCTATAATCTGCCATTCATAAGGCTTGCGCGCGACGTCGAACGCATCCGTATCCAGCGCTGCTTTGATCTCGCGTGAGTTTGCGCACAGCACGATTACGGCGGCGCGCATATCGGCCGCGTCGTCCAGTATCTTGAATACTGGTACGCCGCCGGGGCCAGTCAGAGCTCCCTCAACAACAATGACATCAGGCGCCAGGGCCCTCGCTGTCTCAAGAGCATTTGCCGGGTCGGCTGGAACGGTTGTTTGCAAACCGGATTGACCGAGCCACCGTGAGCCCCATTTTCGGGAGTCGTTGTCCCGACAAAGCAACAGCGCCGTGCCGCCCTGTTCTTCGAAAGCATCGCCAACGGTGTCAACTGGTATTGAGAGCTTCTTGATCGTCTGCGTCAGGTCCACCGGTTCGGACAGGGACCCCGGACCGGGTTTTGTCGTGGAATAAGTCACCGTGCGATTTCCGACATCCGCAGCCGATCGGCCATCGCGTTCAAATAGCGCAGTATCTCGCTATCGGTCATTGGTGTGCCAAACAAGAAGCCTTGCAAGTAGCGGCAACCGTGATCCCGCAGTACTTGTGCCTGAAACTCGGTTTCCACCCCCTCCGCAACGACGTCTAAGCCAAGTTCCTTTGCCATTGCGATTGCGGCTGCGCACGCAGCCTTGTCGCGGTCGCTGGTCTCGAGACTCGAGACGAATGTGTTGTCGATTTTCAACGCCCCGACAGGACTCTGCGAAAGGTGGGCCAGCGAGCACGCCCCGACACCGTAGTCGTCGACAACAATCCTTATGCCAAGTGCTTTTAGCCTCTTGCAAGTTGCATAGTCTGTCAGCACCTCGCGAAACAACATGTGTTCCTTGATCTCGAGATCGAGATCACAGGGGCTCGTATCTGTGTCGGCAAGAACTCTTTCAATTCGCTCCGCAATACCATCGCTCACCAATTCCTGCGCCGACAAATTAACCGCTATACGTACGTCGGTGTGACCTGCACGATGCCAGGCTTGCAGTTGCTCGCAAGCATGCCTTAGGACCCATTGCCCGATCGGTAGAATCAGTCCGGTACGTTCCGCCACCCGGACGATTTTTCGGGTTGGCTGCGTTCCAAGTATCGTCTCGGGCCAGCGCAACAATGCTTCAACGGTGGTCGGCATGCCCGTTTCCGCGTCAACGATCGGCAGGAAATTCAGAGCATAGTCGTTGTGCTCCAGGGCCGTCTTGAGTTCGACCTCAAGGTCTTTTCTCTGCAACGTCCGTAATCGCACTGTGCCCGAGTGAAACTTGAACGGCGCTGACGGGTCGTTGCGCGCATCTTCCATCGCGCCAATCGCATTCTCATAAAGTGCGGCGGGATCCATTCCATCCTGTGGGAATAACGCGACACCGCCACAGGCGCGTACCGTCACCGTACGTGCGCCCACCGTCGCCGGTTGCGCAAAATCGTTAATCAAGCGCTCGACGACGGCCTCGGCATCTTCTCCGCTTTCAATATACGGCAACACCACGCTGAACTGTCGATAGTCCGTTCGCGCCGCGACCGAGTATCGCTCGTAATCAGTGACGCTGTCGTCATTCGACCCGCGAAGGTGGGCTGTCAACCGCGCCGCGAGCTCCTTCAGCACCTCGTCCTGTTGTGCCGAGTTGAGTACGTAGCCATGGTCGTCGAACTGGCCAACATGTAGGCAAATCATCGCGGCCCGGCCCTCTTTGAGCCGCTGAACGTCGGTAATCTTCTGCAGTTCGCGGAACAGGAACTCTCGATTGGGAAGTCCTGTCACGTCATCCATGTAGGCTAGCTGCCGTGCGCGAGACAATGCCAGTTTCTGCTCTGAGAGATCGCGGACAATCATCAAGACACGGTCGCGACCCTGAGCGACAAAAATGAATTCGTTGAGCAGCCCGGTATCGGGATCCTCGATTTCCACGCTGTGGGATTGCCGACTCCGAACCGTGCGCTTCAGCGAGTCGCGAATGCTGTTGGTCATTTCACCGGACCACAATCGATCGATTGACGGCACTTCGACGCTCGACACAAGGTTGTCGCGAACTGATTCAGAAGCCTCGACCACACTGCAGATTGAGCCGGCCTGAGACAAAATCAGGACCAGGTTTCCATCAGTGTAATTCGCAGAATTTGGCGGTGCTGCGTCCTTCGTGCCCATCCATCGAGAGCCTGTGCCATGAGCGATGCCAGCAATTATCGGCCCCTATATGGCATTGAGTCATATATCTCTCTCGGATCTGAGACATGGATCAAACTTTCGGTTCAAAAATGTCGATTGGAAGCGTGCCGCCCGGGCTTAGGGGGCTCATCAGCCCCGTTACTTGCCAAGATTGTGACTACAGGTGGGCGATAATAGGCAACGGCCGCTGGATGCGGCCCGTCGCGTGTTGCCTCAACTGAGAAGCGTCGATTACCAGGCAGCTGCGCTAATTTTTTCGACGACACGTTGCTTGAGCTCTGTAGCTTCTTCTTTGGCTTCCTGAACAGCGTCGTCAATGTCTTCAGCGACGTCCTTCTGAACTTCCTTGAACCGCTTTTGATAGCAGATGATGCCACGGCGCCTGCGCGGGGCCAGCGAACCACAGGATCCAGCAGGAACTCCGCGGCCTTATCGCTGCCAGGCGTATTGCGGTATGGTTCGGTTTGTTCGTCAATCCCGTCCGCTCAAACGACAAGTACAAAAAGAGGTGAGTGCAAAGTGCGAATGTCTTTATCGTTAGCCCTCT
>Ga0224507_10000440_pt1 | contig 16288 bp, 27 predicted proteins | sample SF_Jan12_sed_USG_3_FD_170159 | JGI IMG/M metagenome (GOLD analysis project Ga0224507, IMG submission 170159) | Sediment microbial communities from San Francisco Bay, California, United States - SF_Jan12_sed_USGS_13 | ecosystem: Environmental > Aquatic > Marine > Sediment | place: USA... | reverse complement strand
ACCGCCGACGTGAAGCTCGGCTTCGACGGGCCGCGCATGCTGTTCCGGGATGCGGGGGCAGAGAGGTTGTTGTGACCGCGAGAATGACCGAAGACCAAAAGACCCGCGACAAGGTGATCCGGCTGTTGCGCCGCGGGGAGACGGCCTATACGGCCGCCAAGCGGATCGGCTGCAATGTGCCGTATGCCTACCGGGTCCAGGCGGCCTGGCGGGCCCGGCAGTCCAAGGCGAACTATCAGAAGGCAGCGGCGCAGACCCGGGTCAATGAGGAAGTGGGGTACGCCCGCATGAAGCTGCGGCTATGGGAGGCCAACGAGGCGCATCTTGCGGCATTGAGGGCCAGCGGGCAGCATTTCGGAGGGCCGGGCGCCTAGCTTTCCGCCAATCTCTTCGCCAGGATCTCGATCGATCGCGTGACATTGCGGTGGTTTGGCGTATCCGGCGGCGATTCCATCCGCCAGACGTGGACGCGCGAGACGCCAAGTTCTTTGGCGAAGGCATCCTGGCTCATGCCGAGGGACAGGCGGATGGCCTTGAGGTCGGCGCCGGTCATGGCTTGCCCGCCATGCCGCAGTAGCCCTTGAGGCTTATTGGCGGTGTGAACCCCTCGTTGCTTGGGTCAAGGCGCCACCACATGCACTTGCTGGCGATGCAGCGCGTGTTGGCGCATGTCAGCCTAGCGGTTGAGGCCGATTCGCTTAGGTCATCAATCACCCGCGCTTCCGGGCACCACATTTCTTTCGCCTGCTCTTCTGTGACTAGCATGTTTGGTTGTTCCTATGTCTGGGTCAACTCGAAAACCGGCATATCGTCATGCCAAGCGATGTGCATTTGGTAGACGCGGCCGCATTCGGTGATGATAACCACGCGATCCTGAAAGGTGAACGCTGCTACCACACGATCATTGTCTGGCAAATCAATCTGGATCATGGCTTGCCTTACTCCTTTGCCTTCGCGAGGGCGGCACGGGCGATTTCGTCAATGTGGTACAGATCGCGCCGCCGGTCATCGTCCGTGTCGTCCACATGAGGCGTTGCGCGCTTAACGATTCGCTCCAGCGCGGCCACCAGTTCGGCATTGGCGGCCTGCAGGCGGGCTAGTTTGACTTCCGCCTCCGAACGCAGTGGCTTGTCCAGGTATGGCGTATGCTTCATCTCACTCTCCCTTGCTGGCGCACTGGTCAGATCATCGCGGCACCACATCGTATCCATCGCGACGGTTGCCGGTGATCCGCATCGCGGTCAAACCCTCTTGAAAGGCGGTTTCCGCCCAGGCGCGGAATTCGCGAACTTGGCCGCGAGGCACCCTGTAGTAGTAGCGGCGGCCGTCGTAGTCGATCGTCAAGCACCCGGACCTGCCGGGGGATAGAAGGGGATCGCCAGGGTTGCTGGTGTGCTGGTGGCAATATCCAAAGTCGATCATGGTCACTCTCCCTTGCTGATACACCCTATATAGTTGCCATTGGTTACAATGTCAAGGCCCATCTCAGACCCCTTGATTCCCGCCCCCAACTGGCGCATCATGGCCCCGCGGTGGTTCGCGGCCATCGTATCTTGGGCGGGCTCGGGCTGATTTGTGCCAGCTCGACCCGCCCGCCTCCTGCCCTTCGGGGCGTGCACAAAAGGAGCCTGGCCGATGGCCGACAAGCTGCCCAAACCGCCTATAGATCCGGAAGCCTATGTGGGAGATATGCCCTATCCCCGCGATCTCTTCATCGAGTTGCTGGTCGAGGCTGGATGCCCGGCCAATGAAGCGGAGCGCCTTGTGGATGAGGCTCTTGGCTCATTGGCGAGGATACATTGATGTCGAAGAAGCCGATCAAGATCGACTATTCGCCATCGGACTTCCTTGGTGGGACTATTCTGCTCGATGTGTATGAGGAATTAGCCTACCGACGGCTATGCGATCTCATCTATGTGATGGACGGCAAATTGCCCGACGACAAGGCGCTGGCAGACCTCACCAAGACGAAAAAGCGGTGGCCGAAGATCCGCCAACGGCTTCTCGATTTGGGCAAAATCGAGGTCAAAAATGGCTTCATTTTGAACTCCCGATGCATGCTCGAATTGGGCAAAAAAAGAGAGCAGATAGAAAAAGCGCGGCGCGGCGCTGAAATCACTAACACACGGAAAAAGCGAGATGCTGGTGGCGCTCCACCGAACGCACAGCGCACGCAGAGCGGCACGCAGAGCGCTCGCCCGAGGGGGTCGCCTACGGGGTCGCAACCCTTAACCCTTAACCCTTTAACAGAGTCTAAGACTCATATACCTAGCTCTGAAACCGCGCGCGACACCGAGTTCAACTTCATCGAAATCGCCGACGAAGCCTTCCGACGAGCCGGCATCCATCCCGACGAGCAGCGCGACCTCGGCGCCGCGGACCGCCACACCGTCAAGGCTTGGCTCAACGCCGGCGCCATCCCCGACCGGCACGTGTACCCCGTCATCGATGCCTGGATGGCGGAACGCGAACGATCGGGCAAGGGCCCGCCCGACAGCCTGCGCTACTTCGCCAAGGGCGTCGACGAGGCCCGCCAGAACGTCCCTGCCAAGCCCAACGGCGCCAACGGCCACCACGGCCCGGAGGCCTACGTCCCGGTCGCCGAGCAGGACCGCCGGCTCAAGCTGCTCAGGCTCAAATGCTGGATCGACCACGGCGAGAAGCCCGAAGCCTGGCTCGCCCAATGGGGCGACCCGCCGGTCCTCGAGGACGGCAGCCACAACCCGAGATCCGACGTCAGCCCCGAGCTGGTCGCCGAGGCCAGGGCCAGGGCAAAAAGCGAACCCCTTGACAAATCCGCCGGACCCGCGGCGTAATGCCCACCATGCTCAAACGCACCGCCGCCATCCTCAAGCGCCGAGGCATCGACCTCGAAGACCTCCGCACCGCCGTGCCAGCGCCCCCAGGCACCCCCGAAGCCGCCCGCCAAGCCCGCATCCTCGCCGGCACCGAAAAGGGCCGCCTCTCCCCGGAAAACCCCGACAATCCGCCATCGCTGCTCACCGAGGCCGAGCAGAAAAAGCGCAAGCGCAAGCCCCGCGCCAAGGGCGCATCGAGCAGCCGCAGAAGCCTCCTCGACGGCGATCAGTCCGGCCAGCAGGGCGGCACCGCAAGCCCTGGCGGCATGGGCGGAACGGTGGGCGTCTGACCATGCCGGCCAAAGACCGTACGTCCCGAATCCTGCGATCAGCCGGCGCCGAGCTGCGCGACAACCCGCCCGCCATCCTGGCCAGGACCCGGCGCAAGAAGGGCGCCAAGGTGGCCCAGCGCCAGCGTGTCGCCATCCTGCTCAGCAAGGCCCGCGCGCGCGGCGCCAACATCCCGGCGGCCTAATTTAGCGATTCGTAGTAATGGCTGGCGTCGGATCAAGACCAGGCGAGAGGCGAGGCGGACGGCAGAAAGGCACGCCGAACAAAGTTACTCGCGATATCAAAGCATTGGCGCAGAAATATGGTCCAGATGCAGTGCGCGCGATTGCGAAACTGGCAAAAGAGGCGGACAACGACGCCACCAAACTTGCTGCATGGCGCGAACTTCTCGACCGCGGATATGGCAAGGCGAGGCAGCCAGTAAGTGGCGACGACGACAGCCCTCCGATCAAGCACATCCACCGCGTCATCATCGGCCCTCAGAATCCCGACGGCTAGGGTATTCGAGCCATTGCTGGCGCCGTCGCGATACAAAGGGGCATTCGGTGGGCGAGGTTCCGGCAAGTCTCATTTCTTCGCCGAGATGGCTGTCGAATGGGCCATCATGCACCGCGGCGCGCGCATCGTTTGCGTCCGAGAAGTCCAAAAATCGCTGAAAGAATCGGTCAAGCTCCTGATCGAAGATAAGATCCAGGATCTTGGCGTGCAGCGGCTTTTCAGCGTTCTGCACGACCGGATTGAAACGCCCGGCGGCGGGTTGATCCTGTTTCAGGGCATGCAGGAGCACACCAAGGAATCGATCAAATCGCTTGAAGGCTTCGATGTGGCATATGTCGAAGAGGCCCAGACGATGACTGGCGGCAGCTTGGAAATGTTGCGGCCGACCATCCGCAATCCAGGCTCCGAGCTCTGGTTTTCATGGAATCCGCGACATGCCACCGATCCCGTGGATGCGCTGCTGCGTGGTCCGGCGCCACCGCCCGATGCGATAGTCGTCCAGGCCAATTACATGGACAACCCGTTCTTTCCTGATGTCTTGGAAGACGAGCGGGCGTTTGACGCGCAGCACAGTCCCGTCCGCTATGCCCATATCTGGCTGGGCGAATACGAGCCGATGGCAGTCGGCGCCATTTGGAACATGGCCACGATCAACGAAGGCAGGCGCAGCCGGGAAAACCTGCCCGACCTCAAGCGAATCGTGGTGTCGATCGATCCCGCCGGTTCGGCGGAACCTGGAGCGAACGAGACTGGCATTATGACGTGTGCCGTCGGCGAAGACGGGCGTGGCTATGTGCTTGACGATTTATCGCTCAGCGGGACGCCTCAGCAGTGGGCGGAGCGGGCCCTGGCGGCCTACGATCTTTACGGTGCCGATGCCATCGTCGCGGAGGTCAATTTCGGCGGTGACATGGTGGCGAACACCATCAGGGCCATGCGCCCCAACGTTCGGATCATCACGGTCCGCGCCGCCCGAGGCCAAAGCAAGCACGTTCGGGCAGAGCCGATTTCCGCTTTGTACAGTCTTGGCAAGATCAGCCACGTCGGAGCCTTCCCCAAACTCGAAGCACAGATGTGCCTGGTTACGGCCGCCGGGTACGAGGGGCAGGGGAGTCCCGATCGTGTTGACGCCTTGGTCTGGGCGTTCACCGAGCTATTCCCGGGCATGGTGAGGCGAGTTCGCGACCGCGACAAGGCGGCCCCGGCCAGGGCCAACGGCCAATACAGGCCGCACAGGTGGCGGGGATGAACGACGACCGCCGTGAGTTTGCAGAAACGCTTGCGACTATCGAGGCAGCGCAGCCCATGGTGGAGCCCACCGAGGACGAGGCACGGAACGGCTGGACACCAGAGACCTTGACGGCGTACCTTGCCGAGCAGCAGGCCGCGCAGGCGCTCAAGACGGATCCTCACAGCGCCTTCAACAAGCGCAACCGGCGGCCGAGCAGGGCGAACAGCCGATACCGGCCCTTGAGGTGGCGAGGATGAAGCCAGGCGACACGATCGAAGCGGCCATCTGGCTCGACGGCCGCGAAACAGTCCAGCAGGTCGAGCGGCACCGCGACGAGGTGATGCTGGCCATGCTCGAGCAGGCCCAGGCGGTTGGCGTGTCGCTCACGCCGCTGCGCTGGGTCGAGAAGCGCCCCGGCGATGATCGCGTGCCTCCGGTGCCCGAGCACATCCAGGGCGCCGACGTGCGCCTGCTGGTCGCGGAGGCCGATGTCACGGCCATGACCGCGGCGCCGAGCAACTTCCTCGCCGAGCTCGAACCGAGCGATCTGCGCCGGCTGCGGGCGGTGACCCGCAGCGCGTACCACCGGCGCTACCCTGGCCAGCCACAGCTCACCGACCGGCAGTGCGACACGCTCATCAACGATCTGGGCCCCGAGGCCGCGATCGCCGCTCTCCACGCCGGCCGGGCCACGCTGCAATGACGCGGGCCCTGGCCGTGTTCCACGATCACGGCTGTCACGCCCTCGATCGCTTCCTGCGCCCCGGCTTCCGCCATTGCTTCGCCGTGGTCGACGCCGGCGGCACCTGGGTTCGGCTCGACGCCATGGCTGGCCGACCGGTCGTGGATGTGGTATGTGCGTCGTCCTACGACCTCGCGACGTTCTATCGGCAGGAGGGCTTTCATGTGATCGAGACCAAGCAAAACGACCAGCCGCCGGCCTGGCCCTGGGTCGTCGCCAACTGCGTCGGCCTGGTCAAGACGGTGCTTTGCATCTCGGCGCCGCTGGCTGTAACGCCCTGGGGGCTGTACCGCCACATGACCGGAACGCCGCGGCGGTTCGCGCTCGGTTCCCTGCTGCCGGGCAAGAGCCTGTTCTCGCCGCCCAAGCCGCCGGCGCCGGTCATCATCCAGCAGCCCGCGCCCGAGGCGCCGCCACCGCCTCCGCCCCCACCGCCGGAGCGCGAAGACCCGGCGATCGCCGAAGCTGCGCGCAAGAGCCGCGAAGACGAGCTCAAGCGCCGCGGCCGGCGGGCATCCATCCTGACATCTGGCCGCGGCGTCACCGAAGACGCGCCGCTTGGCCGCCCCAGCGCCCAGGCCGGCGCCGACACCCTCGGAGGATAGACCATGGCCACGCTTCAATTCACGGTTTGGGACACGGCTTCCTCGGTGGCCAACGGCCCGGTCAAGAATGAAGGCACCATCACGATCGGCGGCACGTCCGCGGCCGGCGCGGTCATCGATGCGACCGGTGGGAACAAGGGCCGGCGCGTGCGGGTCTTCGCCGATACCGCGTGCTGGGTGACATGGGGCGAGAATCCGACCGCGGTCAACGACGGCAGCGAAGGCCGTGCGATGGGCGCGGAGAATCCCGAATATTTCGACATCCCGGCGAACCTGAAAATCGCCGTCATCCAGAGGACCTGACATGGTTGGCAATATCGGCATGCTGCACGCTCCGCAGGTCGGGCCCGTCGAGAAGGCGGTCGACTACGCCTTCACGCTGGTGGCGGGCTGGCAGAAGAAGGACCGCGCGGAGATCGAGCGGGCGCTCACCGAACTCAAGGCGGCGGCCGAGAACAACTCGAAGGTCTACGCCCAGGCATCGAAGGCACTCAACGACTTGTCCCGGCGCGAGGCGGCGGCGCGCGAGCTGGAAGCGGCGGCGCGCGAGGCCAAGGAAAGCGCGGAGGCACTGGTCCGGGAGAACGCCGCGCGGGTCGCCCGTGAGCAGCAGGACATGGACCGCCGGCAAGCCCTGCTCAACGAGGCGGTGCGGGCGCACAACCAGGCCGTGGCCGACAAGGAGCGGTCCCTCGATCAGCGCGAGACTGCAGCGCACCAGCGCGAGCGGGCCCTGGCGGCGCGCGAGACTGCGGCCATTGAACTCGACCGGGCTGCGAGCAAGACCATGGACGAGGCCCGCGCGGTCAGATCCGACTACGAGACCAAGATCAGCGCCCTGCGCGCTTTGGTGGGGGGCCGGGCATGAAGACGTTCAACACGCTGCGTATCATCTACGAGATCGCATTCGCGGCCGCGCTTCTGGCCCTGACGCTGGCGACCGTCGCCCATGCTCAGGAAGCCGCCGAGTGTCGGGCCTACATCGTGATTCAGGCACCGCAGGCGGATGGTACGGCCGCGCCCTATCTGCTGATCCAGGACCCGCCGGGCACGCTGGGCGAATGCAAGGCCATGGCGCAGAGGTACGAGATAGCCTCCGATATCCTGACCTTCGAGCATGGCAGGGGCAGGTTCGTCTCAACCGATCTATGCGGGGCGATCACGGCCGATCTGACGGACGAGGGTGTGAGCCTGACCGGGCCGGAGATCAACGCGAGGTTCGGCGCGGAAATATGCCCGTAGACACACAGCCCAAGATTCCCTGATGCACTATTACCTCGGCGCTTGGGAGTTCGCTACCGATGCGGGGTTTTCCCGCTGGCGGACGCCCGGCGGCGACGGGTTTTGCATAGACCTGAGAAACCGCGACCAGCGCCTGTCGCCGACTCCGGGCCTGGGCCTGTTCGCCTACCCAAGCGCGCGGGCCTATCCCCAGTTGCTACTTGATCTCGGGGATGACCTGCAGGCAGTCCTGTCCGCCCAGCAGCGCACCGGGCTTTCATCCCTGCTGGGATTTTCACCGCCATTCGGCCCGACCACGACCCTGGCCGGCACTATCCGGCGGCTCCTGCTCGACCCCGCGTTGACCGATCCTGCGGGGGTCTCGGCCTGGAAGCCCGTCAGGGCGAAGCTGGGCGGGGATGTGTGCGCTTGCCTGGGGCCGGAGGTTTTCCGGGAACGCTGCGCCCGCGGCCATGACGCCTTGATCGCCCGGCGGAATGTCTTCCGGGCCGACTACCGCCGCACCAGGGCCGAGCGCGATCCGGTCGCGCTGCGAAAGTGGACCGGCCAGATGATGCTGGACCTGACAGGCCGCCTGTCGAACCTGGATGTGGCCGACGTGCTCCCGCCTGAGTTCGCCGCCGATGGGTATGCAAGACCGACGACGACAATCAACGACACTTTCAACCGGGGAGATCAGAGCAATCTCGGCACATCCAGCGATACTACGTGGTCATGGGTCGAAGTCGCATCGACGCACGATATTTCCTCGAACCAGTGCATTTCAGGAACGTCCATAGACGCGAACCACGTCTCGCGGGCGAACACTAATCTAAGTTCCGACGATCACTACGCCCAGATCGACGTGGTGACCTTCCCCCAGCCGACGACGGACAACCGCGCCATCGTCGCGGGAACCGTCGCTAGACTATCGACAGACGCGGACCCGAATTGGGATGGGTACTTCGGTAGAGTGCTGTATTTCGACGCCGGTTCAGGTGGAAGCGCACAACTTATTGACCTGTATGAAGTAACGAACGGGTCATTTTCTCAAATAGGGTCGAACGACACTGTAACCATTAGTCTGCCGGACACCATAAAGACCGAAGCCGATAATTCGACAATTACCACTTATTTCAACGGTACGGCTTCGACTGCGGCGACTGGCACGAATGGCGTGCACACCGGGCAGCTTCAGACAGGCATTTACGGGTTTAACCGTGACGCCAACTATGTGTTAGATAACTACGAGGCGGCGGATTTGGGCGCGGGACCGGCCGCCAACCCAAAGGGCCCGCTGGGCATGCCATTACACGGGCCTTTCGGGGGGCCGATTTAGATGTATCCAGTTTACACAGTTCCGGCCGGCGATACGCTGCCTGTGTTCTTTCACACGTTCGATTCGAACGATCCGAGTGCCAGCGTGACCCTGACCGGGCTGGCGGTGACGGACATTGAAATCTACAAGGACGGGAGCGTTACCCAAAGGGCATCGGATGCCGGCTATACGCTCCTGGATACCGACGGCATAGACTTCGACGGAATCACGGGCATTCATGGGTTTTCAATCGACACCGGCGACAATACGGACGCTGGCTTCTACACCGTAGGCGCGTGGTATCATGTCGTCGTGTCCTCGGTTACGGTGGATGCCGCAACGGTCAATTTCGTCGCTTGCGCATTCAGGATCGTGGCCGCCGAAGGAGTGGCGGGCGTTCCTGACGTGAACGTGACGCATGTCGGGGACACGGCGCAGACGGCCCGAGATTTGGGCGCGAGCGTGCTTCTGTCCTCCGGCACGGGAACGGGGCAAGTTAGTCTCTCCAGCGGGACCGTGACGGTTGGGACGAACAGCGACAAGACGGGGTATTCCCTGGCCGCGACTGGCCTGGATGCAATCAGCCAAGCGGCAACTGGCATGGTCGAGATCGCCAAGGCGGTTTGGGACCGCGTTCTAAGTGGTGCGACGCACAATATCGCTAGTTCCGCCGGCCGGCGCCTTCGGTCGCTGCAGGATAACGGCCTTTATGCCCTGGCGGCCGTTTGGGTCGATGAGGTCAACGGGACATCGACAGGGACAATCTCGTATGAGGATGCGACCGTAACGAACCGGGCGAACGACTTCGACAATGCCCAGACCGTTGCCGCCGCGCTGTTTCTCAATCGCATTTTCGTGGCGAACGGCAACTCGATCACCCTGACGGCCACGATCAGCAATTTCGAGATTGGTGTTCCCGGAGGCAACTGGACGCTCGCCCTTGGTGGGCAGGCGATCACGGGATGCGATATCAACGACGCGGTGGTGTCGGGGACATACTCGGGGACCGATCCGCATTTCCACAATTGCGAGGTAGGCGCTACCAGCGGCACCGCCGCCAAGTTCTACGGCTGCGGGTTTACTGGCACGTTCACCGTCACGGCTACGGGCAATTTCGATCTGGTCGATTGCTATTCCCTGGTGGCAGGAGCTTCCGCGCCGGTAATCGATTTGGGCGCGGCGGTCGGCGCCACGAACATAAGCATTCGCCGCTGGTCTGGCGGCTTGACCCTAAATAACGTCCAGACCGGCGATGTGGTTTCGGTCGATGTGATCTCCGGCGGGACGATCACGGTCAACGGCACCGGGGGCACGGTGGTCATTCGGGGCATGTGCAACGTGGTGGACGGGTCTTCGGGCAGTGTGACCATTACCCAAACGTCCGTCGTGAACATGACCAAGATCAACGCAGAGGCGGACACGGCCATCTCGGATGCGGCCCTGGCCACGGCAGCCTCCCTGGCCACGGCCCAAGCCGATCTGGATATCCTCACAGGGACGGACGGGGCGACCCTAGCCACCAGTCAGGCTAACTATGCTCCGGCCACTGCGGCCCAAGTCGGCACGCCCGTGGATACCGACATCGCAACGGACATCGCGAATGTAGCTGCCCGGACGCTGACCGCCGCCCCGCTGGCGCAACTGACCCAGAACCTCAACAACTGCATCGCCGGAACCGCCTCCGGGACGCCGACCACGACGACAATGGTCAGCAATGTCTCGGTCACGGTCAACGATCAGTTCAACGGGCGGATCATCACGTTCGACGACGACACGACCACCGCCGCGCTCCGGCGCCAGTCCACCGACATCACGGCATGCACCGCGGCGTCTAACACATTGACCTTCACCGCCCTGACCACGGCACCGGTCAGCGGCGATACCTTCACGATCACCTGATGGCTATCTCGGCGGCAAGAGTCACCCGGTTTGGATTGAGCGGCTACATGACCCGGCCCTATGGTAGCTTCGCGGGCAAGACGGCGACCGAGGGAGTGGCGATTACGCCGTTCGAAGGTCTCCGCGTCAACGTGGGAAGGCTGATGCGCTGACATGAACGAGCACGTCGAACAACTGATCCAACGCTGGCGCGAGGCACGTGGCCGGCGCAGCCTGTGGCACCAGCATTGGGATGATCTGGCCCGGGTCGAGCTGACCCGCCGGCTGGGCTTCGTCACCGATGTCGTCGAGGGCGACCGGCGCACCGAGGATCTGTACGACGGCACGGCGATCCAGGCGGCGCGCGGGCTGGCCAACGCCATGGGCGGCATGCTGCGTCCCGAAGGCGAGACCTGGTTCGGCATCAAGACGGTCGACGATGCCGACGAGACGACCGACGAGGCCAAGGACTGGCTGGCCGACACGCAGCAGCGGCTGTACGAAGCCCTCAACGACCCGCGGGCCCGGTTCCGCCAAGCCACCGGCGAGGTCGATCTCGATCTCGTGGTGTTCGGCACCGCGATCATGTACATCGGCGAGGTCGTCGGCCAGTACCGCCTGCTATTCCAGTCGGTGCACCTGAAAGACGGCGTGCCGATCTTCGGCGACGACGGCAACCTCGAAGCCATGTTCCGCTCGCGCCAACTCACGCTGCGCCAGGCCGAGAAGCGGTTCGGCCGGGATGCGCTGTCCGAGACGACCCGCGGCAATCTCGACAACAAGGCCAAGCTCGACGAAAAGGTCGAGTTCCTGTTCGCCGTCACGCCGCGCGAGGAAGGCCGCAAGGGCGCCGCCTTCGCCCGCAACATGCCGATCGCCGAGACTGTCATCGAGGTCGACGCCAAGCACGAGGTCAAGTCCGGCGGCTTCCCGGAGATGCCCTACATCGCGCCGCGCTGGGATACCTCGTCCGGCGAAGAATACGGGCGCTCGCCGGGCATGGTGGCGTTGCCGGATGCGAATACCAGCCAGGCGGTGGGCGAGACCATGCTGGTCGCTGGCCAGCGGGCGGCCGATCCGTCGATGCTGGTGCCGAGCGATGCCTTCATCGACGCGCCCAACACGTTCCCCGGCGGACTGGCCCATTACGAGGCAGACGCGGTGCGCGACCTGGGATTCGACCCGTTCAAGGTGCTCGAGCCGGGCCGCAACTTCCCGCTGACCCGCGATATCCAGCAGGACACCCGCGAGCAGATCCGCATGGCGTTCCTGCGCAACGTCTTCAACCTGCCGGTCGACGGGCCGCAGATGACCGCGACCGAGGTCATCCAGCGCCGCGAGGAGTTCATCCGAGAGATCGGCCCGGTGTTCGGCCGGATGGAAACCGACTACACGGCGCCCATGGTCGAGCGGGCGTTCCAGATCATCCTGCGCGGCGGCGGCTTCGCGCCCATTCCGCGGGTGCTGGCCGGTCGGTCCGTGCGCTTCGAGTATGAAAGCCCGGTCAAGCGCATCCGCGAGCAGGCCCAGGCCGCGGCCGCCCGGATGTGGGCCGCCGAGCAGGCCGAGCTCGAACAGGTGGTGCCCGGCGCGATGGATGTCGTCAACACCGAGGAGCTTGGCCGGTTCGTGGCGAGCGCCCGCGGCGTGCCGCACCATCTGGTCAATGGCCGCGATACGGTCGCCAAGATCCGCGAGCAGCGCGCCGCGGCCGAACAGGAAGCCAAGGAAGCCGAAATGGCCATGGGCGCCGCCGATGCCGGCGCGAAGCTCATCAAGGCCATGCCGGCGGAACCGCAAGGAGCCGGACAATGAGCGAGCAGATGTGGATGGAACGCGCCCAGAGCGCCGAGGCGAAGCTGACGACGTGCCAGCAGAACCAGGACCGGATCAAGGAAAAGCACCGGGGCCTGATGGAAACGCTGGGCGCCAAGGAGCGGTCCGATGGCTCGATCGATATCGACTTCGACGCCCTGGCCCAGCGCCTGTCGATCGAGCACGCCCTCGAACTGCGCGCCGCGATCGACCAGCACCACCGGATCAGCGGCGCTCCGGGCGCCAAGCCGCGGATCTCGGTCACCGCATGAAGGACGACCTCGAGGACTTCTTCGTCGAGCTGGCCTCGGCGCAGATCTCCGGCCGCACCAGGCTTGACCAATATCGCGAGTTTCGGCACGTTTTCCTGGGCTCCGATGAAGGCAAGCGGGTGCTGCATGACATCCTGGCGATGGGCAAGATGTTCGTGACATCGTTCCGGCGAGGCAACGCGAACCTGCTGTTCGCCCAGGAGGGCCGCCGGTCCATCGCGGTCGAGATCCTGAAAATCGTCCGCGAGGAGCCGCGCGAGCGGCCCGACCGGCAACGCAGCGAGAAATAGGAGACAGAAACCATGTTCGTGCGCGACGAGTGCGGATTCCTGACATACATCCCGGCTAGCCTGTGCGGCGCCGAGGCAGAGGGTGCCGCCCAGGCCGGCGCGGAAGGGGCGGCTGGCGGGGCCCAGGCGGGCGCTGGTGCGCCGGAGGGTGAGGCCGGGGCAAAGGGCGCGGCCGGCAAGGAAGGCGTCGAGGGCGCTGCTGGGGCCGCTGAGGGGGCCAAGGACAAGGGCGCCGAGGGTGCCGCGCCGGCGCCGTCCGACTGGCGCGCCGCCCTGAAATCGCCGGATGCCAAGAAATTCGCCGAGTCCTCGCCCGACGTCGACCACTTGGTGGCCCGGGCCCTGCAGTTGCAGAAGCAGGTCTCGACCGCGATCGTGCCGCCCGGCAAGGACGCCAAGCCCGAGGAGATCTCCGCCTACCGCAAGCGCATCGGCGTGCCAGACGCGCCGGAGGGCTACAAGTTCGCCATGCCGGAGGGCGTCGAGGCGACCGAGGCCGACAAGGCGTTCCAGGCGACGATGGCCAAGACGTTCCACGCCGCCAACGTCAGCGCCGAGCAGGCCAAGGTCTTGAACGAGGCCTTCAACGAGGTGACCAAGGCGGCGCAGGAGGCCCAGGTCCAGGCCGACAAGCAATTCGCCGAGCAGGCCGAGGCCGAGTTGCGCAAGGCATGGCCCGGCGCCGAGTACGACAAGAACCGGACCTTCGCCGAGCGGGCCGCGACGTGGATGTTCGGTGACCAGATGGAGGAGCTGCGGCACCTGGAGACCAAGGACGGCCGCTTCATTCTCGACCATCCGATGTTCCTGCGCGCGTTCGCCGCCGCCGGCCGCGAGATGGCCGAGGGCCAACTGATCCCGCCGATGGCCGCCGACGACCGGGGCCGGGCCGAGGAGCAGGTCAAGGATATCCGCGCCAGGATCGAGGCAGCACAGGGCCGTGGCGATTCCAAGGAGGCGAACCGCCTGTTCCAGGAGGAGCAGCGCCTGCTGTCGCAGATCCAGGGCAGCCGGCCGATCGTCGGCGCCGCCGGCAGAGCGGCTTGACATAGAAGTCAACACCCGCTAAGAGGGCATATCGGTCGCGCCTGGTTCACCGGATTCCCGGCCCCCGGCGCGACCGCAACCGCAGACCCGATGCCCCTGCGGGATCGAAGGCGGCCCCGAAAGGTTCACCGCCAACCTCCCAACGGTTCACTGAGGCGATGCTGATCCCATCAACGATTTTGGGGCAGCTTCCTCATGCCTACCTCCATCGATACCGCCTTCATTACGAGCTATGACGCGAAGGTCCACGAGGTCTTTCAGCGCAAGGGCTCGTATCTGCGGGACGCCGTTCGGATGAAGACCGATGTGGTCGGATCCACGGCCGTCTTTCAGAAGATCGGCAAGGGCGTGGCGACGACCAAGGCGCGCCATGGCACCATCACGCCGATGAACCAGACCCACACCGCGCCGAGCTGCACGCTCGCCGACTTCTACGCCGGCGATTGGGTCGACAAGCTCGACGAGGCCAAGATCAACATCAACGAGCGCGACGTCATCGCCTCCGGCGGCGCCATGGCGCTGGGCCGCAAGGTCGACGACCAGATCACGACGGTTCTCGACACCACGACCCAGACCACGGTAACGCTGACCGTGACCTCCAAGGCGGCGATCCTGGCCACCGCGGTCGAGTTCGCCGAGGCCGCATGGGACAACGACGTGCCCAATGACGGCGAGGTCTACGCGGTCGTCACCGCCCGCTACTGGTCGCAGCTCATGCTGCTCGACCAGTTCCAGCGGTCCGAATACGTCCGCGCCGACGGCATGGCCTTCGTCACCGGCCCGACCATCGGGGGCGGGCGCTGGAAGGACTGGATGGGCATCAAGTGGAAGATGCAGACCGGCCTGCCCGGCGCCGGCACCGCGACGGCCAAGTGCTTCATCTGGCACAAGAGCGCCGTGGGCTACGCAGTCGCCGCCTCGGCCGGCAACATCGCCGGCAACAACGCGGTGGCGGCCGACATCACCTGGCACGGCGATCGGGCGGCCCACTTCGTCAACCACATGATGAGCGGGCAGTCGGTCATGATCGACGACACCGGCGTCATTGAGGGCAACCTCAACGACACCACCGCGATCGCCACGACGTAAGGAGCTGAGACAATGGCTTACACGGCAGGCAACCTGGCCCAAATCAGCTCCGTCAACGGCTACGGTCTGTATCGGTACGACACCACCGATCAGATGGACGTCGTGGAGGATGCGGGCTACTTCAACAACAAGGACGACAACCTCAAGCTGGCCAAGGGCGATATCATCCTGGGCTTCACCTGGGCGACCGCGGTGCGGACCGGGACGATCAGCGAGGCGAAGTCCTTCGTCGTCACCAACGTGATCGCGAACGACGCGGCGGCCTCGGCCGGCAACGTCAATATCGCGGAGATCTGGATCACCTCGGGCGTCTCGTCCGGCGGCTGATCTGTCAACGAGCACGGCACGCACGACCTTGGGCGGCGGGGTTTCCTCGCCGCCCTATTCTTTGCGCCACTCCGGGCCCTGTATCGTGGCCGGCGCGGCGTGGTGTCTGCACGAGGACCTGCACCTCGCCCGGGCCCTGGTCGGCGATGTGCCGGTCATCGCGGTCAACGCGGCGGCGCGCGAGGTCCGGGCCTTCGCGCTGTTCACCCAGCACACCGAGCGGTTCACCCAGCGCGGCCACGAATGGATCCGGCACCAGCGCCGGCTGTTCGGCGGTGGCTTCACCGTCCACGCGCCGGGGAAGGGCACCGAGCCTCATGTCGACCACTGGTGGCCCGATGCCCGGGGCGGCGGCGGGTCGGCCTGGGGCGCCCGCAAGGTGGCGTGGCTCATGGGCTTCGATCCGGTGATCCTGTGCGGCTGTCCGCTGGACCCTGGCCCCTATGCCGGGCACCGGCCGGGGATGTTCATGACCAGGGCGAACGTGATCGAGGATCTGCGCCGCGGCATCGAGGCCGAGCCGCATTGGCATCAAGGGGCTTGCTCGATGAGCGGCTGGACGTGTAAGGTTCTCGGGTCGCCGGCAGGACCGGCGCAACCGGACGCTTCACGATGACCTTTCTCTGATTGAACACTGCGCGCGGTTAGGCGGTCCCGGTCTCTGTCCGGTGGCCGGGGCCGCTGCCCCGCGCGTCAACCGTCTGGTCTCATGCTGACAGTCGCCTGCGTACTTTCAGACGGCCCCAAGCGCCACTACGACCGCAGCCACGTCGAGCGCCTGGCGCACGGAGTCGACCAGCATCTCG
>Ga0224507_10000439_pt1 | contig 16288 bp, 15 predicted proteins | sample SF_Jan12_sed_USG_3_FD_170159 | JGI IMG/M metagenome (GOLD analysis project Ga0224507, IMG submission 170159) | Sediment microbial communities from San Francisco Bay, California, United States - SF_Jan12_sed_USGS_13 | ecosystem: Environmental > Aquatic > Marine > Sediment | place: USA... | reverse complement strand
AAAAAATTAACATTGGTTAATTGTGCATTTTCAAAATTAACTTCTATGAGGCTCGCTCTTAGGAAGCTGGCGCCATCAAGGTTTGAATTCGATAAGTCTGTGTTTTTAAGGATGCTACCGCTTAAATTTGTGCTTATCATATTGGCGTCTTTAAATGACCCGTCGGTTAAGTCGGTGTCGCTCATGTTTGCGTTGTTGAATGTCGCACCGGATAAATCACTTTGTTTAAAAATAGCGCCTTGCAAATCGGAGCCGGTGAAATTAACGTCATTTGCAAGCGTAAACGAAAGGTCGGCGTCATTGAATGAGCAATTGGCAAAGTCACTACGAGAGAGATGGCTACTTGATAGGTTGGTTGCTTGAAATTTAGAGTTGAGGAACTGAATTTTCACAAGGGTGGCGTTGTGTATAGCTGCGTATTTAAAATCAGCTCCATTAACTGTTGCACCGGTAAAATCAGAATTTTGAAGGTGACTGCTTTCAAATAACGATTCATTTATACTCGCGAACTTTAAGCTGACATCACTTAAATTGGCGGTTTTGAAAACGCTGCGATTAATAACTGCACCCTGTAAATTGGCGTTACTGAGATTGGCGTCACTCAAATCGGCGTTGTCTATTGATGCATTACGAAGATCGGCACCACTGAGATTGGCATTTCGTAAATTAACATTATGAAGTTTCACATATCTCAGGTCTGCCCCTCGCAAGTCGGCTCCCTCTAGGGTTGAATCGGTAAAATTAACGCGATATAAAAATGACGATGTTAATTGTGCATTTTTAAGGTTCATACCGGTTAGTTCAAGTCCTGCGAGGTTTGTTTCAATAAGATTAACTCCTTTGATTTTAGATTTCAAAAGTTGGTTAATCTCTACTATTTTAAGAGGCTTACCTATGTTTGGGTTTTCCGGGGCTGGGATATGTGCGCAGGCAAACAAAAGTAGGGTGATAATAATTAACGATAATGAAAGTAAGTGATGCATGTATGTAATGCCTTTAATAAAACTTATCGGCATATTAAGTTTTTGTGTTGAAAGTCTAAATATGCTGAATTGTAAAAATAGATTAAATTTGTTTGCTCGACTTTTTTGCGACATTATTTCGTAAATACACTGGAATAGCATCTGCAGCAGAAACAACGTTTCCAAGCTTTAGTTGGTTGGTGGCTAAAATACCAATTTCTTCAGCGGAGGTTAGTCGTTTTTTAAATATCTTAGTTAGGTGTGATATTTTTTGTTTTTCTGCTAGCACATCATCAAATTCATCCCAGCCAGAGCCAATCGCATATACAGGTGTATTTTCTTTTAATATATCTATAAATGGAGCGTCATGAGGGCTGCTTATTGCTTCATCCGCAGATGGCAAAACAAAACCATTGTCTGTTACGGTGTAAATGCACCAGTAAATTTCCTGCATTCGGGCATCAATGGCAGCAATAATTTGTGCTTTTTTGGCGTCTTTTGCAATTTGTTGCGCGAGAGCTGCCAGTGTTGAAATTTTGATAACGGGTAGATCTGCACCGTAAGCCATACCTTGAATAACGCCGGCGGCAATTCGCAATCCGGTAAAAGAGCCTGGCCCTTGTCCAAATGCAACGGCATCCAATTGGCCTAATTTTGTTTCTGCTTGAGCTAGGAGGTCATCACACATGCTCAAAATTAGACTGGAGTGTTTCTGCGGCGCTAATTCGAATCGCGTAATTAACTCACCGTCTATGTTAAGAGAGGCGGAGCATGCTTCTGAGGATGTGTCGATGGATAATATTTTCAAGGTGATAAATGGCTATATTGGGTAAGTGGGAATGAAGAATTGTGGGATAATTAAACGGTTGCCTGTTTGACGCGTGTATCATCAATCAGACCTTCTTCAGGTGTCCACACAATATCGGATATAATTTTAAATTTAGCTAAAGACATCGCGCCGCGTTTGTTGCGTTTGCTGGACTTGTTTTCCTCTGTAGCTTCGATTATGACATCTCGCTCGGCTTCGTAAATTGTGATGGGCTCATAATGTTCATTCATTAATACAAGAACAACGCTATCCCATTCTTGGTCAAGTTTAAGTTGACCAATTCGTTGACCACTTTTATTTTCGTCAAAAATAGCGCGACCCTTAATTTGGATTCGCTTATCTTTGCGGGGTTCTTTTGTACCAACAGCATCATAACCACCGACTGAATCTTTGCATAGTTCCAGATGTAGCGCTTGGGCCGCGTCAAACTCGGCTATTTCACCACTAATACCTAATGGCTTGCCCGTAGCTTTGCGGTATTCTGCCGCCAGCCGTCGTGCCTCAGTTACGAGTTTTTCTGTAGAATAAACGCCCATGGTTAGTGATTTCTTTGATCTAAGTTATTAATGTAATAACGGATTTTAGCATAGTTATTAATTTAGCGAACGTAAAATACGTTTCACTCATAGTAAGTATCGGCTACCACTTGGCAAAATATTAGTTTATTTCTGCAAATTCAACAAATTAAGTTGTATAAGCAAGACTATACTTACATATAAGAGTGTAAAGTCTACTCTTAAGTAGATATTTTAAGTCGTAACAGGCTTGATTGCTTTCACTTCACCCAATCTTCCGGCAGCTCATGTATGCCATAGATACGAAGCATATAGAATCATTAGGGTTGCAGCCAAACAGTGTTAAGTCCGACAGCCTCCTAGATTAGTTGATATAATTATTAGCACCGTAGGTCACCTCTTATAACAATTTGGTGGTCATCATTAATGGATAAATAGACTTAAAAGTAGGAAAAATGGAAGAAATGTATCCCACGCCTTACGAGTTAATTGGTGGCGATAAAAAGGTAAGAGAGTTGGTTGAGCGTTTTTATGAGCTAATGGATACCATGCCGGAAGCGTATGAAACGAGAAAAATGCATCCGGACGAATTGGCAGAATCTATTGAAAAACTGTATAAATTTTTGACTGGTTGGTTCGGCGGGCCACCAATATATACTCAGGAATTTGGTCACCCGAGACTGAGAGCAAGGCATTTGCCTTTTAGTATTGACGACCAGGCGCGTGATCAATGGTTAATGTGCATGTATCAGGCAATGGATGATGTTGGGATAGATAAGAAAGTGCAGATGTCGCTGAAACAAAATTTTTCACAAATGGCAAATCACATGAGAAACCAGTAAAGCGATTATGCTTTACTGGTTTTTTCGGGGTGCTATTGTTTTGCCAGTTTGTATTTATTGACCAGCTTTACTCGCTTTTCGTATGCCTCTCTTGCAATCGCTGCATCTTCCAGAAAATACGGCAACTCACTCATAAGCAAAGCCTGAGGCCCATCAACCATTGCAGTTTTTGGGTCAGGATGGAAATCCACAAGTACCATATTGGCGCCAGCGACTATACCCTGTGCCGTTACGTGTGAAACATCCATAATGCCATCAGGCGTCGTTAAGCGAGAGCCTACTGAATGGGATGGGTCAATACACACCGGCATTCTTGTTAATCTTTTTACAACAGGCACGTGGGCAAAATCGACCAGATTTCTATGGGGATCACCCATATTTGTTTTCATGCCGCGAAGCGCAAATATGACTTTGTCGTTACCTTCACTTGCGAGGTATTCAGCCGCGTTGATTGATTCTTCCAGCGTTATACCAAAACCACGTTTTAACAATACCGGAAATTCCTTTTGCTTACCCGCAGCTTTGAGCAACTCAAAATTTTGTGTGTTTCTTGTGCCGATTTGTAACATTACCCCGGTTGGGTTTCCTGTTTTTTTTAGTGCGTCTTTAATCTCTTTTATATGAATATCATGAGTGATTTCCATGGCGATAACTTTAATGTCGTACTTTCCTGCCAATTCAAACACGTAAGGTAAACAGGATTTACCGTGCCCCTGAAACGCATATGGATTAGTGCGAGGTTTGTAAGCACCCATGCGGGTACATACCTGGCCGTTGTCTTTTAGCGCGACCATCATTTCTTCTACGTGTTTTGCATTATCGACGGCGCATAAGCCGGCGAAAATATTTAGATTATCTTGGCCAAAATGAACACCGTTATATTCGAAGGATGATGGCCGGGTATCGTTCACATGACGACCTAATACGCGATAATCTCGTGAGATCCTGACAACATTATCGACACCCGGCAGGTTTTCCATATCATGAATTGAGAGTCCGGCAGTTTCACCAATTAGATATAGTTCTGTTAAATGTTGCTGAGAGCCCTGAACCTCATGAACTCGGGTTTTAATGTTGGGAAGCGAATCAACATAGCTCATGAGTGTTTTAAATCTTTCGTCTGCTGGGGTGATATCTGGGCTTAGGATAAGGATCATAAATAACCTATAGATTAGCGTGAAAAAAGAATAATTAACCGGTGATGTTAGTTACATTATTTAAAAGCAAAATAGCCTCAAATCAGGTGACTGTAAATTCTGGCTTAAGTATGTGGCCATATCTGATAAAAATCATGCAAATATATATCCGGAAAGGCGTTGACCGTGCATTGTGGACGCGTTATGGTGCTTGCCTTCAAAATAACTTAGTCAATGAGTCAGGTTTGGCGATTAGGGCCAGGATTTTTACTAGATTATTTTGACCAATTCAATTGGTATACTTTCTATCGAGGAGAATAGCATGAGAACAGGCACAGTTAAGTGGTTTCACGGTACCAAGGGTTATGGTTTTATTCGCCCAGTGGATGGCAGTGACGATGTTTTTGTCTTTTATCCCAGCATAGAGGGAGAAGGGCACAAAATGTTGAGCTGTGGTCAATCAGTGCAGTTTGAGTCAGCGCTTAACAATAGCGGTCATCATGCTACGAGAGTAGTGACTGCCTAACAAAATATCCCCATTTAATCTATATATTGTCTGATCAAGTCATAATAGGCGTCGGTGCGCCGATCTCTTAAATATGGCCAGACTCTTCGCGTATTCTCAGTTTGGCTCATATCCAACTCAACAGTTAATATGTTGTCGTTTTGTTGTGATTGGGCCAATATTTCTCCCTGTGTACCGCAAATAAAGCTGTTTCCCCAAAATTCAATACCATCGGTTACCAGAGACAAGTCTTCTTCGTGACCATGTCGGTTTGCAACAATAACAGGTAAGGCGTTGGCGATGGCATGTCCTCGTTGAATGGTAATCCAGGCATCTTTCTGTCGAGCCTGCTCTGCTTTGTCGTCACTGGGATCCCAGCCAATAGCAGTGGGGTATAACAATAAATCTGCACCTGCTAATGCCATGAGCCGTGCTGCTTCAGGAAACCACTGGTCCCAACAAACCAGTACGCCGAGTTTCCCCAGTGATGTGTTTATTGGTGTAAATCCTTTATCGCCAGGCGTGAAGTAGAATTTTTCGTAAAACCCAGGATCATCCGGTATGTGCATTTTTCGGTAAGTGCCGGCAATGCTACCGTCAGTATCAAATACCACGGCTGTATTGTGGTAAAGCCCTGCAGCGCGCTTTTCAAATAATGATGCGACGATGACCAGTTGATGTTTTTTTGCCAACAAAGATAATTCATCACTTGATTCGCCAGGAATAGTTTCTGCGAGGTCAAAATTATCGTGGTTTTCTGATTGGCAAAAGTAGGGTGTATTATGTAGCTCTGGCAATAAAATTAAATTGCTACCCTGATTCGCGGCCTGTTCGATTGCTGTACTGATTTTCAATTTATTATCGGCAATGTCATCGGAATAACATTGTTGAATAACGGATACTTTAATCGATTTATTCGTCATAAATACCCGTCAGGTATTTGCATGGTTAAACAGTGCAAACTACCATTTTGCTCTATTGCTGCGTTAAACATGATGCCAATGATTTCTCTACCTGGAAAACATTCAGCGATGGTATCCATTGCTTGCTGGTCCTGTTTGTCATTATAGATCGGTACAAGTACCGCGTCATTAATGATAAGAAAGTTAGCATAACTTGCCGGAAGTCGTCGTCCGTCTTCACCAAAAACAGCGGCTGGGAAGGGTAGTGATTTTAGTTTATACGGCTTATCTTCCCAGTTTAAAAATGTTTTTAACTGAGCCTCCATTTTGATGTTGGATTCAAAATGCTCATCGTTTTCATCGGTGCATTTAACATAAACAATAGTTTCTGGATCTGTAAAACGCGCAAGCATATCGATATGGCTGTCTGTGTCATCGCCGGAAAGATAGCCATTATCTAGCCATAATATTTTACTGATACCTAATGTATTTTGTATGATGTCAGTTATATTGTCCTTTGAATACAATGTATTGCGTGTTTCAGCTAACAAACAAGATGAGGTTGTTAGTAGTGTGCCTTTACCATCACTTTCTATACTGCCGCCTTCTAGTACAAATTCTGCGGTGATGATGTTTTCTGCTTTAATAACGCCAGTTTCGTGCAATTGTTGATTAACTTGCGTATCCAACGATGCATCAAATTTATTCCCCCATCCGTTAAATCGAAAATCCAGTATGCGGTTATTGTGCTTATCAAGGGTAATTGGGCCGTAGTCGCGCGTCCAGGTATCATTGGTTTGTACGATAGAAAAAATGATGTTTGATGAATTAATGCTGGCTTTTTGTAAGCGTTCATTTATATGATTTTGATGCGGCTCATCGTAGGCAATGATAAGCGTTTTTTCAAAGCGCGTGATGGCTTCGACGAGTTGTAAATAAATGGTTTCTATTTTTTCTAAATTATTAACCCAGTCGCTGTGCTTGTGTGGCCAGGTAATCATAACGCCGGATTGTGTTTCCCATTCGGCTGGAAGTCTTGGATTTGGCATATAAACGGTATCTTTTTATTAAGCCGCGGAGGCGTAAAGATGCAATTGATAGATAAATTAATTTGCATCTTTACGTCATTGCGGTGAAGTTTAAGTATTATATCTTTTTAGCCTGCGCAATTGCGTTGCCAATATAATTTGCTGGTGTCATTTCTAGCAATATTTTTTTGGCTTCTGCAGGTACTTCTAAGGTTTCAATAAATGCACGCATGCTGTCTTGGTTAACGCGCTGACCACGGGTTAGCTCTTTCAATTTCTCGTAAGGGTTTTCGATTCCGTATCGACGCATTACTGTTTGAATTGGTTCGGCCAATACCTCCCAGTTATTATCAAGATCCTTAGTAAGTGCATCTACGTTTATTTCAAGTTTGCTAATGCCCTTTAACGCTGATTCGTATGCAATAACACTGTGAGCAATACCAACGCCAAGATTACGCAAAACAGTTGAATCCGTTAGGTCACGCTGCCAGCGGGAAACAGGTAGCTTGCTAGCCAGATGCTGCATGATTGCGTTCGCGATGCCTAGGTTTCCCTCTGCATTTTCGAAATCAATCGGGTTTACTTTATGCGGCATAGTGGATGATCCAATTTCGCCGGCAATGGTTTTTTGCTTGAAGAAGCCAATAGAGATGTAAGCCCAAATATCACGACAGAAATCCAACAATATTGTATTAAATCGTGCAAGCGCATCAAACAACTCTGCAATGTAGTCATGCGGCTCAATCTGAATTGTGTACGGATTCCAAGTTAGGCCTAAGTCTGTTACAAATTTTTCAGCAAAAGCCTCCCAGTTTAGATCGGGATAAGCAGAAAGGTGGGCATTATAATTTCCAACGGCACCATTTATTTTTCCTAGCATTTCAATATCAGCAATTTGATTACGCTGGCGTTGCATACGATAAACCACGTTGGCGAATTCTTTACCCATCGTTGTCGGAGAAGCAGGCTGACCGTGAGTCCGTGACAACATCGGTATGTCAGCAAACTCATGCGCCATTTTTTTCATATCGGCGATAATGCTGTCAATGCGCGGAATAATAACCAGATTTCTACCTTCGCGCAGCATCAAGCCGTGGGAAAGATTGTTGATATCTTCTGAGGTACAGGCAAAATGAACAAATTCAGATACCGCGTTAAGTTCTTTATTATGCTGAATGTGTTCTTTAATAAAGTATTCAACTGCTTTTACATCGTGATTGGTGGTTCTTTCAATCTCTTTTATGCGTTCGGCATAAATGGGTAAAAAATTCTCGGCTAGAGAATCCAGAAGAAGGAAAGCCTCATTGCTTAGTACAGGTACTTCGGTAATTTCCGGGTGAGCAGCCAGTGCCTGTAGCCAGCGAACTTCTACCAATACGCGATGCCGTATAAGGCCATATTCACTGAAAATAGGTTGTAAGTCGTCAGTTTTGCTGCCGTAACGACCATCGATAGGGGAAATTGCTGTTAGATTGGATAATTCCATAGTATTAACCTGTAAACCTCTGAAATGAATTGCGCGCGATTTTACATGATCTCGTGCAATTAGTCGTTAAAATGCCGAGAAAAATCCGGAAACAGCTATCCATTATCGATTGGGCTGCAATCGAGAAACCCAAAACATAATATTTGGCGTGTAGGGGTTGATTTTTATCAGTATTTTGGCTAAATGATTACAATCAATGTAAAATAGCCAGCCAAACATCATCAGGATGTTTATTTTGCATCCGATATTAGTATTCTTAACCGATTTCCGGTTTTAAACATCGTAAACAGGAGTTTCCATCAGTGCTAGAAGCCTATCGCCAACATGTTGAAGAACGTGCACAACAGAATTTACCCCCATTACCTCTCGATTCTGAGCAAACAGCCTCGCTCGTTGAGCTTTTAAAAAGCCCACCTGCCGGCGAAGAAGCAACGATTCTTGAATTATTAATTCAACGAGTGCCACCGGGTGTGGATCAGGCAGCTTATGTTAAAGCTGGTTTTTTAGCCGATGTTGCGAGTGGTAAAGCAAATTCCCCGTTAATCGATGTTGTAAAGGCAATAGAAATTCTTGGCACCATGCTGGGTGGTTATAATATTCAGCCGTTGATAAGTATGCTGGATGATATAAAAGTTGCGCCGATTGCGGTTAATGCTCTCTCCAAAACATTATTAATGTTTGACGCTTATCATGATGTTGTTGAAAAAGCCAAAACCAACGAGTTTGCAAAACAGGTTGTTGATAGCTGGGCTAATGCTGAATGGTTTACCTCGCGCGACAAAATGCCAGAGAAAATAACTGTTACTGTTTTTAAAGTTGATGGCGAAACAAATACAGACGATCTGTCACCGGCGTCTGAAGCATGGAGCCGCCCGGACATTCCATTACACGCGAAAGCCATGCTTATAAACAGCATGGATAAACCGTTAGAAACAATTGAAGAGCTGAAGAAAAAAGGGCATTCAATCGCTTATGTCGGTGATGTCGTAGGAACAGGTTCTTCACGTAAGTCTGCCATTAACTCGGTGCTTTGGCATATGGGCAAGGATATTCCATTTGTGCCGAATAAGCGTCAGGCAGGTGTTGTGCTGGGCGGGCAAATAGCCCCAATCTTTTTTAATACAGCAGAAGACTCTGGCGCTTTACCGATTGAGTGTGATGTAAGCAAGTTAAATATGGGGGACGTTATTCACGTTTATCCTTATGAAGGAAAAGTGACTGACGAAGCTGGAAACACACTGTCTACGTTTGACTTGAAACCGTTAACCATGCCTGATGAAGTGCGAGCTGGTGGACGTATCCCCCTTATTATCGGTCGATCACTCACTGATAAAACCCGTGAAGGTTTGGGGCTTGAGCCTTCAGACGTATTTTTACGCCCAGTTGCCGTAGCTGATTCTGGTAAAGGTTATACACTGGCGCAAAAAATTGTGGGCAAAGCATGTGGTGTTAAAGGTATTCGCCCCGGCACTTATTGTGAACCCAGAATTACGACAGTTGGTTCGCAAGATACCACCGGCGCAATGACACGTGACGAATTAAAAGAATTAGCCTGTCTTGGTTTTTCTGCCGACTTAGTCATGCAAAGTTTTTGTCACACTGCCGCTTATCCAAAACCGGTTGATATAACCTTGCAACACAATCTACCTGAGTTCATTCAAAATCGAGGCGGTGTAGCGTTAAGGCCTGGCGATGGAATTATCCACTCATGGTTAAACAGAATGTTGTTACCTGATACCGTCGGTACTGGTGGTGATTCTCATACTCGCTTCCCCATGGGAATTAGTTTTCCTGCAGGCTCAGGATTAGTGGCTTTCGGTGCAGCGCTTGGCGTAATGCCACTGGATATGCCCGAGTCTGTATTAGTGCGTTTTAAAGGTGAAATGCAACCGGGTATCACCTTACGTGATCTGGTGCATGCAATTCCCTATGTCGCTATTCAAAAAGGTTTGTTAACGGTAGAAAAAGCGGGTAAGAAAAATATTTTCTCTGGCCGTGTTCTTGAAATTGAAGGCCTACCCGAATTAAAAGTTGAGCAGGCATTTGAATTGGCTGATGCATCTGCAGAACGTTCTGCAAATGGTTGTACAGTTCACTTAAACGAAGAACCGATTGTTGAATATTTAAAATCAAACATTACTTTATTGAAATGGATGATTGAAAATGATTATGAAAACAAACGAACATTACAACGCCGAATTGATAGCATGCAAGCTTGGATTGATAATCCGCAGTTGTTAGAGCGTGATGCGGACGCAGAGTATGCCGAAGTTATTGAAATTGATTTGAATGAAATCAAAGAACCGATATTATGTTGCCCAAATGACCCTGATGACGTGAAATTATTATCAGAAGTTGGTCAGGTTGAAATTGATGAGGTTTTTATCGGGTCATGCATGACAAACATAGGTCATTATCGAGCCGCAGGTAAAGTGCTTGAGAATGAAACTAATGTGCCATCCCGTTTGTGGATAGCTCCTCCAACAAAAATGGACATGCACCAACTAACTGAAGAAGGCTACTATTCAATCTTTGGGCGGGCCGGTGCAAGAACAGAAATGCCGGGATGCTCATTGTGTATGGGTAATCAGGCTAGAGTAAGAGACAATGCAACGGTTGTTTCTACCTCAACTCGTAATTTCCCTAATCGCTTGGGCAAAGGTGCAAATGTATATTTGTCATCGGCAGAACTCGCCGCAGTTGCATCGACTCTGGGCCGATTACCCACAATGGCAGAATATATGAGTCATTCGGATAAAATAACTGCCATGTCAGATAATATTTATCGTTACATGAATTTTCATGAGATTGAAAAGTATCAATCTGTGGCAGAAAAGTTTATACCTATAGCACTTTCAAATTAATTGGTAGCAAATGATAAAGAGCGGGTCAGGAAGGCTCGCTTTTTAAATAAGATGTAACTGCTCAGCGTGTTTAGATTTTGCCTCAGATCAAGGCGTTTTCGCACGGAGAGAGGGAGCATATAAAAATATGTGACCGATTGAGTACGAAAACAACGCAGATATGAGGTAAAAGATGAATACGCTGAGAAGTTACAAAAAGATTAGGTTAATTAGAACTTAGCAGCGCATAAGTACTCTAATGCCCTAATACTTTGCAGTTAATATTACCTTTAAATTGGATTTTGCGTATAGTAAAGCAGCAGTTTGCCGCAAGGTGTCGAATAAATCCTGACAATGATGAGTATTGAATAGATTATGTTTTTAGATAATTATTTTTCGGAAAATAGTGCTTCACAAATTAGCTTTACTCGAAAACAAGCAAGTGATTTTGCCAAAGACATTGCAGATGACTTTAATCCCATTCACGACCAGGATGCTAAACGCTTTTGCGTCCCCGGTGACTTGTTATTTTCAACAGTGTTACGGAAATACGGCCTAAGTGAAAACATGCAATTTGATTTTCTTGGTCTAGTTACGGATGACGTAACGCTAGGTTTCCCGGAAAGTGATGAGGGTAAGTTGGTAATATCGGGCGATAATGGTAAAGATTATCTTGCTATCATTCGTGATGGAGAAATTCATACAGACAAGCAGAAAATAGCAAAACTTATTCGTCAATATGTTGCTTTTTCAGGGCAGACATTTCCGCATATTTTAGTTCCATTAATGGAGCAAAATGAAATGATGATCAACCCGGACCGTCCTCTAGTCATTTATGAAAGAATGATGATTCATTTTAATCATTTTAACTTTGATGACCTCACGTTGAAGATGACATTTTCGAAAATGAAAGTTGATGGTAAAAGAGGTAATGTCAGCTTACGATTTATTTTGCAAAGCGATGATGAAGTTGTAGGGACTGGTGAGAAAAACATGGTATTAAGTGGATTACGTTCCTACGAAGAAGAAAAAATAGGTCAATTAACACAAGTGTATAACACAAGAAAAAACAAATATTTGAAATTGACAGCGTAATATAACTCTGTTTTAAATTTGTTAAGATTGACTAAAAATACAAAAAAATATAGCCGCTTGGGGTTACGTATAGTAACTCTGAGCTAATATTCCGATACCAGTTTCAATCCACTCTATAATTCTATAGCTGTAAGGCATCAGCCTTCTTTATCTTATTTCCTGCCTCAACGGAATAACACCTGCATAGCGAATTTACGAATAACTGACTGTTTCAGTATTTATCTTTGAAAATCAGGTTTTTTTATTAAACCTATTAACTAGATAGCCGATATGATGGTTCAGTATGTGTGTTTTAATTGGGCGTAACTGATTTATTTGTGATGATAATTAAATTTATTGGGAACAAATAAATATTCTCATGTCTAATTTGGCAAATTTAACAATCAATGTCTGGAGGACAACGATGAAAAAAATGGTAATTCGTAGCTCAATAAGTGCGTTTGCATTAAGCTTGTTGATTGGTATGAGTGGTTCGGTATTGGCTGGTGATAAAGGTGCTGGTGGCCATGGAGGTCATCACAAATCCGCTGATAAAGGTTCATCATCCTGGGGTGGTGGAATGGGTGGATGGGGCATGTCCGAAGGTGAGGGTTTTATGACCGCTCGCTTGCGTGCTGTCTGGACACTTGACTTGAAACAGGATCAAAAGGATAAAATACGTGCGATTCAGCGAAAAGCTCGTGCAGCCCATTGGGATCTTGAAGATAAAATTGAGATGCAAGCCGATAAGCTTTTTGAACAATACAAATTTCCAAAACGTGACGCAAAGGCCATCGGTAAGGTTTATGCTGTAATTTTTGACCTACGACGTCAAATTATTGAAAATGGAATTGAAACCGGCAACAAAGTTGAAAAAGTATTAACTACTGATCAATGGAAGTCACTTAAGAAAAATAAAATGAAGAAGTGGGGTGGTGATTGGGATAAGAAGTAATCCCAATTAATTCAGCGCGACTTTATTTTGTTATAAAAATGCCGGTTAAGCTATTTTAAGCTTGGTCGGCATTTTTGTTATTTGCTTATCTTGGTATCTACTGGCTATAATCCGGATTCTGATCAGAATCTATTAATCAAAAATGCTACCTTTTTTTACTTTCAATCCTAAGAACTATTTGTCGGGCGGTGCTGTAATAGGCTGTTTGATGATTATAGACGCGCTGATGTTTTTTAGTGGTAATCAATCTTTTATTAATCAAACCTTTTCAATGATTGAGCTAGCTTGGCTAGTATATTCAATGATTGAGTCTTATCGATTTCGAAAAAACGGAATAAAACTTACCGCTCCGTTATCTTATATCCTATATTATTTATTTGGCTGGTTTTTTGGTAGTTATTGGCTAGCGATTAACGAAAATCTGCACGCATTACCCACCTGGTATATGGTATTAGCTATGTTATTTGGCACATACTACACAGTCATTTGTTTGATAATATATAAAACAAGTTGTAATAAATAATGTCACGTTACCGACCTCCTACTATACCTTCGTCACCCTATATAACAGGGGAAGGCGTTTTAAAATTACGTCATGAACTACAATACTTATGGACTAAAAAAAGACCAGAAGTGACTCAGGCTGTGCATGAAGCCGCAAAGCAGGGTGATCGCTCTGAAAACGCAGAATATATCTATGGTAAGAAACAGTTGCGACAAATAGATAGCAGGGTCAGATTTTTGCGTAAGCGTCTGGATGTTTTGCAAGTGATTGATCAGTTACCGGCAGACAAGAAGAAGATTTTTTTTGGTGCTTGGCTTACATTAGAGGATGATGACGGTAATGAAAAAAAATATCGCATTGTTGGACCTGATGAATTTGGTGATAAAGACGAATACATCAGTATGGATTCACCAATTGCCAAAGCTTTGTTAGGTAAGAATTTGGATGATGAAGTAACGGTTAGAACACCAGGTGGCGAAGTTAACTGGGCTATTGTTGATATTAAATATGGGGAGTAAGCCTCGTCCAACGAAGCATTTTTGTAAATATACAGTGTACTCATATATTGCCCCAGAAACGGCGGCATTTTGTACTCAATCGGTCACACGTATCTATATGTTCCCTTATTCCGAGCAAAATGCCGCGATTTCTGGTTCTGTTTTAAAATCCATGTTACTAGCACGCAATATTTAATCTTACAAAACTTACAGCTTAATCTGTAAGTCGGTATCTTACTTATGCGTTAACTTGAGTTTGGAGTGTTTTCGCTAGTCTCTTTTCTCGTCTCGCTGTTTTCCACGCCAGCCATAATTTCCTAAGCGGTGTTAACTTAACTCGGTGTTCCAGCACGCGGTATCCATCGCGTTCTATTTCATTCAGCGTGGCCTGATATATTTCCGCCATGATTAAGCCTGTACGTTGGGAAAGGCGATCTTCTACGGGTAATAATTCATAGGCTTTTTGATAATGGGACTGGGCTCGATCAACTTGAAACTTCAATAAGTTCACCACGTTTTCTGTGGTTTTGCCTGCAAGCAAGTCATCATTTGTGACATTAAAGCGAGCTAGTTCATCTTGTGGCAAATATACGCGGCCACGTTGCACGTCTTCATAAACATCACGGGTGATATTGGTCAATTGGAATGCCATGCCTAATTCGTGTGCATACTTTAACGTTTGTCTATTTTTGTAACCGAAAATTTCAACGGATAATAATCCAACAACGCTGGCAACTCGATAACAATATAACTGTAGTTCTTTAAATGTGGGATAAACGTCAAATTCCAGATCCATAGCCATACCGTCTATGATTTCGACAAAGTATTCTTCAGCTAAATTGAAGTGTTTAATGTGCTCTTGAAGCGCAATAGCCACTGGATGACTTGGAGTACCGTGAAATATTTTTTGGACTTCTTCACGCCACCAGTTTAATTTTGTCTGGGCAATTGCATGGTCAGCAATCTCGTCAACTATATCATCGACTTCCCTGCAGAATGCGTAGAGTGCAATAATCGCGTCTCGCTGTTTTTCTGGTAAAAAGCGAAAGCTGTAATAAAAGCTGGAGCCACTTTTAGCGGCTTTATTTTGACAATATTCTTGTGGGTTCATAATTATTAACTTTGTTCGTTTGTTGATTCCAGTTCAATCGTACGTGTGGTTTTTTCGATTGGCTCAGGGGAGTGTAATTCTTTTTTTGTTTCTATGCCTAGTTCTTTGAATTTTTTTGCATTGGGCATTACTCGTGTTGTCAGTGACGCGACGGCCTTGTTGTAGTGACCAACACTCTGGTCGAGGCTTTTGCCGACTTTTGAAAGACTTTCGCTAAATGTGGCCATACGGCCATACATTTCTTCGCCGAGCTTTTTTATTTGTTCGGCATTTTCTGCCAGTGTTTCCTGGCGCCAGCCAAAGGCAACGGCACGAAGCAGGGCAACAAAACTGGTTGGTGTGGCGAGAATGACTTTGTTTTGCAGCGCCTCTTCAATCAATGATCTGTCCAGATCCAGTGCAGCGTTTAGGAACTGATCGCCGGGAATAAATAAAACAACAAAATCGGGTGATTGATTGAATTGGTGCCAGTAAGTTTTACTCGCTAGCTCTTTTATTCTTTGTTTAACGTGTTTTAAATGGCGCTGTAATGCAATTTCTTTGTCCGTGTCGGTGGTGGCTTCAATGGCGTCAAGATAGGCATCCAGTGGCGTTTTACTGTCGACTATAATTTCGCGTCCTGCTGGCAGGCGAACGATCATATCCGGGCGTAGTCGCGCCCCTTCTTCATCGTGTACGGTTGTTTGTTCACTGAAGTCACAATGTTCAACTAGGCCAGCAAGTTCTGCTAGGCGTTTAAGTGTCATTTCCCCCCATTGACCGCGAACTTCTGGACGGCGGAAGGCTTGCACAAGGTTGCGGGTTTCGGCGTTAAGCACATTTTGTGATGTTGCCATGTTTTCGAGATGTTTGGAGAGGGAGCCGTGTGCTTCTTTTCTGTCTTTTTCCATTTCTTGAAGCTGTGAGCGGGTTTTTTCGATGGTCTCTTGAATGGGTTTTATCATCTCGCCAAAGGCGTTTTCTTTTTTATCGAGTTCGTGTTTTGCCTGTTGCTGGTATTGCGCTAGATTCTGTTGAGCTATTTTCAAAAAATCGGCACTATTTTGTTTTAATACCTGTGAAGATAATGACTCAAATTTTTCTGATAATTGCTGTTTT
>Ga0224507_10000437_pt1 | contig 16311 bp, 29 predicted proteins | sample SF_Jan12_sed_USG_3_FD_170159 | JGI IMG/M metagenome (GOLD analysis project Ga0224507, IMG submission 170159) | Sediment microbial communities from San Francisco Bay, California, United States - SF_Jan12_sed_USGS_13 | ecosystem: Environmental > Aquatic > Marine > Sediment | place: USA... | reverse complement strand
AGCTCACGCTTCAAGCACTATTATCGGAGATAAAATTTATGTATTTGGCGGAGAAATAACGACTACAGATACAACATTCACCACAAATGAAGTTTGGGAATACACCATTTCTACTCATCACTGGGAAGCAAAAGCCACCATGGCAACCGCACGTCAAAATGCGGCCAGCTGTACGGTTAATGGATACGTGTTTTTGTTCGGCGGGTATAATGTTGAAACATCAGAGGTACTCAGTGACATCGCCGCTTTCCATCCAACATCCGGCTTAAGTCCCGGCATAACGTTTGATAACATTACCTTACCACCATTAAAAGGCGCTTCCTGTGCAACTGACGGCTCGATTTTATACGTCTCTGGTGGCACCACCGATAACGTAAATATTTCTAACAAAATATATAGATTTGAGATTACCTTAGACGGCATTAACGACACACTCACCCAGCTGGCTGATGTCATAGACCTACCCTTAAATATGTCCGTTGCGCGGTACAAGCACCAAAGCATAATTAGTAACAACCAACTTTATATCGCAGGAGGACTAACTACCAATGACGTAGTAACTCCAACTCTAGAAATACTCGACCTAGCCACGCTCCAATGGTTACCTGCGGAAAACATAACTGAAATGGATATCGCTCGTTACAACTTTTCGTTAAATATAATAGGCGATCGTATTTATGCTACCGGCGGCCAGGATTCCCCGGGGAATTTACTTAATAGCGTAGAGATACTAGACCCCACTAAAGACTTAAAAACCTGGATTACAGGTGATGCAATGCCATTCAAAAATGCCGCTTTCATATCAGAATACCAACCCTCAAGTGAAACCATGTACCTATTTGGGGGTACAAATTCAGCATTTGTTGATAGTAATGGAAACTCGAATCAAATGCTGTATAGCGGAACCAACTTAAGCTGGCACCCACTATTAAACACAGCTGACGGCATTTACGATACATCAGCAGGACACATAGGTGACTATGTTTATCTCATTGGCGGGCGAGAAGAGAACGGTACAATAAGCAATAAAACTCAAACGTACAGCATTTCTCAAAACTCCTGGGTAACAGCAACCAATGGCCCCGCACCTCTTAAAACAGCTAGAGTCAATGCAACAACCGTTTCAACTAATGGACTAATTTTCGCCATCGGCGGAATTGGGACAGTGAATAACGAAGAGACATATTTGTCAAGCATGGAAATCTACGGTCTAGATAACGCCCCAAATAACTGGAACGATGGTTTCAGTGAAATAAAATATCCCAGGGCAAATGCTTGCGCAATATTTGACAAGGGTTTCATATATCTAATAGGTGGCGAAAATGATGTCGGGTTTGTAAAAACCATAGAACGATTTAATCCCGCTACAAACGAATGGGCGGAATATGACACCTTATCTAAACCCAGAGCAGGACATAGCTGTGCAATCATCAAAGGAAGCATATATTTAATTGGTGGGTACCTTGATTATGCTACGAAGAAAGCTGAACAAATTGTCGATACTTACACGCCGTCAACCACATCTGGCAAAGGAGTATTTGACTATACTAAAACCAGCTTTAACCAAGCTGGTATAATCAAACCTGCAGTATCCGTGTTCAATGACAGGATTTATATGTTCGGAGGAATTACCGGCAAGCTTTTAAGCTATCAAGGCACTACAATTTCTGAGAAATATACGCCATTCACGGATAGCTGGAAGGATTTAGAGTCTGTTCCTGCCCCGACAGAATTACCTCTTATTGAGACCCCACCAAGCAACAACCCGTACAGTGTGGTAGTAGGAAATAAAATTTATGTTTTTGCGAACAACCACATACTAACATCTCTTGAAGGAGACATCACAGCAACCCGCCGAAACTCTACTAACATTTACGTGCTGGAATAATTTATTTCTTCCCAAAGTTTATTGAGATATACGCGATAAGTGGAAACACATAAAAACCTGTCTTAATACCAATAGTAGGTAAAAACTCTTCAAAAGTGACCGGGTAACCAACATGATAAATAGGAAAGTCAGAGTAAAATGATAACACTCCATATGACACCGTTAACACGCTAACTACAATAAATGCAGGGATTTTTAGCTTGAGTAACCACGCAAAAACCAAAAAACTTAAAATAGTCACAGGCATCACAAAAGCGGTTACATTCGGAAAGGAACGCACTAAATAAAACAATGCGATCTCCACTACTATAATTAACATAAAATATTTTGAAGCTGCCATCATATGGCTTACGTATTTCAATTACTTTCCCCTGAGACTTTTTAAACGAAATTATTGACTCTACAAACTTACTCCTATTAGAAGTAAATCATATAAATATGCACCATTTACATTCAAGACTGACGACTAAGATACCAATGTCACCAAAACCACACACTATTAAACATCATGTCTCGCCCACTTTAAAAGCAGACACTCAACACATAAGCAATTAGTCTACAGCTGTCAGAATTGATATATCACGAATCGAATCAATTTATTAACGTCCATAAAAAAAGCGCCAATTAAAAATTGGCGCTTTTTTTATGTTCTAAATACTTATGCTTCTGTGTCAGTTACGTTTTCACGACCAACTAATTGCACCAAAGCCATCGGCGCATTATCACCAGCACGGTAGCCGTATTTGAGTATACGAACATATCCGCCTGGTCGTTCTTGAAAGTGAGGACCAAGTTCTGAGAACAACTTACCTACAATTTCTTTGTCTCGCAATCTTGCAAATGCTAAACGACGATTAGCAACAGAGTCTACTTTTGACTTAGTAATCAAAGGCTCTGCTACACGACGCAATTCTTTTGCTTTAGCTAGAGTAGTTTTAATAGTTTCGTGCTTAAGCAGTGATACAGTCAAGCTTTGTAGAGTTGCTTTTCTGTGGCTGCTGTTACGGCTCAGTTGCCGCCCAATGTTTCTATGACGCATATTAAAATCCTAAAATTCTATCTATTTGCAACACAGCTTATACTGTATCTTTCAGTTTTTCTTTCAGCTGTGCTGGTGGCCAATTATCAAGGCGCATTCCAAGAGACAACCCCTTAGTTGCAAGCACATCCTTGATTTCAGTAAGAGACTTCTTACCTAAATTAGGTGTTTTAAGCAACTCGACTTCGGTTCTTTGAATTAAATCACCGATGTAGTAAATGTTCTCTGCTTTCAGGCAGTTTGCTGATCTTACTGTTAACTCAAGATCATCAACCGGACGCACAAGAATTGGGTCAACTTCTGGCTCATCTGCTTTTTGTTCAACTTCAGTCTTACCTTTGAGATCGATAAAATGAGTAAGTTGATCCTGCAATATCGTGGCTGATGCTCGAATCGCTTCTTCTGGATCAATAGTACCATCTGTTTCTAACTCAATAATCAACTTATCAAGATTAGTGCGCTGATCGACACGTGCACTATCTACAGAATAAGTTACTTTCACCACTGGACTGAATGTAGCGTCTAACTGCAAACTTCCGATAGGTCGATCTTCATCATTAGAACGGGCTGTAGAGGGCTGATAGCCACGACCACGCGCGACCTTGATCGTCATGTTAATCTCACCAGACTTTGTAAGATTAGCAATAACGTGGTCGGGATTCATAATCTCTACATCGTGACCTAATGCAATATCGCCCGCAGTAACAAGACCAGGTCCGGTTTTATTAAGCGTTAAGGTAACTTCATCCTTCGAATGCATCACAATCGCGAGTTCTTTCAAGTTTAGCAATATTTCTATTACATCTTCTTGAACACCCTCAATAGTACTGTATTCGTGAAGCACGCCATCAATTTCGACTTCAACCACCGCACAACCAGGCATAGAGGACAGCAAGATTCTTCTTAGCGAACTACCCAGTGTATGCCCAAACCCTCGCTCAAGCGGCTCTAATACTACTTTTGCTTTGGTTTCTGAAATCTTTTGCACGTCAACCAAATGAGGCTTTAACAGATCGCCTAAAGAACCTTGCATGAAATATCCTCTTCTTAAGTTCTAACTGAGTAATTACTTAGAGTACAATTCAACAATCAATTGCTCGTTGATATCAGATGGTAACTCGCTACGCTCAGGAACTTGTTTAAACGTTCCTTCCATTTTATCAACGTCAACCGACAACCAATCTGAAAACCCACGTTGCTTAGCAGCATCCAATGATGCTTTAATCCGCAATTGTGCTTTAGCTTTTTCTCTAATAGACACCACATTTCCTGGCTTAATCAGATACGATGGAATATTTACCTTAGACCCATCAACTAAAACTGCATTATGGCGTACCATTTGTCGTGCCTCTGATCGAGAAACGCCGAAACCCATGCGATAGATCACATTGTCCAAACGACTCTCAAGTAGTTGCAACAAGTTTTCACCAGTAGAACCTTTAATGCGATCAGCTTCTTTATAATACAATCTAAACTGATGTTCTAATATGCCGTAAATGCGTCTAACCTTTTGCTTTTCGCGTAACTGGGTCGCATAGTCAGACAAACGTCCACGTCTCTGCCCGTGCTGTCCAGGAGGAAATGGTCGATTCTCCATTGCACACTTGCTGGTGTAACATTTGTCACCCTTTAAAAAAAGCTTTACAGCTTCACGTCGACATTGTCGACATTTTGATCCTATATAACGTGCCAAGGTAATTCTCCAGGTCTAAACTCTTCTTTTCTTTGGCGGACGACAACCATTATGAGGTATCGGTGTGACATCCGTAATATTGTTTATTTTAAAGCCCACTAAGTTTAATGCCCGAACCGCGGACTCGCGACCTGGACCTGGACCTTTTACAAATACATCTACATTCTTGACACCGTATTCTTGAGCAGCTCTAGCAGCCCGTTCTGAGGCAACCTGTGCGGCAAAAGGCGTGCTTTTACGTGAACCGCGAAATCCTGAACCACCCGCCGTCGCCCACGTCAATGCATTACCTTGACGATCTGTAATAGTAATAATTGTATTATTAAACGAGGCGTGAATGTGAGCCACTGCATCGGATACGTTTACTTTAGTCTTCTTGCGGTTTTTAGAAGCAGCTTTTGCCATAATCTTTTTTCAACCTGCCTAATATTTATTTCTTAATCATTTTACGTGGACCTTTTCTGGTCCTCGCATTAGTTTTAGTGCGCTGTCCGCGCAACGGTAAGCCACGTCTATGGCGAATACCCCTATAACTACCAAGATCCATCAAACGTTTTATGTTCATGGAAACTTCACGACGCAAATCACCTTCTACAATGAAAGTTCCTACTGCCGCTCTAAGAAGCTCTAACTGCTCCTCAACCAAATCCCTAATTTTAGCTGTAGGGTCTATGCCAGTCGAAGCGCATATTTGTTTTGCTCTTGTAGAACCAACCCCGTAGATCGCTGTTAAGGCAATCACAGTATGTTTTTGGGTTGGTATATTTATTCCTGCTATACGCGCCATGCGTTAATCTCCCAGCGAACTTTGGGCCAATAAAGGCGCCGAATTCTACTATTCTTCTTAATAAAAATCAATAACCAATTAGCCTTGGCGTTGTTTATGTTTAGCTTCTTTACAAATAATGCGAACAACACCTTTACGACGTACCACTTTACAATTTCTGCAAATCTTTTTAACAGATGCTCTAACTTTCATAAAATACTCCAAAAATATTTCTATTACCGCACCAGTCCGCCGCGGCCATGTGATTTTAGGTTTGCCTTTTTCATGAGGCCATCATACTGGTGAGACGTCATATGGGCCTGAACTTGCGCCATAAAGTCCATTACGACAACGACCACTATTAACAGCGATGTTCCGCCGAAATAGAATGGGACATTCCAGTACAAAATCAAAAACTCTGGCAACAAACAAACAGATGTTATGTATATTGCGCCCGCAAGAGTCAACCGAGACATTATGGCATCTATATATTTCGCGGTTTGCTCTCCAGGCCTAACCCCAGGAATAAAAGCCCCAGACTTCTTTAGATTATCCGCAGTATCTTTAGGATTAAAAACCAATGCCGTATAAAAGAAACAGAAGAATATAATCGCTATTGCGTAACAAAGAACATATAGCGGCTGCCCTGGCGATAACGTCGACGCGATATCTTTAATCCACTCCAGCCCCTCTCCCGCACTACCGACCCAGCCACCTAATGTTGCTGGAAACAATATAATACTTGATGCGAATATAGGTGGGATAACCCCGGCCATATTAACCTTCAAGGGAAGGTGACTTGTACCACCCTGATACAGCTTATTGCCTTGTTGACGCTTTGCATAGTTAACGGTTATACGCCGCTGTCCGCGCTCAACGAACACAACAAAAAATGTAACAGCCAGCGCTAAGATAAATAATATCAGCACCGTAAACCACTGCAGTTCACCAGTTCTGGCAAGCTCCATAGTGCCCGCTACAGCCGCAGGCAACCCAGCAACGATACCAGCAAATATAATTACCGAAATACCGTTCCCAATCCCTCGCTCCGTCACTTGCTCACCCAACCACATCAGAAACATGGTTCCAGTAACCAGCGTAACAACAGCTGTTACCATAAAAAGTGGACCCGGGTCGATTACGACTGAAACATTACCGATTCGCTGCTGCTGCAATGCAACCGCTATCCCGGTAGCTTGAAATGAAGCCAAGACCAAGGTTAGCTGACGGGTATACTGAGTAATCTTGCGCCTACCCGCCTCACCTTCCTTCTTCAGCTGCTCTAACTTAGGCCAAACTGACGTTAACAGCTGGACTATTATAGAAGCAGAGATATAAGGCATTATACCTAAAGCAAATACCGACAATCGACCAAGTGCGCCTCCTGAAAACATATTAAACATGTCCAGGATCGTGCCTTTTGTCTGCTCGAACATAAGAGCCAGCGCAGCTGGATCAATACCTGGAACAGGTATATGCGCACCAATTCGAAAAACAATGATTACGCCGATTACAAACATCAGACGCTGTCTCAATTCTGTCAGTTTGCCGCTAGACATACTAGAGGCCATAGAGGGAGCGTTAGCCACGTTATAGTTCTACCTTGCCGCCAGCTGTTTCAATTGCCGCTCTAGCTCCAGGAGTAACTCCCAGGCCTTGAATCGTCAAAGACTTTGATATACCGCCAGATAATATAACCTTAGCGTGCTTTATATACTCGGGTATGACGCCGCATTGCTTAAGAGCCGCCAAGTCCACAATACCGCTTTCAACTTTCTCTAGCTCATGCAAGCGGATTTCTGTTTTAAACTTCTTAGTTCTAGATGTAAAACCAACTTTTGGCAGTCGTTTCTGCAAAGGCATCTGACCACCCTCAAAACCTGCCTGTACTTTTCCGCCTGAACGTGACTTCTGACCTTTATGTCCGCGCCCACACGTCTTACCATAACCGGACCCAATCCCACGGCCCACGCGCTTCCTAGAAGTCCTAGACCCCGGTCCTGGCTTTAATGTATTCAGTCTCATTTTATACTTCCTCTACCCGTAGCATATAAGAGATTTTATTTACCATTCCACGGTTTTCCGGGGTATCGATAACCTCTACTGTATGATGCATTCTTCGCAGACCCAGTCCAGCAGCACAAGCCTTATGGTTTTTTAATCGGCCACTAGTACTACGTACCAGTGTCACTTTTAGCTTTTTATCACTCATGATTAACCCAATATATCTTCTACTGTTTTACCGCGTTTAGCTGCCATCATCTCTGGCGACTTCATGTTAGCCAAACCCTTTATTGTAGCTCTCACAACATTTACCGGATTATTTGAGCCGATGCACTTTGCCAGTACATTATGCACACCAACAACTTCGAAAACAGCGCGCATTGCGCCTCCAGCTATTATGCCGGTACCTTCTGAAGCTGGCTGCATGTAAACCTTAGCTGCGCCGTGGTCACCCAGTAACGGATACTGAAGCGTATCACCATCTAGCTGCACATCAACCATATTGCGGCGAGCTTGCTCCATAGCTTTCTGAATAGCAACCGGAACTTCACGCGCTTTGCCGCTACCAAATCCGACTCGCCCCTTACCATCCCCAACAACCGTTAGCGCAGAAAAACTGAAGACCCGGCCGCCTTTCACTACTTTCGCTACCCGATTAACTGCTACAAGCTTTTCTTGTAGATCATCTTTACCTGCAGCTGTATCAAAATTAGCCATTATACACCTTCAATAATTTAAAATTTAAGCCCATTTTCTCTTGCAGCTTCTGCTAGAGACTTAACGCGACCGTGATATTTAAACCCAGAACGGTCAAATGCGACCTCCGAGACACCTTTTTCTACACCGCGTTCGGCAATTATTTTGCCGACTAACGAGGCCGCATCACAATTTCCAGCATGCCCATTGAGTAACTCTTTAATCGACGCCTCGTTAGTTGAAGCAGAGGCTAACACTGTAGCTCCTTCAGCGCTAATAATTTGGGCGTAAATATGATTTGGAGTACGATGCACGCAAAGGCGGACTTTGCCCAATCGCTTCAATCTCGATCTCGTTTTCACGGCCCGTCTAATTCTTGAGTCTTTCTTATTCATATTAACAGCCTTTATTTTTTCTTGGCTTCTTTACGAGCAACAAATTCGTCAGCATAACGAACACCCTTACCCTTGTAAGGCTCAGGCGGACGATAGGCGCGAATATTTGCAGCCACTTGCCCTACCACTTGCTTGTCATAGCCCTTTATAAGGATTTCAGTCTGGTTAGGCGTTTCTATAGTGATACCTTCTGGAGCCTGATAGACTACTGGATGGGAGAAACCAAGAGTAAGATTCAGCTCCTTGCCCTTAGCTTGGGCTCGATAACCAACACCGATAAGTGTTAATTTACGCTCAAATCCTTTGGTTACGCCTACAACCATATTGTTCAACAAAGCGCGAGTAGTACCTGAAAGTGCCACCGCCTCTTTTGAGCTTTTTAATGCCTTAACAGACATTACATTACCGTCGACATTCGCAGAGACCAAGTGATGAACCTCGAAGCTCATAGCTCCAATAGGACCTTTAACTGATACACTTTGCCCGCTTAAGTTCACTTCAACTCCCGAAGGAATCTCGATCGGCATTTTTGCTACACGTGACATAAAATTCTCCAGTTACGATACGTAACAAATTACTTCGCCGCCGACGCCAGCTTTTCGAGCCGTACGGTCAGTCATTATACCTTTCGAGGTGGAGATGACAGCCACGCCCAACCCATTCTTAATCTTCGGAAGCTCATCTGCGCTTTTATAAATGCGCAAACCAGGTCTGCTTACGCGCTTAATCTGCTCGATTACCGCTCGGCCTTCGAAATACTTAAGAGAAACAGCTAACTCTGGCTTGTCATCAGAAGTTGCTTCAACCTTCAATACATACCCTTCATCTTTCAGCAAATTAGCGATTTGCTGCTTCAATTTTGAAGAAGGCATTTTTACTACAGATTTGTTTGCAGACTGCGCATTGCGTATTCTGGTTAACATATCCGCTATTGGATCCGACATTGACATTTTATATACTCCAGCCTTACCAGCTTGATTTAACCAAGCCAGGAACATCGCCTCTCATGGCCGCTTCTCTTAACTTGTTTCGAGACAAGCCAAATTTTCTGTAATAACCATGAGGACGACCAGTTATTTTACAACGATTACGTTGACGAACCGGACTTGAATTACGCGGCAGCCTATGAAATTTAATCGCTGCTTGCTCACGCTCTTCTTCACTAATATTCATGTCGAACATAGCGACCTTCAAAGCATTCCGTTTTACTGCGTACTGAGCTACCATTTTTTCGCGCTTGAACTCGCGATTAATCATACTTTGCTTAGCCATTTTTTGCTCCCGCAACCTTAAACGGAAATTTGAATGCAGCCATCAACACACGACCTTCTTCATCCGTTTTTGCCGTAGTGGTAATTGTTATATCCATTCCGCGCAGCTTATCGATTTTATCGTATTGGATTTCTGGAAATATTATCTGCTCAGTAACACCCATACTATAATTTCCACGACCATCAAAAGACTTTGGACTCATGCCGCGAAAGTCTCGTATACGAGGAATAGCAATCGAAATTAAGCGATCAAGAAACTCATACATACGCTCGTTTCTCAATGTAACTTTACAACCGATTGGCCACCCATCACGAACTTTGAATCCAGCAATAGATTTACGGGCCAAAGTTACAACAGGTCTTTGCCCACTGATCTTCACCATATCACTTGTTGCATGCTCGACGATTTTCTTATCGGACAGCGCATCACCTAAACCCATATTAAGGGTGATCTTAGTGATCTTAGGTACTTCCATTACACTATTGTAATCGAAGTGCTTCACAAGCTGTGGTACCACTTTTTCTTTGTAATGCTGTTTTAACCTAGCCATGACCTACTCCGGGTTACGCGTCGACGCTTTCGCCGTTGGATTTAAAGATACGAGTTTTTTTACCGTCTTCTAGTGTCTTGAATCCAACTCTATCACCCTTGCCGGTGGTCGAATTAAAGATCATAACATTAGACACTTGAAGCGGCGCCTCTTTCTCTATAATTCCACCAGGCACTCCTTGATTTGGGTTACCCTTCGTATGGCGCTTAACCATATTTACGCCGTCAACAAGAATTCGATCACTAGACACCACTCGTGCCACGTTACCTCGTTTGCCTTTGTCTTTTCCAGCAACAACTATTACATCATCACCTTTGCGAATTTTACGCATAACTTGTAACCTTATTAATTAAATTACTTCCGGTGCTAGCGAAATAATTTTCATGAAATTTTCTGTTCTCAGCTCGCGCGTCACCGGTCCGAAAATTCGGGTGCCAATTGGCTGCTTCTGAGCGTTTAACAATACCGCCGCATTGCCGTCAAACCGAATAACTGAGCCATCAGGGCGTCTCACGCCCTTTCTAGTGCGCACAACTACCGCGGTATACACATCGCCCTTTTTGACCTTTCCTCGGGGAATCGCTTCTTTTATGCTGACTTTGATGATATCACCTATCTCAGCATATCTTCGATGCGACCCACCTAGTACTTTGATGCACTGAACTCGTCGCGCACCACTATTGTCTGCTATGTCAAGTACTGACTGCATCTGAATCATGGGTTTTCTCCAAAGTAGCTAGAAAAGGTGCCGTACTAAACGGGCGACGGATTCTAACATACATTTTTGTAATCTCAAAATCCACGTTTTAAAAACATGGATTCATGTAAATATTATAATATCTAATTAAAAACCTTTAACTTGCTTTACTAACAATATCAACAAGTTGAAAACGTTTTTTCCTAGACAGAGGCCGACACTGCTTTATGGTAACCATGTCTCCTAAAGAGCACTGATTATCCTCATCATGAGCCTGCAATTTTGTAGAGCGCTTAATATACTTTCCGTATAGCGAGTGCTGTATTTTGCGCTCTATGGATACAGTTATTGTTTTATCCATTTTATCGCTAACAACTCGGCCCGTAAGCACGCTGGCAGTTTTGTTGTCTTCACTCATTATTCAGCACCTTTTTCTTTTTGGTTAATCACGGTTTTAATGCGCGCTATATCACGCCTAACCTGCTTAACCTGGTGATTTTGACCCAGCTGCCCCGTCGCATGCTTCATGCGCAAGTTAAACTGCTCTTTAAGCGAGTCCAACAACTTCTGCTTCAATTTCGCGACATCGTCGCTTCTCAATTCTTCTACTTTCATCTAAATCACCGTACGAAATACAAAGGTAGTTTTTAATGGCAATTTAGCTGCTGCTAGTTTAAATGCTTCGCGTGCAATTTCTTCCGTCACGCCTTCCATCTCATAAAGCATTCTACCAGGCTGAATTTGAGCCACCCAATATTCCACGTTTCCTTTCCCTTTACCCATTCGAACTTCCAATGGCTTGTTTGTAATAGGTTTATCAGGAAAAATTCTAATCCATATTTTACCGCCACGTTTAACGTGACGAGTCATTGCGCGACGCGCTGCCTCTATTTGTCTAGCAGTTATACGTCCACGCTCGGTAGCTTTCAGACCAAACTCACCGAAGCTAACTTTTGCTCCAGTTGATGCCCAGCCTTTGTTTGTACCTTTAAACTGCTTACGAAACTTAGTCCGCTTCGGTTGTAACATTTGCGGCTCCTTACTTTAACCGTTGGCACCGGCTTTAGTATTAGCCGTCTCTTTAACTTCAGGAGTGTTTTTATCAAAAACCTCTCCTTTGAAAATCCAAACTTTGATTCCGATTATGCCGTAGGTTGTTAAAGCTTCAGCAGTACCATAATCGATGTTTGCCCTTAAGGTATGCAAAGGCACACGGCCTTCTCTATACCATTCCGCACGAGCGATCTCAGCGCCGTTTAAACGGCCACTTACGTTTATGCGAATACCTTGTGCGCCGAGACGCATTGTATTAGTCACTGCACGCTTCATTGCTCTACGAAACATAATTCGCTTAACAAGCTGCTGCGCAATACTTTCCGCTACTAACGTTGCATCAAGCTCAGGCTTACGAATCTCTTCTATATTGATGTGGACAGGAACTCCCATCATTTTAGAGACTTCATTCCTAAGACGCTCGATATCTTCGCCTTTTTTGCCTATAACGATACCAGGACGCGCTGAATGAATAATTATTCTTGCGTTTTTGGCTGGTCTCGCTATTTCAATCTTACTAACCGAGGCATGTGCTAATTTCTTTCTTAAGAAATCGCGGACTTTTAAATCCACGTGAAGATAGTTTGCATAATCTCGCGACTCTGCATACCACTTAGAATTCCAATCAGTTGTAATTCCTAGTCGAAATCCTATTGGATGTATTTTCTGACCCATATTATATCCTCTTATCGATCCGACACGGTCACAACAATGTGACTGGTTCGTTTCAAAATTCGATTTGCTCGGCCCTTAGCTCTGGATTTGATTCGCTTGTAGGTTGAACCTTCGTCGACGGTGATCGCGCTAATGCGCAGCTCGTCGATATCAGCACCTTCATTATGCTCAGCATTTGCTATAGCAGACTCTAGAACTTTTTTAACAATCCCAGCCGCCTTTTTATTGCTAAACGATAAAACCTGAAGCGCCTTCTCTACATCAGACCCTCTAACCAGATCAGCAACCAATCGCGCTTTCTGAGGAGATATGCGGACATATTTTAGCTTTGCTGCTACTTCCATCATATCTCTCCTTATCGCGACTTTTTATCAGCTATGTGACCGCGATATGTGCGAGTAATTGAAAACTCACCCAATTTGTGGCCTACCATATTTTCATTAACCATTACTGGTATATGCTGCTTTCCGTTATGAACGGCTATAGTCAAACCAACCATTTCAGGAACAATCATCGAACGACGCGACCATGTCTTAATAGGTCTACGATTATTCGCCTCAACCGCTTTTTCGACCTTCTTCATCAAATGCTCATCGATGAATGGTCCTTTTTTAATTGAACGTGGCATACGCTTTCCTCTATAAACCTATTTACGTCTGCGTACAATTAGCTTATTTGTACGCTTATTACGTCGAGTCTTGTACCCTTTAGTAGGTACACCCCATGGTGTAACCGGATGGCGTCCACCTGATGTTCTCCCTTCACCACCACCGTGCGGGTGATCAACCGGGTTCATAACAACACCTCGAACAGTGGGACGAACACCTCTCCATCTCGTAGCACCGGCTTTACCCAGTGATCGCAAACTATGCTCTGAGTTACTTACCTCACCGATAGTTGCACGACAATCCGAGAGAACAAGCCTTTGCTCGCCTGACCGCAAACGAAGCATAGCGTGCCTGCCTTCTTTTGCAACCAATTGCGCAGATGTACCAGCCGCCCGTGCAATTTGAGCGCCCTTACCAGGCTTTAGCTCAATACAATGAACAGCAGTACCTACAGGGATATTTCTGAGAGGCAAACAATTACCTGCTTTTATTGGCGCATCTAAGCCTGAAGCTAAAGATTCACCAGCCGAAACACCTTTCGGCGCTATAATATACCGTCTTTCGCCATCAGCATACTTTAATAATGCAATATGCGAGGTTCTGTTTGGATCGTACTCCAAACGCTCAACAACTGATGGGATGCCATCCTTGTTACGCTTGAAATCAATAACACGGTAATGCTGCTTATGACCACCCCCACGATGACGCACCGTGATACGACCATTATTGTTTCGACCAGCATTTTGTATTTGCTTCTCAAGCAGAGGAGCATAAGGCTTACCCTTATGCAATTCCTGATTGACAACCTTAACTAAAAAGCGTCTGCCGGGTGATGTTGGTTTAGTTTTTACTATCGCCATGATCTATTTCCTTTGCGACTATTCCGCACCCATGTAATCAATATCAAAGCCTTTTTCAAGCTTCACGTAGGCTTTTTTCCAATCAGCGCGTCGGCCTTTACCAGCACCGGAACGTCCTTTTGATTTACCTTTCATATTAACTACATTTACGGCATCTACTTTTACTTCAAACAGGAGTTCAACTGCGTTTTTAATTTCTTTTTTAGTTGCATCAGTTGCAACTTTAAACACAAATTGATTATCTGAATCGGCGGACTCTGTTGTTTTTTCAGAAACGTGAGGCGCCAATATAATTTTCATCAATCTTTCTTGACTCATTGGAGTAACTCCTCGATTTTCTTAACAGCGTCCGTAGTAACAACGACTTTATCGTACGCTACAAGTCCAACTGGACTTAATGAGCTAGCAGTCATCGTCTCAACTTTAATTAAGTTTCTTGATGATAGGTGTAAATTCTCATTAAACTCTGCAGTTACAATCATTACACTACCCAAGCCCATAACTTTTAATTTCGCAGCCAGCTCTTTAGTCTTTGGAGTCCCTGGTGAGATAGACTCAACAATCACTAATCGATCCTGACGCACAAGCTCAGAGAAAATAGACTGCATCGCAGCTTTGTGCATTTTCTTATTAACTTTTTGTTCATAGTTACGAGGTGATGCTGCGAAAGTTACACCGCCCCCTTTCCAGATTGGGCTGCGAATAGTTCCTGCACGCGCACGACCACTACCTTTTTGATTCCAAGGTTTAGCGCCACCGCCTCGAACAGCCGCACGGTTTTTCTGAGCCTTAGTTCCAGAACGTCCCGCCGCCATATAGGCAGTAACAACCTGATGAATCAGATCCTCATTAAAATCTCTAGCAAAAACCGCTTCAGAAAGCGATAAATTAGATCCGGAGTCTGCGCCATTTTCTGTGGTTATCTTATAATCCATTTTATACTCCTCAGACCTTAGCTTTAATTGCAGGGCGAACAATCACATCGCCGCCTTTTGAGCCAGGAACCGCACCTTTAACTAAAATTAGGTTACGCTCTTCATCGACACGAACAACCTCAAGCGTCATGGCTGTGCGGCGCACGTTACCCATTTGGCCTGACATTTTCTTGCCTTTGAATACTTTACCGGGAGATTGGTTTTGACCGATTGACCCATGCGCCCTGTGAGCCAGAGAGTTACCATGAGTTGCATCTTGCATTTGGAAATTCCAGCGCTTGATAACACCAGCGTTACCTTTACCTTGCGAGGTACCGGCTACGTCGACTTTTTGACCAGCTTCAAAAATACCAACCTTAACTTCTGAGCCTACTTCAATACCACTAAGCTCGGCTTCTGTTAGTCGAAACTCCCAAAGACCACGGCCGGCTGCTGAACTGGTTTTTGCAAAATGGCCAGCCATAGCTTTAGTTACACGACTTGCTCTACGCTCTCCAACAGTAACTTGCATTGCAAGATAACCATCAGTTTCAGCATTCTTAAGCTGCGTAACTCGATTTGGTTCGACTTCAATTACAGTAACGGGCACGGCTTCACCATTTTCGGTGAATACGCGCGTCATACCGCACTTTCGTCCGATGACACCTATAGTCATTTTTATTTCCTCTATTTGCTAATTACGATTGATCAGCAGGGTAATTTAAAATAAATTTTTACTAATTTAGCTTGATCTGAACATCTACACCAGCTGCAAGATCCAACTTCATCAATGCATCAACTGTTTTATCTGTAGGATCTACAATATCCAGCAAACGTTTATGAGTTCGAATTTCATATTGATCTCGAGCATCTTTATTTACATGCGGCGACGTCAATACTGTGAACTTTTCAATCTTTGTAGGCAATGGAATAGGACCACGAACATGCGCTCCAGTTCTTTTTGCTGTTTCAACTATTTCTTTAGTTGACTGATCAATCAAGCGATGATCAAAACCTTTCAATCGAATACGTATACTTTGGTTATTAGTCATTAATAATTACTCAAATATTTTAGCAACAACGCCCGCACCAACTGTGCGTCCGCCTTCACGAATTGCAAATCGCAAACCATCCTGCATCGCAATCGGTGCAATCAATTTTACTTTCATATTAACGTTATCACCAGGCATTACCATTTCAA